>Ga0131853_10005102_pt1 | contig 23635 bp, 13 predicted proteins | sample TergutLab28metaG_FD_92764 | JGI IMG/M metagenome (GOLD analysis project Ga0131853, IMG submission 92764) | Labiotermes labralis P1 segment gut microbial communities from Petit-Saut dam, French Guiana - Lab288 P1 (version 2) (version 2) | ecosystem: Host-associated > Arthropoda: Insects >...
ATCCAGAACCATGTCCTATATTGCCTCCTATACTTCCAGAAGAATGCCCAAACGCAGAACTTCCAGCAGAAAATCCAGAACCATGTCCTATATTGCCTCCTATACTTCCAGAAGAATGCCCAAGCACAGAACGTCCAGCAGAAAATCCAGAACCATGTCCTATATTGCCTCCTATATTTCCAGAAGAATGCCCAAGCACTGAACTTCCAGCAGAAAACCCAGAACCATGTCCTATATTGCCTCCTATATTTCCAGAAGAATGCCCAAGCACTGAACTTCCTGCAGAAAATCCAGAACCTTGTCCTATATTGCCTCCTGTACTTCCAGAAGAATGCCCAAGCACAGAACTTCCAACAGAAAATCCAGAACCATGTCCTATATTGCCTGCGATACTTCCAGAAGAATGCCCGAGCATTGAACTTCCCGTAGCAAATCCAGAACCGTGTCCTACACTATTTCCGGAACTTCCAGAAGAAGGTCTCGTTACTGCACTTACGGCAGAAAGTCGAGAACCATGTCCTGTGCTGCTTCCAGGGGTTTGTGAAGAATGTCCAAGGACTGAACTTTCGGGGCCAGACCCAGAATCATGCCCAACATTACTTCCGATGTTTTCGGAAGAATGTCCTATTACAGAATTTCCGAAGATAATCCGGGAACCATTTCCAGTTCCAGTTCCAGAAATGTGCCCTGTGTTTGTGCCAAGAGATCCCACAGTGATGCCAGTAGTGTGCCCAGCTGAGCTTTGTTCATTAATCGCGGTGTGATATATTCCTAAACCTGACGAAAGACTTACATCAACACCACCGGTTCCTGAGCCATACCAGGGGTCTCTAAGACTGCCGAATAAGTCGCCTGTGATACCAAAACCTCCAGTATTCCCTGATGAGAGGACAACGGGTTGGGGGACTTCAACAGTGATGGTCTGTGGCACGGGAACAGCTATAGGCTGAGGTACCCCTATAGGTACAGCCTGAGGAACGGATACTGTGTATGGTTGAGGTACAGGGACAGGTACTGGCTGAGCCAGAGGGACAGCCACTGGACGATTTACTGTTACGGGGTAGGGCCTCACAACAGTCACAGGGATTGGTTGAGGTATATTTACTGGGACAGGGCGATGGATGGTGACAGGGTATGGAGCAAGGACAGGTACGGGGACGGGTTTGTTGACGGTGATCGGTATTGGCTTGGGCACAGGAACTTGCACTTGCTGTGTTACGGTGTTCACTTCCACTTGGCTTCCAGAACCTCCAACAAAACTGACGCTCCTACCAAAACCTCCATAACCACGGCTTGCAGATCCGAGCTCATATCCTCCCGATGTTCCAAGTCCTTCATGTTGTCCTGTAGAAATTCCTTCCGAGTGGGATACGATTCTGCCACTTCCATGCCCCGCGTTGCCTCCAAGATTCCCGAATCCATGCACAAGCCCTCCAACTCCTGAGTTTCCCGCTGCAATGAGGAGGTTCCCTCCATTTCCATGCCCGCCAGAATTGAGAACGGAGTTTCCGTGACCTATGCTTGCCAAATTCAACCCGATTTCTCCGTGGCCGAAGCCGGCTACATTAAGGATTTGTCCGTGTCCAGTCCCTAATGTACCAGAGCCACGGTGGATCTCTCCGTGTTCAGAGCCAGTTGAAACTCCGACGTACCCAACTCTGAAGTTCCCTCGTTTTTGTAGCTTCTTCTCAAATTCCGTATTATTTTTCACTTCTTCAGCAGCAACAGCAATTACTACGAGGCATATCTGGAAGGAGTAATGAAAGAGGCACAGTAGGTTTATTAAGGAAAACTGAAAATAAATGTAGAATTTTGGATCGAAACCATAATCGATATTGCAATAATGGAGGCCTAAACAGAGATAAGAGATTAATGTTAAAGTGGCTTTAGTTAAGTGGTTTATGACGAATGGAAGGAATAGAAATTGTTTATGAAAGGAAGGAGTGGCAGATTTTTGTGAACACAACTTTGAAACGTTATGTACAATAAACTCTGAAGTTCTTGGCCAGCTTGTAAATTTTAACTTCTTATGGAACGTCATGTACAGTACCTGCTAGCAGAGTCCGTCTTGAGAAGTAGTCGTCTCTGTGTAAGTAAGAAATTCTATTTCTTTTGTGGAAACCGAAGGTTAATTTTCGTATTAAAGGGTTATGGCGACTTATGCATCATGGGACAGTTTAATCTATTACAATATTTTCCTAAGTTCTTGCCTTATATAACAAGGTGTCCCAAGCAACCTGTTCCATTCAGCATTGTATGTTACGTTTTACCTATGCGTTCTACAGGTCTCATCATTATAACATTTCCTCCATCTTCCTGTTCCTTCCTCCCCCCCTAGTTCCCAATATCCTGCTCAGTATATTGCTGTCAGATACTTTCAATATACAGTATATTTCCTCCTAGAGCAAGAGACGGAGACGTGATGCAAACTGTAAGATACACCTTGTTTGTTTAGTCTGTTGTTTGTGGTTCTGAAGACATTACTGCAAAACATATGAACAAAATGAAGCAAGCGAATTTCACCTGTTTTTAATTCATACTTGAATATAATATTGCTTTGTTTCTGTCAGTATCTGCTACAGGAAATTGGCCTCAATTTCATTGGATTTATTACATATCATTTTATTATGAACTTTTTCTACGTTCTGATTGTGAGATATTAAAACACACACACACAAGGCACTATTGTTGATCAAAGTTTTAACGTCCAGTGAAGCGTCTGTGTTTTTTTTTGTATGGGGTTAATATTTTCGACAAAAAAAATGCTACTCTGAGCACAGTCAGAAGCTAATGTATACCATTAAATTCTAGTAACTCCCCATTTTAGTGGACCTTCCTAATTAGTTACTGTAAAGCACAATTTTCAACAATGATAGTGAAGCACTCATTTCTTACAGGCCATTGAGGAAGGGAAGTATTTAACACGGATATTACATGTACCGGTTTCACTTCGCGTAGAAATGGATTTACTCACCAGGAGAACCCTCATGGTGGTGCTGGGATGAGCTGATTGTGGCGAATGGCAATGCTCATGTAGTGATACATGGTTTATTTATACTTATGAGCAACTATGCGTGCGCGAGGAGATGAAGAGGGGTTTGGACTTTCTCGTCTCGTCTCAAGTTGAAACACTCCAATTTCTCGCACTCACTCCGACAACAATGCCACCTTTCTCAATGAAAGTTCTGCGTGTTTGACATTGTCACCGTGTGATACAAGTCGTGATCTCCCGGGTCAAACGCGTTTAATTGCTGCAGGAAGGGCAATACAAGAAGTGTAATTGTCTTCTTAGAGTTCTCGGAGATTCATTTAAGGCTGTAAATGTAAGTCCAAAGGGTTTGAGAACACTTAAAGAAAATACGTAAGCCTAACAGGGAGCAACAGTAAAAAAGTGGATTAGTTTCTGATTGTAGCAGAAGACAAACTATAAAACTGCTTGTTATTTTGCCTTTGAAACCCCATTCTCTTCCCACCTGTTTTCTCAAATGCTAAAGGAAAATGTCGTCAGTATTGCCTGCATTTTTGTGTGGGTATAGAATCTAGTCTACTCTGGAGGAGAAGGTTAATTGCAGTTAATTTCTTGACAGTAGTAAAGAAGAAAAGAACATGTGGGGATGTTGACAAAAAAGGAATTTCTTAGATTATACAGGTCACATAGATTTTACGATTGTAGCTACGATGAAGCGGGCATATGGTTGGGGTCGGGGGGGGGGCAAGGAATGTCAAAAGAATATTACTGACCGACTATTCATGCAAGTTGTGGGATTGTACTACTGTACATTAAAATAGCCGTGGTAAAAAATATTTTAGAACTCTTGGTCACATTTCAGTAAGAAGGACAATAAGTCGGTGAGATTAAATGTAAATATATATTAATTTTTATTGTTTTAAAGGATAACACTATTTAAGAAAAGGAAAATTCAATGACAAAAGAACATGAAATGTTACAGCAGTATACCTTAGCGTTTAATTTTTAGTAGTCTGATGGTCGTGGCTTAAGCTTGAAACGCCCCCTCACAACTCATTATTAATATTAATATTTAATGCAGGGTATTTATAATTATGTACTTGAAACAAATAGTGTGTCTAGGGTATATAGCGTTGCAGCTGTTCTGTATTTACAATTTTCGCTAAGTGTAATGTTATTTCCCATGTTAAACATGTTTTGCACTCTCACATTAGCACTTTCCGAAGTATGTGTGCAGTGCCCAATGTGGCTGTTTTCTCCAGTTCCTTGATGTCATGCTTTCCCGGTATTTTGCTCAGGTATAGTCTGAATGATTTTGAGATGGTTCCATTTGTCTCTGTTGTCACTGGTATCACTTTTGATTTCACATTCCACTTATTATTATTATTATTAAATTTAACAGAATTATGGAGGCTTCATCAAGAGCTTAATGATTTTTTACTCACCAAATCATATGAGAGTAATCAAATTAAGAAGAGTGAGATGGACAGGGTATGCGATAGACATGGGAGGAGAGAAATGTACGCAGGGTTTTGTGGGATGAAACGAAGAAAGAGAGACCACTTGGAAGACCTAGGCCTGGGTGCGAGGATGATATGAAAACTGATCTTGAAGGAAGTAAGATGAGGGTTTGCATACTGGAGCCATGTTACTCAGGACATAGATAAATGGCTGGTTCCCGTGAACATCGTAGCGAACCTGTAAATTCCTTAAAATACGGGGCATTTCTTTACTAGCTGTAGACTTGTTACATTCTAAAGGAAGACCTTGTTATATGGAATTATTATTAGCAAAGCGTCTTGTTTTAATGTAAAATGAGCGACTAACTATGGGCTGGACGGTACGGAGTCGAATCCCGGTAGGGAAGAGATTTTCCGCCCGTCCAGACCGGCCCTGGTGCCCACCCAGCTTCCTGTAAAATGGGTACCGGGTCTTTCCCGGGGGTAAAGTGCGGCAGTGACGTGACGCTGACCACTCACCTCCTTCTAGTGCCGCGGTCATGGAAGATTAGAGCTATACCTCTACCCACCCTCTGGGCCACACCGGGACTGTAACGGGATCACTTTACCTTCACCTTTACCGTTATTAATATAAAATGATTTTCTTATTTAGGCATTTATGAAACTGTAAATGTATTCGCGTAACGCTAACATACATATGAATTTTAAGAAACTAACTACATAATAAAACGGAACAAAAGAATCAATTATTACATAAATATTATCGCTCAAATAAGTGAACGAAGAATTTTGCAGTGACGATTCTGATTGGCTAAAAGACACCAATATTATAACAATGATAACGTTATGATATTTTAAGCGTAAATATTGTATAATCACTCTTTTCAAGGATTGAAAGTTCTGTTATTCGGTATATTGCCGGTATCATTGTAAACGATTACTTTTTGCCCGGTCTTTAGTTTTTGTTGTAACTTTAATGCCCGGGTCCTCGTAAGTGTCTACCCGCGAAATCGTCACCTGCAGAATGTCCTTCCACATAACCGGAACGCTGGATACCATTTCGGCCTCCGTATGTTCCATGAAGGCCGCCCAGGTAGCTCGGAACATAAACTCCTTTCAGAGGCGTTGACACTTGTCCCAAGTCTAAGCCAGAAGAGCCATAATTTGGTTTATAGGCGAAGTTACCGCCAGAGAAGTATTCCAATCCCCTTGCAAAACCAGCACGACCACTTTCACTAACTACAGCAGCAGAAGTACTGTAGCTTGTTCCAGAGGAATAAACACCTCTGGAGGTTGGTCTCAGTCCTACTATATCGGTTTCAATAACGGAGGACACAACTACTTGATGGGGTAATGCAACAGTCACTGGTCGAGGGACAGGTACAGCTACTGGCTGGGGAATTTGCAGTCGTGCGGAATGAGGGATAGCAATGAAGTATGGGCGAGGTAAAGGTGCAGGGACGGGCTGAGAGACAGGCACAGGTACAGGTACGGGACGGGTGATAGTGACGGAGTAAGGTCTATCCACAATGACACCCAGTGGATGGGGAATGGATACTTGCACCGGTCGGGACACTTCCAGTAAGTAGGGAGCAGGAACAGGAACAGGGACAGGACTGTTAACTGTGACTGGTACAGGCTGTGGCACAGGGTCTGACAATTCATGCGTCACCGTGGTTACTGGAACATGACCTGTTGCGCTGCCCTCATCACGAAGATCGCCAACGAATTCAGCGCCTTTAGTACTTCCGGTTCCCAGACTATATCCACTGGAACCAAGACCAGTTCCTCCAAGTCCAGAGCCATGTTCCAGACCTTCCACAGTCAGTATGACAACTTTTTCGGGTCTCAAATTACTTTCGAATCCTCCAGAACTGAGTCCATTGCTTCTGAAACCAATATTTTCTGAACTAATGCCAGCGTTTCCATGGTGAATGCTTTCAGAACCAAGGCCACTGCTTTCAGAACTCAAGCCATATCTACCGTAGCTATGTCCTTCTGAGCTGCTATGTTCCTCAGCCGAGCTGAGGCTTTTCCTAGGGCTCGCGGAAATATTGTCAGTACCAACTGCTGCTTTCCCTCGTTGTTGTTGTTTCTGATCGGCTTCTCCTTCTTTATTATCCACTAAGCCCTCTGCCGCAAGAATCAGGGTAAATATCTGGAAAGAACAGGAAACATAATTATTTCGTTGGAATATCTGTAGTATTTTGATGTTTTGCTGATCGTGCAGCTCAGTATAATCTTAGCAACTGACCAACTTAATGTATAATTTCTTGTTTTATAATAAGTTTATTACATTTCTCTACATGTTTTGAACACAACAGTGCTCGAAACATGTAGAGAAATATAATAAACTTATTATAAAACAAGAATTTACACATGACAAGTACAGTCATTACACTGAGTATGAAAAATTATTACAACGTTAAAGTATCCCGTTTCCCTCTGCAACTAACCAAAATATTGACGAATATACATAAGTTTTATTCACCTTCGCACACAACACCAATTTCAGCCTGGAATATAAGTAGTTTCCTCGAGACCGGTTCAATCAAAAAGAGAAAAATTTGGGAACCACCCGTTTCATAACTGATCAAGTTTTTTTTTGGTCATAATGAGTGTTGGTTTGACACATGTTGACTCTTGGATGGCAGATAAATGTAGATAGTTTCCAACTAATATTGAAGATCCGAAATTATCGACATCAAATTCTTAATTTATTGGGCCTTACGGGGTTTTATGATGCTAGTTCTCGCCTTCTCGATATCCCTCACTCATTTCAAATACCGCTTTGCACTACCACGCTGCCCTATTATCTAGGAAAACGTACGGCAGAGAAATAAGAGAAGGTTGTATCCACACTGGGATGGAGCTACTGCCTGCTTTTAATATTTTGTACCAACTGTGAACCTGCAAGTCATTATACCCCGTAGAGGACATCGTAATATCGTACAGGGAGACAGATCTGACGACGCTTGCGTACAGTAACGTCTGATTTTGGTCCTTGTCCCTCTACTAGCTTATGTTCTGTTATTTGACACTTAGAAGTTTGTTTCTTCCCATGAACCTTAGTGATTCAGGTCCAAGCGCCAAACATTTCATCCATCTCTCACGGCGAACTTCATGTAGCTCTGAAGTACTGATCGTTACGTCACAATGCACATTGGAACATCTTTTTTGTTGACTGAGAATGATTTAAAAAATTACTTCTTCGGTTTTTTTAATAGAATTTTTCTTGCATTTATTTCTAAACTGCACACTGACAGTTTTTCTCTATATTTCATTTACTTGCTAGGTTACTTGAAAGTTTGATGTTTGCCTGTTCTGTATTTATGAACACAAAAATCAGTCACCTGGATAAAATTCTTATTTTGCCCCATTCTAAGGGGGAAAGTATGCTTTTGTGTTTAACTTTATGTCTGATAGGTGACACAGGCAAAACAGTTTTAACTGTCGGTACAAATGTAACCAAAAACTAGAATTTACGACGCCAGCAACTGACGTATTCTAAGAAGCACTGGTACCCACATGTACATTCAAAACGTCTCGTTAATGCGACTGTATTTGTTTATGGCCATGTCACGGAAAAAAGATTTGCAATAAAGTCACGTGCATGTAGGACTACTGTTACAAAACGTTCGGAAAGTTTCAGAACCTACACGCAATTACTTGAGGAAAAAATGTAGAAAAAATCGAAACTAAAAGCAGAACGAACGAAATAAAGATGAAAATTTTGAACTGTATCTTTCCCTATAATTCAGAAAACACTAAGCTTATTTGTCATTGAATAGTCACACAACAGCTGCTTAATGTGTTTTTGAAACTTGATAATTTGCTGTGAGGATATACTGACAAAGAATTTCTGCCAATGCTGAGATATGTGAAAAGTGTGGAATTGAATGTATCTATATTACGAACAAAAAACTGGTAATTATAGCAGTTCACTGTGTTAGTGATTGTTTAAAGAGGAGAGTTTACGGTAATTGTATATAAAAACTTACACACGGTAGACATGCGTTCGTAAGGAAAGTAAATGAATACGGATTCATGATATGGCTGCAACGTGAAAGTTAATGGTGATGAAGGCATCCATTTTGAAACGAAACAGTAGTTTGATAGACAAAGCATCTTTGCCGTCACCATTATCAAGGACTTCTCCAGGCTAAGAGTTAATAATCGTTTGTACTAAACCCACTGCACCAATGTAAAGCAATCCCTGTAAAGGGCCGGACAGGCCCTGAAGGTTCCAGGAGGTTGAGAATCCCAGATTTCAAGACAATCGGCACATGAAGGAGGTAAGTTTGTCAGCCCTGCGTACCGGTCGTCCTTACGCCCCTTGAAATATTCCTGGTACTCATTTTTGTAAGAGGCTGTGTCGATCCCAGAACCATAGTACGGTCGGAAGGATTATTTCAATAAAAAATACGAATGACACCATCTGCAATCGAACCCACAACCTTTTGGCAAACGCGATACATACATTTGCTTTATTTCTTCGAGTATCCAGTCTCTCTGCATTGCAGTGTTGTATTCCGTACCTCGCTTTCATATTTACTGTGTTATGTTTAAGAAAATTCTCGACAACTACCACAGCGAAATTTATTGCAGCGGTTCATACGGATACTCTTAATTCGTGTCTCGTGGGAACAAATGTTATGTCTAGCACTCTATTTGAAATAACCACAGATTGTGTTCTTCCCTTAGGACTACCATTTATACATTGTTATTAGACATCTTAAATAAGTTTTTCTTCTAGACAAAAGCGACAGAACCTACGAATATAAAGGACTAAGAATGACAGCACTTACCAGAAGGAACTGCATGGCCGCAATGTGGAGAATTAAACATACATGAATGCTGGTTTCATAATGTATCTCTGAGTTATATAGGGGGCCGCGCCCTAAAGATGATTGAGCGGGCAGTCAGACCTAACCATCACTTTCACTGAGTTCGACTTCGCAAGGAAGGGGCACTAAGGGTCACTTTCCCCGCCAGTACTGAAGATCAAACCGGATACTGTGATCTTGCAGTGTTGATGACTGGCTGAAGATCACGCATAACACTAAGTAATCTTCGCCCTAAAACCGGAAATTGCAATGATCTAATGCGGAGTGTCATTAACGGCCACATATGATTTTATTTACTAAAGAACCCGCGGGAAACACTTTGATTTTAATTGACAATGCAAGACAGCACTCTCCTTCGAATGGCTGACTTTTGTTATTTTACGGCGCTCTTGCGATTGCGTAGTTTATACCTTGTAGAAAGAAGTAGGAAGTCTCCTTAAATCACGATTGGGTGAGAATTTGTAATGAAACATTCGCAGAATGTATGAAGGCAGATTGATTCTTGGCTTATGGACTCTTTCGACAGTGTAAGCTGTGTAACACCAGGTGGAGGAATAATTATGTGTGGCAAAAGGTAACTTGCAGTGCTAATAGGATCCAGAATATAATACCCTAAAGAGAATCGAATTTGAATATAAGTCTGAAAAAGATGTTCTGCACTAGTGATGATGCAAAATTTATGAACCTTACAGCTTCAATATAAGTGCTGCAAACATTGTAAATCGTTGGTATGCGTTTAGGTTTTTTATTTTTTAAACTTAAATTGCCTGCAGTAGGAGGAACTGGATTTTGTTGTGGAGAATTACCTACTTTATCAATCAACTAACTCCGTGGGGCAGGATAAATGCTTATAAATACCCAGATATTTAAGAAATTCGCCGTATTTGTGGAACTCAAGTTTGCTGTGTGTTCTCAAGTATCCACCAGTATTCTCCGTCTATATCAAATGAATGCAACTCACATCCTCACAGCTATTTCTTTACAATCTGCCGTTTTCAAAGGTCCAAAGGTCCAGTGACAGTTCTAATCGTCGCTGTACCCAATGTCCAGTGGCCCAATGTGGACTGCAGTTGCACTTATCAACAAACATCGTGTAACACGGACTGTTGTGATATCACAAGGTGAAGTTATCCCTGTGCGTACCGTATAGGCATAGGACTGCTTCACCCTCGGGGTAAGAATCTTCGGCATCCATTGAATAGGGTGGGTTTCTGTGCTGATCAGGGTGATTGGTAAAGATGTGACTCTTTTGCCTCTGCCGGTAGTCGAACCACGAGCTCAAATAAATGAAGAATAAAAAACCAACTAGATGCCACTTGATATTTTATTATACTTCTTATAGGCTCAACATGTTTCGAGCATTACTATGCCCAACATCAGGAGCTCGCTATTATGATGTTGATTACCACATTGGTCGTATCGTTTTTGGTTTGCTGTATGTTGGAGGTAAGGTTTAGTTAGGCTGGAGTAGTGTCCGGGTTGCAGGCTCAAAGTCGCGAGCTCCTGATGATGGGCATAGTAATGCTCGAAACATGTTGAGCCTATAAGAAGTACAATAAAATATCAAGTGACATCTAGTTGGTTTTTTGATTCTTCAGTTATCACAATGGCGCACGGTCCAATAAACATCAGATTCTCAAATAAATGATTCATAATAGACACAGTTCACCTTAAGAATCCATAACTATTTATTTTCATATTTACAGTGAGACATCCAGTTGTGTTTAAAATACGGTGCTGTCACAGGCGGTTACGGATAACATAAATGACATTCTAATCAGTATCATTGTCATAACGTTACAGCTGCAATTCTTATTGTTTAGTTCTACTTCTGTATTTTGCAACTCAAATGGAATGTGTTAAGTGTAGACGTTAGCACTAAATCGTCTGTAATGCATAAATAAATGCAAGATGGAGGTAAAGTTTGAGGGTTGTTTGACCATGCATCTTCATCATGAAATAAAGTTAAATGCCAACTTGATGCAACAATGTAATTTATTGAAGTCGCACGGCACCTTCCAAACCGGAAACAGACCTATGCAGCGGCTCTCAGGACCACCACCCATCTACAGACTGGGTGCAGAAAACCATATGCTGCAACTTAAAATCTAGTGTTCCTGATTATGGGCGTATGTGCCCGAAACATGTCGAGCTAAAGAAACTTCAATAAATTACATAGTTGCATCAAGTTGGCATTTCACTTTATTTCAGGAGATAAAGTTGTCTGTACGCAAGCCATGAATATGTGTGGACGGAGATGAGGTGCTACTTCACTCATTCCTAATCTCCATAAACTGGAGCTTAGTGGTCATCTTCACAGACCAATCTCGTTACCACCGAAGTAAATGCTGTCGGTACGCACTGAATAGGAAGCTGGTTGGACCCTAGGGATATTGTAGATACTTCTGAGAAGAGAATAAACTATTACCCTTGCCGGGAATCGATCTATTTGTTCTCGCTACTTCTTCCCGTAGCCTTGCACTATGCCGACCTCACCGTCCTGGCTCCTCATAAAGAAGTGTTCCAGTTTGGAAGTGTTACCTCAGTTACACACAGTCATCCATCGCTTTTCACGGGTTCGTACTGAACGGTTTTGCAAATTCGCGGGGGTTGCCCCGGGAATTGAAGCACATCACTCAAGCCTTTCAGTGGATGGGGGCATCAGAACAGCTTGACAAATCGAACAGGTCTTTCTGTCATACCGCATGATGTTTAAGGAGTTAACGAAAAAAGAAACAGTTCCCCATAACAACAATTCTGCAAAGAAAAGAAAAACACTAAAACAAGATACTGAAACATTGTTTTGGGGAGGGGGAGGGGTAACTTTTCTCAACATTGTTAACAAAACACAGCTTAAGAAATTTATTCTTTGCTTTTGATTCAAATCTCAGGCGTTCTTAGTATCAAGACAGTAAGTCGCCTACACCTCTCACCAGCACAGTGCCACTTTATGTTCATATTTCAGAACACGCCACAGCGGGAATAGCGTATCAATCTTCACTTTATTTTTGGTGTTGAATCGGCTAAATCCCAGAGTTTGTGTGTGCTATTTTATGTAATATCGATCCTCAATTAAGTATGGGAAGAAGAGGCTCTGACAGTCGGAGGTGGGAAGCTGGAAGCTGCTTCAAATGGCTCGCTTAGATAGATTTGTAATGAAGTTAAGAGCGCAGATACACGAATCTGTTTTTAGTGGCTTTATGGACGGAAACGAAGACTCCGAAATAAATGTAAACTGTAAACACTCGGCTTTATAGTTATTATTTTTCGCGAAAACATTACATATAAGTCAAATTGGCTAGATTTTATTCCTTATATATACCAATTGCTAAGGTCACAACATATGTGCATAATATCATTAGATTCTTACAGAATTTGCTTTTCAATTTTAAATTTGGTTAAATTTATTTTTTTTTACGAAAGATGTATTGCGTTTATACTATGTTTCGTCATTGACCTAATCGATAAATTTGCTTTTAACGGTCAAATTGAAAGGTGCAAGATTCTCTTGGGAAGTGGACAATTGAGTAAAGATGCAGTACGCTTGTGGAATTCGCAGATTCTTATCAGTAATTACGTAACTGGAGGTGAAGATAATTCCCAAGTGATGAACGTAATAATTTTTGCTGGTTACAAAATATTTTGTTTGTTTTTGGCACGACAGCCCCCCAGTGGGCTAGGGCCTCCTCATTCACGAGGTTTCTAGATCACACACAACGACGCAACACGACGAGTGATCAGCTCGTCGCAGACACCCCAACCTGACAAGACAGAACACTCACAACAGAAAAACATCCTTGCCCCTGCTGGGATTCGAACCCACAATCTCAGCAGGCGAGCGGCAGCAGACCTACGCCTTAGACCGCAGGCCCCTGGGATCGGCGCAAAATATTTTAGGGTGATGAAATTGAGATAATGGGGGGGGGGGGGATCTGTAAGACGCATGGGGGAGATGAAAAGTGAATTTGTCAGAAAAGCTAGAAGTGAGATACATTTGAGGGATAGGCATATAGGAAAGGATATGTCTAGAAGAAGTGGGCTGGGTAGCTCAGTCGGTGTAGCGACTGACTACGGGCTGGACGGTCCGGGATCGAATCCCGGTAGGGACGAGATTTTCCGCCCGTCCAGACCGGCCCTGGGGCCCACCCAACCTCGTGTAAAATGGGTACCGGTTCTTTCCCGGGGGCAAAGTGCGGCCGGGGCGTGCTACTGACCACTCACCCCCTTCTAGTGCTGCGGTCATGGAAGAGTAGAGCTATACCTCTACCCACCCTCTGAGCCACACCGGGCCTGTAAAGGGATCACTTTACCTTTTTATATCTAGAAGAAACACGATGAAGGTTGTGTGTTGTATGCAGCTAAAAAAGGACAGGAATCAATTATAGATACATGAGATTACGGTTATGGGCAGTGGGTTCCTTACGTGGTGGGGAATTTCGTGGACCATTACCTTTCTATCCCCTCCCGAAGGTGTCTCCACTTTGAAGTAGTGGGAGGGCATGAGAAGTCAAAGTCCTGAGAGCTATGCCGGCAGTAGCGTAGCTACTGATAAGGTCTCCCATACCGGACAGGTGAAAGGTGATGGCCCAGACTAAGAGAGACACCCCGGTCCTCCGGGGCAGGGGGTTGGGCGTGCGGCCGGCGACTGCACCCTGTAAAAACTTACATTGCTGAGAAGGCTCAAGAGAATAATTCTGGTAGGTGTAAAAAAGGACGACCGAAGCGTGAAAAGGATTACGATATGAGAACGGAAGTAGGAAGCTGGAATGTGAGAACGATGTTACAAGCAGGAAAAATGGCAGAGATTACAGACGAATTATTGAAATATGACTTGGATATTACTGTACTTCAAGAGATAAGATGGAAAGGTTACGGAAGAATTAGGAAACCAAGATAAACCTTACTATATAGTGGAGCAGAGAAACAAGGTGAACAAGGTGTTGGGTTTATAATAAAGAGATCACTGGAAAACAGCTTCATAGACTTTGAACCTATTAACTCAAGAATGTGTAAAGTAAGAATTAAAGGGATGTTCTATAACACCACAATAGTTAATATATATACCCCAACAGAAAGTGCAAATGAAGAACAGAGAGAGAGCAGTTCTACGAGGACCTGAACAGATGCTGTGATCAGATACCAAAGCATGATGCACTGTTAATATTGCTAGACTTTAATGCAAAAATAGGAAAAGAACCAGCCAATCAATTAGTTGGAGGACAACATGCAATTCATGATGAAATAAGTAAAAATGGAATTATCCTATGCCAGTTTGCTGGAGGTAATGAATTAATAATTAGTAGCACATGTTTTGAGCACAAAAATATTCATAAAGGCACCTGGAATGACCCAGCAGGAAGAACAGTAAATCAAATTGATCATGTCCTCATTTGTAGAAGATGTGAAAACTATGAGGGGAGCAAATTGCTACAGTGATCATCTCCTCATCAGAACCATAATTAGATATAAAATATACCGCACATACCAAAAGAAACTGAAGTACAAACTTGGGTGGAATAAGCATAAGTTGGAAAAACAAAGATAAGGAAAAGGAATATCAAGAATACATTACTGGAAAGCTAGGGCAAATAGAAAGGAAGCAGGATGTGAATGAAGAGTGGATAAATATAAAAAAATATTATCTTAGAATCATCTAATAAAAAATCGGAGAACAGAAGAAAGAAAGAAATCACGATTGGTACGACGAAGTACGTCAGATTGCAATGAAAGAAAAGAATGATGCTAGGAAGAAATGTCTGAATAAGGAGACACGGAAAAATAGGGAAGAATATGAAGAAAAAAGAAAATAGCAACATAATTATGTAGAAGAAAGAAGAGAGAAATGTGGAATAAGAAAATAGAGGAAATAAAAGTCGCAAACATAAAGAAAAATGTAAGAAAGTTTTATAAAGAAGTCAAAGAAACGAGTAAAGAATATCAACAACAGAACATAATTTACAAAGATGATAAAAGGAAAATATTAACCGAGGCGAAAGATATATTGCTAAGATGGCAACAGTATTTTCACTGCCTGCTAGAAAATGAATTACAGGCACAAGAAAAAAATGAAAATGAAAATATAGAAGAATTAGAACATATTGATAAAACAACTTATGAGGAAATGATTGAGGTCATCAGCAAAATGAAAAATGGGAAGGCTCTGGGCATAGATAATATAACTGTGGAATTAATAAAGAACGGCGGAACGGAAATACTACAAAGAATATTTGACCTCTTGCTGCAAATATGGGACCAAGAAAGAATGCCGGATGAATGGGAATAGGAATTATTTGCCCTATTTTTAAGAAGGGATATCGAAGAGAATGTAGTAATTACCGAGGAATCACCTTATTGAATATCACACATAAAATGTTTACATGTTTAATATATAATAGGTTAGTAAAATATTCAGAGCTCTCCTTAGGTAAATATCAAGCAGGATTCCGACCAGCAGATCAACAGTAGATCAAATGCATGTAGTCAGACAAATTTTGGAAAAGTGCTATGAGTTTGGCATAGAGCTACACAATAAATTTATTGACTTCAAACAGGCCTTTGGTACAGTCAATAGACGGACGATGTACGAAAACCTCAAAATTCTGAAAATTCCGACAAAACTAATTAGATTAGTGAAGACGACATTAACAAATTCAAGAGCAGTAGTTGAAGTATGCCAGGGAAGAACAGATGTATTTAATATTAACAATGGATTAAGACAGGGAGATGCACTGTCGACAATTTTATTTAACTTGGTGTTGGAAGCAGCATTATTAACCTTTTGGCGCCGGAATTATTATTTTATTTTAGCACACCCTGTATATAAAATGTGAATAATACATGAACTAAATACGTTAGAGTTGTGAAACAAACTAGATTTTGAAGAGAAAAAACGGAGAGTATATGCCATGTTTAAAATATTCAGTACCTATATTTGTTGAATAAATATATAAAATGAAACTTTAGAGGTTAGCGGTGCGGTACGACCACTATAGTTGACATTAGGCGTCTAAAGGTTAAAAATAGCCTTAAGAGGAAACATTAGTACAAGAACTAAACAACTATGTGCCTATGCGGACGATGTTGTCGTAATAGCAAGAACGTAAAAAGTACTAAAGGAAACTTTTGTAACACTACAAAAAGAAGCAGAAAAGCTGGGTCTTATAATAAACACAAATAAAACTAAATATATGCAGGTAACCAGGAAAACAAATATAATCAAACAAGACATTGAAGTTGTAGCAGGAGAATCTTACGAAGTAGTAAACCATTTTATATATTTGGGATCACAAATAAATAGTAAAAATTTAATGAAAGAAGAAATTAGACTAAGAATACAGGCGGGAAATAGAAGTCTGTTTGCAAACAAAAAACTTCTGAAAAACAAAGATCTTAATGCTGCCAGTACACTGCAAATATATAAATCTAACGTACGACCTATTGTAACGTAGGTTGTGAAACATGGGCTATGACAGGCACAGAAAAAAATCGCCTACTGATATTTGAGAGAAGAGTACTTAGAAAAATGTATGGACAAACACAAGATAATGATGGAACATGGAGAATAAAAACAAATGAAGAATTAGAAATTTTAATTAAGAAGGAAACTATCGTAAGATTTATAAAATCACAAAGATTACGCTGGACAGCACATGTAATGAGAATGGACACAATACGAACTGTCAAAAAACTGACTGAATGGGAACCATGTTCATCAAGACCAGTAGGAAGACCAAGACTGAGATGGCTCGAACAGGTAGAAGAAGATTTAAAGGAGATGAAAGCGAGAAATTGGAGAGAGAAGTGTAAAGATAGAAGATTGTGGAACGAAATCGTAAAGCAGGCCAAAAGCCACCAAGGGTTGTAGCGCCAATTGAAGAAGAAAAAGAAGTTTATCTTTCTATCAAGAACTCTCCGCCATAGATTGATTGTCGATTGATTGTCGATTTATTGTCGATTGATTGTCGATTTAGGGGCAGATTTTTATCCCCGAATGTTGCGACTAAAATTAAAATATTTAGAAAACTTTAAAGCAGACAATCCATCCTACATTTATTGTAATTCTCGCAAGCCTACTGAACAAGCAGGCAAATATGAAACCCCGATTATGAATCCAGTGGTTGCTAAGAATGTTTAAAACATAATTTTATTTGATCGAAATCGTTAACCCGGGTCACATAAAATATTTTGTGTATAAATGTGAAAGTATTTTTTTTATTCAGGCAGAAAACTGGATCTATTAATTGGGATTATAGACTCGAGTGCATGTTGGTACCCGCCTTCACAAATACCTAATACTTGTGAAATTCGAAAGATCTTCCCAAAATACACGTGTCCTAACTCTCTCCCGCGTCTTTGCGTGACTGAGTCATCTTACTACCGTCATGACGGGCTTAGTTGTTTCTGACACATGGCCATATGCCGCATCTGTCCTGATGGGCCCATGCTCTGCAGACTGGTTCATCTTGCTACAGTACTGACGTGCTGAGTTGCTTCTAATACATGACCCCAAGCCACATCCGTTCTAACAGGGCACGTTGCTTCCGTCCTGACGGGCCATGGCCATGAACTGCATCCGTGAATGTGATTAAGACTCTTACTGCTGTAGGCCCTAGTGCCTTATTACTGGTTTTTAAAAGACAAATTGTCTTGACAGAAGCATTTCTTCTTAAATAATGGACAGCACGCGGAAATGAGCAGGAGATTGTTTTGCAATATGACTGGTACTTCCGCAGTGTTGCTGTTTGCAGTCGAATCATTAGTCCACTAGACGACGGTTCTTCATAAGTTAATGGGTCGTCACTTGGCGAAAGTACCGCCATCTTTCATGACTTACATTTCGATATGAGACCCTGAAATCGGATTACGTTAGTACACTGGAATCTTGCTTTAACAGCCTCGTGTGGCCCCAGTCTCTTCCTGTTCTGAGGCATTATATTGGCAGGAAACGGGTTTGCTTTAGTCCGCAGCAAGATTGATGGATATGTTTGTTTATTATAGATATTGACGTTCCCTCAATCATCTTGTCACTCGACGCAATGTAATCTGAGATGCGTGGGACTGAACAAGTAAAAATAAATAAGAATGTGAAGTGAGAGAGAAAACCAACAAGATGCAACAGTTAGATGTTTATTATCAACACTTTCTCAACATGTTTCGGGCATCATTATGCCCATCTTCGGGAGACCAAGATGTGTGTTACTGCACGTGGTGTGCAGCGCTGGTTCTGCTGGATGTGGTTGGTAGCGGTTGTGGGGCGCTGCGTTGTAGGGTGCGAGCACTGTGAAGGTTACTGTTCGACACACGTCTTGTTCTCCTGAAGATGGGCATAATGATGCCCGAAACATGTTGAGAAAGTGTTGATAATAAACATCTAACTGTTGCAACTTGTTGGTCTTCTCTCTCACTTCACAATTTGCTCACGATGCACGGTCACAGAAACCTAAAGCTAAATAAGAATGCTTCTACAGGTTTTGCTTTTTGCTACAACAGATGATTGCTTTGGTATTCGACGAAAAATTGGAAGGCTCTAGAAATGTGGTAAGTTTTTATGAAATAAAGAGTTAAACTTAAATCATATTTTCTCAGAAGTCTACGACCTAATTTTTAGTGTTGCGTATTGACACGAAGCTACAGCAGATTGAAGTGTGTGCGCCGTCATCATCGTACCATAGTATCCCACTCCTTTTTTCATGAAGAAGATCTGCCTTGTGTAACACCGTCCAAGCACGTACTGAATGTATTATTAGACTGACGCCTTTTAAGGATTATTAACCTACAAATAAGGCTATCGCTTTTGAAGTCGGTTCGGACAGAAAAGATCAGGCGGGGCAAAAAAGAAAAAGATTGTACTAAGTTCGTCCTATTACTAGACACATGTCACATGGGTATAATAATGACATTCGCGGGTGAAAGTTGCATTACAGTTGAAGGAATTGGAGAATGCAGTGTTAGAAGAACAAAGAAATTACAAAAAAAAAATTAGCAATAAAACAAACACAAATAAGACTCTGGTTATCATGACAGTGACTTTGGGGAATGTTTTATTCTGTGACATATTTCCGTGTAACGTGGCAGATTAGGCCTTGAAGTTGGAAGCAGCGTTGCTCCGTAACATTCGTACTAATGGACCGAGTTACATGCAGAAGGGGAAAAAAAAGTACTGTGTGACTTTCAGTTCTGTCTGTGTGCGGTATGTAAACAGATGCAGCATTTGGCCGACAAATAAGCAGTGGAGTACGTGCGAAATAAAGCACTGATGATAGTGTAAGAGAAGTCTTGCATAGACGATGGGTGCTGGAGCTGTTCAGCAGAAGGTGAACAAAGGAATGTGACTGCACAATGATAGTTGTGTGGGGCGTGAAAAGAATGGATTGGGAGGACAGGGAAGGGAGTGAAGATATGAGACACGAATTGAAGATTGCTAGGTGATATGATACAGGGATTGTAAAGAGAAATGGAGAAATTTTGTTTTTCAGTGCCAAGGGATAAGCGTTGAAATGTATTTTAAATATACAGACCGAAACAAATGAGGGTTCTGGGAAGGCCCACATGAAGTGGAAGGAGAAGTTGAGCTGTTTCGGAACGGTTAAATGTGGTGAGGAGGAACAAAGAGAGCAGAAAAAATTCCTGCATCTAATTTCACATTAGGCTACTCATTTAGTTGGAAGCTGCGCTTGAATGATCGGCAGTAGAGCATGCGATGTTGCCGTATTTCTTCTCAGTCCTGAGGAACACTGATCTGGTTGAGGTTTTAAGTTGTTCTTCAGATTTTACAGGAAAATTATGGCTTAAAGTGTATATTTTGTTCCAGTTTACCGGGGGTGGGGGGAATCTGCATGGTGAGATGTTCGTTTGGGAACAAACACAACTGTCTTGAGTAGAATTATTAGTGTGGAGCTGAGGGAGGTACTGCTGTGAAAATTAGTCTTTTTTGTGACAACTGAAGTTTCAGGCTGCGTTACGTGATTCTGTACAGCAAGAATGAGAAATATTCATTTTCTTTCATGTATTGTTCCAGACACGCCCCTACTTATGCAATGTCAAGGCCTTCAATTTAAGACTCAGTTTTAAAAAAACAAATAAATAAAGGAATAAACGTTTTAAAATAATAACCACGAGGCGAAGGCCGCTGGACTACTGCTGGACGAGAGCGCTGGCATACGTAAATGAAATTGTGTTGTTGACGAAATGGTTTAGACACAGTTTTTCGTTGTGCGTGTTTTTTCTACGTTTATGATGATTAACAGCAGCACAGTGGGCGATAATATGAGGCTGTATATGTAGTATGTACAGCATGCGTGTATATACATATACATATTTGGCCATACACTTAATTACGACTTGGGCAAAATTAGACTTTCGCCTGACCTACAGGAACCGAACTGTTGCATCCGTAGGTACTTGTCTGTATTCAGTACGAATTTTAGTATTATTCTTCATTCCACGGCTAGGTCTTCCATGTGGTGTTTTCCCTTCTTGATTTCTGAACAAAATTTGTCATGTATTTTTCTTCTTCCTTATCCGCTTCATATCCTTTCATCTCATTCTTCTTGTTTAAATATCCAAATTTTTTATAAGTACAATTTTTGAAGCTCCTCGTCTGTCCCATTATTTTGCTTCCTTTCTGTAAGGTAAAAGCATGCTTGTTAGCAATGTTATTCAAACTTATGGGCGACAGAACAACTTATATGTGCATATAAAATCACGAATCTTAGTTACACTTTGAAAAACACGTGTTTAATCCGTCATTCATTGTGATAAGATATATAAACAATTGTATTCAAACTACACGAAGACATGCAGACGGCAGTCGTATTGAGGACGGTAGAACCAAGATAATTATTGCATGACGTGGCATTCACCTGTTACACACTGCCGCATTTGAAGCCTGGTCATATCTGGTGTGTCCAACAAAATCTGGCACAGTTCTTATCGTTGTTAAAATGGTGAAAACATGAAATCAGAAAGTCTTTTATTGTCCTCTGGCGAAATGTAATTTCGACTTTCGATGTTTCGTCCGGTCGTATGTTAAAAGCTGTCTCAACATTCTGGCTTTCATTGCATTTGACATCATCAGGTTGAATGGAAGCGGAATAGCGGGATAGCGGGATGATGGTGTTTAATCAAACTTGCTCACACGTGGTGTGTCCGTTCTGCTGTTGTCCTTGTTGTAAGTATTACTGCCAACTTAGTGTGTTACTGTCCTCATACATTTAATCTTTTACTTCTATGTCTTGTAACTGTAGTACTTATTGATATGGTTAATGAATACTGATATAAATTGATTGCGTTTGGTGCGTTTGTGGAGTCTTACGGCAGTACTTTAAATTTCCTTACTAATGGTTCTGGTAAAGTGTTCCTGTTGTCCTGAATCCTGGTTTGGTGTTGCAAATTTCTATGGTCATCTTGGACGCCCTTGGCGGTGTAGAGTGGTTGTTACTAGGGACTGTCTGGGCCGGTTGGTTACTTGGGGTAGGAGTGCCCAGACAGTCTGCTTTGTGCGGCTCAGCTTCATCTTCGGCAGGGGCAGAGCCCTTCCTTCTAGAGTTGTAAGCAGGGTATGATATCTTTCGTGGCTGAAGTCCACAGATTTGAAGCCTCCGAGTGAAAGATAAGTTCTCTTCCGAGATGAACTTAAGAGAATTCAACGTGCTTTGATGAGTGCTTATCTTATCACGTACAAAGCAGCTTGAAAATTTCCTCAGCCTCCAGTTATTAACATATAACTCTCCATGTTTTCGTTCTTCATTATCTGTATCTAGCCTCTACCAACGCCGTTGAATTTGTATGAGACGCGGCCTAACTTCCTGAGACAGTAATTATGACAACTTACGCTGGGTCAACGTAACGTGCCCCTTAACCATGACTTCACGTTTCCCTCCAAGTCGGTAAATAAAGAGCGTGTCTTCTGAAGCATGTGCATAAAGAAGAAAGAATTAGCGGCGGTGATGACGAGAGACAGTACATTTGTAACTGCCATTTTCGCTCTGTCCCTTTAATTTATCTCCGTTTCGTTACGACAGTCTGCTCTGCTGTGCTCTGCTAGATTCGATGGCCATCGATTGTTATGTTTAGATCGTTAACTCTTTCTTCGGATTTATCTGGTACCTCGCAGAGAATGCACATTGCCTCATTTGTTATTTTTCGGTCGTCAGCTATTTCTTCGACCTGAGATCGTAACTCACAGCTGATAGCGTCTGTCTCTATTATAAATTAACGATAAATGTACGTACGTCTTCATGCAGAGTACCATTGTGCGACTTTAACGAAACTTTTATTTGGTGGAAAAAGTTAGTGATAATCGCCAATATATAATTTCACGAAATTCTGTCTAGTGGGAGTCGAGTTGTTCGGTGCGGACAGAGGGAGAGACGAGACAGATAAGCATGACGAAGCAAATAGTCGCTTTTCGCATTTGTTTTCCTAATGCGTCTAGAACCGTCCGATAGGTTGTCACGTGACAGAAATAAAGAGTTCCAGTTTTGGGAGGCGACTGGTCCGGTTGTGTTCATTCAGTATTGATATGTGTGCCCGAGTGCTTGGTCAAGTGGCATAGCGGTGCAAGTGGCGTAAATGGTGCGGACGTTTGAAGGTTAACTGCTTTGTTTCTTCATAAGTGTGTGTTACAAATTCTTTTTTTTTTTTTTGGTTTAAATGCAGTGACAAACTGACGCATTCGTATACTTTTACATGAAGTGTGAGTGAGTATATAATGATGCTGAATTAGGAAGTGAAATTCGATTTCCACGTGCCTCCACTCCTCCACTTTGGAGCTTAATTAAGCACACTGACTACCTTACAATGGAATGTCTGTCTGGGAGAATACAGGAGTTCCTGCTGCAATAAGTCGGGGGGATGTTTTCACTAGTCGATGTAATTACCTAATGTACTCTTCAGAAATAAACGTGGAACAAGCAGATGTTACCTAAGATACTAAAAAATAGTGCAATATCAGAACGCTAAATGTGCTACAAATTTTGTAACATGGAAGCAGGACTGTGCGATATGCTGAAAGAGCTACCCACTACAACTGGGCATTAATACTGGGCTCCGTTTATGATTTTTACAACAAGCGACCTTAATTCAACGATGAGACATTATTAAGTAAGTTCAAGACTCAAAAACTAAAGCCTGGAGCACTGCACAATTGAACCTCCCCCCCCCCCAAAAAACCCATAACCCCGTCTTAACCTAACCCCAAAAAAAAAAAAAAAAACCAAAAAAAAAATTTTTTGCTCAAAAAAATTTTTTTTTTTTTTTTTTTTTTTTTTTTTTTGGGGGGAAAAAAATGTTTCCTTCTTGGGACTTTTTTTTTTTTTTTTTTTTTAATTTTTTTTTAAAAATATAAAAAAAAAAAAAAT
>Ga0131853_10005103_pt1 | contig 23635 bp, 21 predicted proteins | sample TergutLab28metaG_FD_92764 | JGI IMG/M metagenome (GOLD analysis project Ga0131853, IMG submission 92764) | Labiotermes labralis P1 segment gut microbial communities from Petit-Saut dam, French Guiana - Lab288 P1 (version 2) (version 2) | ecosystem: Host-associated > Arthropoda: Insects >...
CATGCCCATGGGGGAAGGTCGCGCCCGCCGGAGTGAGCGTTACGCCTGCTTCTTTAAGCAATTGCGCCGTGCGCTTGGCCGTGCCCTCGGGCAAATCAAGGCTAATGAAATAACCGCCGCGTGGCACAGTCCATGTGGCAACGCCGGTTAAGTCGCGCGCCAAAATATCCAGCACAGCTTCAAATTTCGGACGGATTAAATTGGCGTGTTTTTTCATATGCGCCTTGATACCCGCAAGATTATTGAAGTACCGCACATGGCGCAGCTGATTAAGCTTGTCGTGCCCGATGGTTTGCACGTTCATGCGCGCTTTGATGGCTGCGATATTCGCCGAGCTGGCGGCCAAGCAGCTCACGCTTGCGCCAGGGAAGGTGATTTTCGAGAACGAGCATACTTCGATGAAGAAATTCTCGCTGCCATAGGCTTTAGCAGCTTCGTGTACATTCAGCAACACGTCGCCGTCATCATATAAACCATGCACCAAATAGGCGTTATCCCAAATCCCGCGGAAGTCCGGGCAAGCGGGCTGCAGCGCGGCGAATGCGCGCACCACGTCATCACTAAAGGTCTTGCCCTCGGGATTGCTATACTTGGGCACGCAGATTGCGCCCTTGACAGCAGGGTCTTTCACTAGCTCCGCTATCATGGCCATGTCGGGACCATCGGCTAGCATTGGCACGTTAACCATCTCAATGCCCAGTTGTGCTAGCATGCCAAAGTGACGGTCGTAGCCCGGCACCGGGCATAAAAATTTCACCCCAGTGCCTTGCGCAAGCCAGCCCGGCAGCATTTGCACCAAATAGTCGTACATGATATTCAGGCTTGCGTTGCCGCACACAATGAGCTGCTCGGCAGGTGTGCCCATCAGTTCACTGAACAATCGCTTGCACTCGGGGATGCCATCCAGCACGCCGTAGTTGCGGCAGTCAAGGCCGTTTTCGGCAATGGGCGGGGTAACCCACTTGGCGTCAAGCAAATCGTCAGATAGGTCGAGTTGGGCGCTTTCAGGCTTGCCGCGGCTCATATCAAGGGCGAGGCCTTTTGCTTTGGCCTGTTCGTATGTAGCTTGCAATTGCTGCAGGGTCATGGGATTTTCCTCTTTCACATAGCGTTACTTCCTATTATACGCAACTTGCACAAAAAAAGCAAGAGCTTTTTGTGGCACTTGCGAGAAAAATTTGTTATTAAGTCTTTTCAGCGTTAAAAATGTTTCACGTGAAACACGGTTTGATTTTGAAAGGCAGCCTTGCGGCGGGAGAAGACTTTATGTCACACAAAAAAGCAAGCACTCTTTCAAGCACTTGCGTAATTTAAAGCTTCCTGTTATGAAAGGATATTTGCGAATATGTTGCTTGGTGGTAGGGATAGCGCCCCAGCGCTGTCCGGGATTTTGATATGTCCAACGGGTCGCGCAGGGGCGCGACCCCTACCAACTACCCCAAGCGTATGATAGTAAGTTGAGTATTTGTTGCGTGCAGCTCGCCGTGCTCGTTGCCTGGCGCTTGCAGGCTAAGTTTGTCGCCGCGGCGCAGCCAGGTGACTTGCTGGCCGCTGTCACACCCCGGCTTGAGATTGCTTGCCAGCACACTGCTTTTGTCGTTGATACCCAGGTGCAGGTGCACAGTGGATTTCACGTGATGCACGGTCAGTTCCCACAGCAGCATGTAGTAGCCATCGTCGGGGATGGTTACCATGCCGTGTTGGCAGGCGTAGCGGCCTTGACTGTTGTGCTTGCGCAGGGGGATTACTGTGCCTGCGCCGCATGTGGTGAGTGTGAACTCGTTAGCGTAAGCGGCAAAATGGCTGCGCGATGTTGTAGCGGTGGGTGGGCGCGGTGCTGTGTGTGCACTGCGACAGCGCGGACAATTGCATGGTGCGGCCATGGGTATACTTCCAATCTTTCCGAATAGGCTCCACCGCTCGGGGTGGGGTGGAGATTGCGGGGGAGCTGGCACGCTCGCAGGCGTGGCCGAGGGGGGCAATCCTATTTATAATGATGAAAGCCTGTATTTAAAGTTTTTATGTAGGCTTTACTGTATTGTATGCGCGGGAGGTGAAATATGTGCAGATTTTTTGGGATGGCGGCACAAGGAGTCTACATTGGATATTATTCGACGCTTTTTCTTTCCCAAACCCCTTGCCATGTTGTCCATAATATGTTATAATATATATTAATTATACAATATAGGAGGGTTCAACATGGCAACAACGAACCAAACCTCAAATTTATGGGAGCTTCCCCCCATGCCCGCAGCACCGGCAAAGAAACCTCGTCGCAACAATAGAAAGTTGCTAATGACCATCATTGCTGCGGTAGCCGCGGTAGCAGTGGTATTAACCGGAGTGGTGTTGGCGCTTAATCTACGCGCAACCCCCACCGAGCGCGTACTGCGCAACTACTTCACCGCTATCGAAAACCGTGATGCCGAAGCGATGCTTGCGCTTTCGGTGTTCGGCGCAATACCCTATGCCGATGTGGCAGAGCCGATACGCGAGCCATTTGCGCAATACATGCACGAAGGCGCATTGGATATGTGGGGCTTGGTGAGCAATACTAGCCATCAGGTGCGCGAAGCGGTTTATTTCCCGGCCAATAGCGTGAACTTGCCGGCGGGCTTTGCTGCCGCTGCGGTGGAATTTGCCGCCGAGGGCATTGTTGCGGAAGAATTCGCGCATATGATTGTGGATTACACGATTCATGGCACAGCAAATTCCTATGATGGCACGGGGTTCTTCTCTTTTGTGCGTGCGGGGAATCGCTGGTATTTGATGCAGGATCCGTATTTCTTTAGGGGGCAATAAACCCATGCTACAATTCGATGAACTGCGCCTGCAATTGCAGAACCAGCAGGACAAACTGGAACACTTGCGCCAAGCCTTGACGCTTGATGCAGCTGCGAGTGAAATCGCGCGGATGGAAGAACAATGCACTGCCACAGGCTTTTGGGACGACCCCAAATCAAGCCAAGTGGTGTTGCAGCGCATTGCTGCGCTCAAGGCGAAAATCGCGGGCTATGAAAAACTGCAAGCTGCCTATGATGATGCGCTGACCATGATTGAACTTGCCGTGGAAGAAAGTGATGAATCCCTGCTGGACGAGTGCCGTGAGCAAACCGGCCAAGTGGTTGCTACCCTCGAGTCGATGACCCTTGCCACCTTGCTTTCGGGCGAATACGATAGCAACAACGCCATTTTGGCTTTTCACGCAGGGGCAGGCGGCACGGAAGCGCAGGACTGGAACGAAATGCTCGTGCGTATGTATACCCACTGGGCGCAACGGCATGGCTATACTGCTAAGCTCATTGACTTTTTGGATGGCGAAGAAGCGGGCCTGAAGTCTGCCGTGCTGATGATTAGCGGCGAAAACGCTTATGGTTTTCTCAAAAGCGAAAATGGGGTGCACCGGCTGGTGCGTTGCTCACCATTTGATGCCAGTGGCAGGCGGCACACCTCATTTGCCAGCTTGGAGGTCATGCCAGAAATTGATGACAACGTGAACATCGATATTAATCCTGATGATATCAAGATGGACGTATATCGCGCAAGCGGTGCGGGCGGCCAAAAAGTGAACAAAACCAGTTCAGCCGTGCGGCTCACGCACATCCCCACGGGGATTGTCACCAGCTGCCAGGTGGAGCGCAGCCAGCTACAAAACCGCGCCGTTGCGCTAAAAATGCTCAAAAGCAAACTCATTGAAATCAAAGAAAAGCAGCACTTGGAAAAAATTGAGGATATCAAAGGTGTGCAGATGGACATTGCCTGGGGCAGTCAAATCCGCTCGTACGTGTTCATGCCTTATCAACTGGCAAAAGACCACCGCACCGGCCACGAAAACGGCAACATCCAGGCCGTGATGGACGGTGACCTAGATGGATTTATTAATGCGTATCTTAAGCAACGAGCCACAGGGATCTGAGGTGGGGCCTAGTCGCTTCGCTGTGTTCTATTATGCTGTGAGGAGTGTGAAAATATCAAGCGTATTTTTGACATTGTAACCAGTATTTTTGCACTGGTTTTGCTGCTGCCATTGCTGGGCTTAGTCACGCTGTTGGTCTATTTTGACGATGGCGCGCCTGTGGTGTTTAAGCAGCAGCGCGTGGGACGTGGAAACCGCGAATTCACCATCTATAAATTTCGCACCATGCCGCGCGACACCCGCAACCGCTCGCAGCGCCTTACCGCGAAGTATGGCAAGTATACCCGCTCGGGAAAGTTTTTGCGTGCGCTAAGCTTGGATGAACTGCCGCAGCTGTGGAATATCCTGCGTGGCGACATGAGTTTTGTTGGCCCGCGGCCGCTGATTCCCGAGGAAGGACGCATTCGCAAACTGCGCGAGGAAGCCGGGGTTTATGCCGTGCTGCCGGGGCTAACCGGCTGGGCGCAGGTGAATGGTCGCGCAAAAGTAAACGACCGCAACAAAGTTGCCCTTGACGCGGAGTATATTGCAAAACAATCGCTTTGGCTGGATATTAAAATTTTGTTTATGACCGTGAAAATTGTGCTGACCAAGCAAGATGCGCAGTAATGGTAGGGGACGCGCCCCTGCGCGTCCCGTTAATTTTGATGAAACTCCTGGACAGCGCTGGGGCGCTATCCCTACAGTTTATCGCTGCCGCAGCCATTGCTCCAGCACAAGCCCACTTTCGCGTATTGCAATCGCGTTTTCCACGCCCACAAAACGCCAATGCCACGGTTCATAGTTAACATAAGTGTGCTGCAAGCTATTGGGCGGGTAGCGCAAAATCCAGCCGAAGTTGTGCGCATTTTCCATCAGCCAGCGGTAGGCCGGTGTGTTGCTGAAATTCATGCTTAGTTGGCCAATGTCCATAGCAAGGCCGGTTTCGTGCTCACTGCAGCGCGGCGGTTTGACCCAACGGGCAGCCAATTCCACGGCCTGAGCATGCGAATGTCCCTCATTGCGAAACCGTGTGATGTTGTTGTTGAAATTGCGATTTTGGTGTTCGGTGGTGCGGTAACCCCCAAGCGGAATGAGCACTACGCCTGCCGCTCGCCCGGCTTGGTACATCTGGTGGTAATACCGCGCAGCGGTAGCGTGCAGCCGTTGGGTGTCAGCATTATAGCCCGGCACTGCGGTAACCAAATTCAAGTGATTGCGGGTGAAGTTATCCGGCAGTGCATTGTGACGGTTAACGAGAATGAGGTAGAAATCGTCGCCGCTGGGGATATACGCCATGGCGGGATTAATCCCCGGAAAGTTAAAGGGATAGACCCAACCTGGCTGTTGTGGCACAGTTGTTGTGATAGTGGTGGCATTGGTTGCAGTCGTTCCGGTAGTTTCATCTGCTGTGGTGTCGTCAGGTTCGGAGGTTGTTGTTTCGTCACTGGCTTCGGTTGGTGCGGCGGTAATGGCCGGTTCACGTTCCAGTTGCCGTGCGGGTGCGGTGTGGTAGATGATCACCGTGACCATTAGTATGGTGGCCAACACCAGTGCGGCAATCAAATATAGCTTGTGTTTTTTCATTAATTGTGCCTCTTGTTTCATGGTTCTTATTTCTATTTTACCCTAAATCTATCAAAAAGTCAAGAAAGGATTTCCCTATGACCGCCAACCAACGCATTACGAACTACCCCGCCAAACTTCGCGAATACACTAACTTTGCCGTGCGAGGCATCAAAAAAATCTGCAAAGAATGCGGGCCGCGCATCGCTTGCAGCCCTGAGGAACTAAAAGCACAAGAAATGATGGCCAAAGACCTGCAATCTTGCTGCGACCAAGTAACGGTGGAGCCATTTAAAACAGCACCACGAGGCTTTTTAGGTTGGGTGCGTTTGCTGGTGCTGCTCAGCTTCGCCTCAACGTTATTCTACTTTTTCAACCTGCCTATTGTCAGCCTGGTGTTGCTGGCTGCTGGCATTGTGACTGCTGTGATGGAATTCTTGTTTTACAAAGAGTTTATCGACCCGTTTTTGCCAAAAAAAACATCGCATAATCTCGTTGGGGTGCAAAAGCCTACCGGTGAAGTCAAACGCCGCTTGATTTTGTGCGGCCACACCGACTCCGTGTATCAATGGACATTTTTTAATTGGGCCAACAAGGCCAACTTCAAACCATTGGGTGTGATGTGCATTGGCGGGGCATTTGCTGCCGTGGCATTTGGGCTGGTGATTTCGATTATCGGCATTGTGCAGGGCGAGCGTAATTTTGTGCTGTCGATAATCTTCTTTGCCCTCGCACCGCTGATGATTGCTAGCTGGTTTTTCGAAAACCGCCGCAAACCTGTGCTGGGTGCCAACGATAACCTCACCGGCTGTTATGTGCCCATGGCCATGGCGCGCATGTTGCACGAAACCGATAACCGTCTGGAAAACACCGAGCTTATTATCATGTGCAGCGGCAGCGAAGAAACCGGCCTGCGCGGTGCGAAAGCCTTTGTGAAGAAAAACCTCGAAGCGTTCAACGATGTGGAAACGCTTTTCGTGGGCGTGGATACCATGACGGATTACGACCACATGGCCATCATGATTACCGACCGCACCAACACCGTTAAGCACGACCATGCGGCTGCCGCCATGATGAAACAAGCCGGCAAAAATGCGGGTCACGATTTGCCTTATCACACTGTGTTTTTTGGTGCGAGCGATGCTGCTGCTGCGGCCGCACTAGGCATGCGCAGCATTGCCTTTGCTGCCATGGACCCATCTCCAGCGGATTACTATCACACCGCACTAGACACCCCTGATGCCCTGCAACCCAAAACCATGGAAGCCTGCCTGAGCATTCTGACCGAAACGGCATTGCAGTTTGATGCAACCGGTCTTGCGCCATTTGAGGGCACAGTGGTAAAAGCAGACAAACGTGCCTAGCGGCAAGCAGGCGCTTCGTGGTAACTCTTTCAACTTAAGCAAGTAAAGGAACTAATGATGTCCCTTACCCTTGAAACTGACTTATTCTTCATGCGCCGCGCGCTGGAACTTGCCCGCCAAGCCGCTGAAGAAGGTGAAACGCCTGTTGGCTGCGTGATTGCGAAAGATGGCGAGATTATCGCCGAGGGTTACAACAAACGCGAGCAAAGCAAAAATGCGCTGTACCATGCAGAAATGATTGCAATTGACGCTGCATGCAAGGTGTTGGGCGGCTGGCGGTTATGGCAGTGCGAGCTGTTTGTTACCCTTGAGCCATGCCCCATGTGTGCGGGCGCGATTGCCAACGCGCACATTCCACGCGTGGTATTTGGAGCTAGCGACAACAAGCACGCAAGCTACAAACCCAACATGGAGAGCGGTTTGCTGGCTGATGAAAGTGCCCAACTATTGCGTGACTTCTTTGCTAAATTGCGACACAATTAAGCATTAAGCATTAAGCATTAAGCATTTGCATAAACTGGCACATGACTATCTTTTTATCACTTTTTTTGCTCACGGGTGCGTACTTAATGGTGCGCAGCCGTGGGTTTTTTTTTCGCCGCTTTGGTCTGTGGAATAAAGCTACGTTCGGTAGCTTGGTAAACGCAAGAAAATCCAGCGACAAGCACAGCATTTCGCAGTGGCAGGCACTCACCGGCGCGCTGGCTGCATGTCTGGGGACGGGGAATATTGTCGGCGTAGTGAGCTTCCCAATAACCCCAGTTGCCCTTTAGCCCTTATTTATAGCCGTTTTTGGACATGTTTTTCAAAATTCAACTTCGCATAAATAAATTCTTTATCATGCCAAAGCAAATCATTGACGCAAATAACGTCCACTGGATCAGGATATATCTCATCAAGCAAGCCCATCAGCTCCCGCAATTTATCTTGTTCTATGATTGCATCAACCGTATTGATTGCCCCACTCCACAACTCGCCTTTCAACTCAAAATCTTCTATCTCTTTAATAATTCTCATCGGGTTTTGGCTCTTTCGGGTTCAGCGTATTCAAGTTCTAATCTCAAATATTCTAATGCCACCAACAACTCAATCAGTTTTCCTGTATCAAGATCGTTATAATTTCTCGTTTTAACGATGATTTGGTTTATAAGCGTTTCTATAAATTCCATATCATCAAACTGCTCATTCAATCTTTCAGCAAATTCCTCAACCTCACAACTGATATTTAATATCCCATGCACAAGGCAAAAATTCGTTAGCTCATAAGCTAATCTCTCACGTTCCATCATATTCTTTTTATCCCCCTAATTTTTCTATACTACTAAATTTAAAACGTAAGCAAATTTATAAACTGCTCTTCGTTTTAAATCTCTAAACGCTCTACTATCACTTCCGCTATAGTAAAATAAATCCGCAAGCTCATCTTCACGCTTTTTATTCACAAAATATTCTGTGATGTACTGCTGTTCATCTTTGGACAAAATGCTTTTCGCCAAGTTGTAACTAGCTAAGTATTTTTCAACCTCTTCATTCTTTTCATCTTTAGCCAGCAAGTTAAATTCGTCTTTGCCAACCGTAACATAGTCTTGTCTTTGATTTTCGTCATGTTTGCTTGTTAAGCCTTGTTGAATATTTAACCTTGCCTGCTCCCACTCCAACCTTTCTAAGTCCATGAAATAGTGATGAAGTTTTCGCTTGGTTTCTTTCATATCAAATTTTTCAGTGATCATTATTTTCATTTTTTCTTCCCCCCTTAATTCCACTGTATCGTATCGCCTTGTTGAAATATGTCTTTTTTTGACGACTAAGTCTTATTTTGTCTGATTATGTCGTTTCTACATTTTCACACCCCACTTCCCAAAACAAAAAAGAACCCGATAAACGAGTTCTCTCTTGTGCTGATAATTTCAGCTATGATATCAATTATAACGATTGCGACAGACAATAAAACGGCAAGCTTCTGTCATTTAGAGGGCAATTTGCGGGCAAGAAAAAACAGCCCTCATTGGACTGTATTTTAGCAAGGACAAAAATCACTTTCAACAATTCGTATTTTTTTCGTATCTGTCATTTTTGCATGTTGCTTAAGCCCTTATAAATAGGGCAATAATCAAATTTGGTGACCCGTACGGGAGACCATTATTAGCGTTTTCTAAACTTTCAAAGTTTTTCAAAACATGTCTCAAACCTTTATTTTACGGGGGTTTTCATTTGTTGTCGATTTTTATTGTTTTTATCTTTTATTTCTAATTTTCAGATAATTCGTATTTATTCGTATCTGTTATAAAATCATATTAGCAACTATTTGCTTCGCTTTTATTTTCTGCAATGGGTGTAAATGCTTATATAATTTCGTCATCTCAGTTGTGCTATGTCCTACAAATTCTTTGATAATATCATCATCAACATTGGCAAAATATAAATGGCTGATAAATGAGTGTCTAAAGTCATGTATTCTAATAATTTTTAGACCAACTTCGTTAGCATATTTATTTCTTCTGCGTTCAATTGTGCTATTTTTAATGTTGTTGCAAATTCTAGCTGTTTGACTGAAAGCATCATTTTTTTTCATACGCTCTTTGTGTTCTTCTAAAATAATTATTAAAGAATTTGAAAGTGGTATTCTTCTTTCAGCATTTTCAGTTTTTAATAACTTATTGACATCCTCTCGAACATAGATAGTATCAGCCTCAATATCATTCCATTGAAAGCCATGAATTTCATTTCGTCTTGCACCTGTTCCGATTGCCAGAGCAAACCAGACATAGTAGTTCCACTCCGTTAAGTCATTATATATCATTTCTTTTTCCATAGCAAGCTTTCTTGCAGTTTGAAGAAATAAGATAGCTTCATCTTGTGTGTAAAAGTCGGCTTTATATGTAGTAGTCTTCCTAAAATTACCTACTTTAGAAAACGGCGTTTTTGAAACATAATCATATTTTACAGCGTAACCAAACAGCTGTTTAAATTCCATAAAAATATTTCTTTTGGTAGCTACTGATAAAAGTCTATTCACTCCGACGTTATTTTTACCAAGCTTTTTTCTCTCATTTAGCTCATGCATCCAATTTTCTATCATAACAGGTGTAATCTCATCAATATAGATATTCTCAAAAATCGGCAATATATATAACTCAAATTCTCGTATAATTCTATAAACTGAACGATCCCTTATCCTCATGCGTTTAGATTTGATGAATTTATCAAATATTTGTCTAACCGTAAATTTATCAATTACTAATGAGTTGTTTTTTAATTCAATATCTATTTTGAGTTTGTATGCGTTAGCTTCTTCTTTGCCATAGATGATTTTGTTTTTCGTTGAATATTCGCCATTGATTTTGCGATTTATTCTGACAATGTAGGCTTGTATGCCATCTTTGTTTTTCTTACCTTTAAATTTTAATATAGACGTAGTCATTAGCTCCTTTCACATGACCTTTGTCCTCGCCAATCAATTATAATATAAATGATTTAAGATAGGCAAGGACAATAGGTTTCTTTTTTAATTTAAAGACAATTCTTTGATTTTCTTCATTCGATTTTCTAGCTCAACGACATCAATACCCCAAAGCCCATAAGCAATAACTGTATTTATTTTGTTAGCACTAAATGTTGGCACTTCTCTTTTTGTCATCTCTGCCCTCACAAGCCTTTTTAATCTTGATATAGTGGCAGATGATCGGTTCCCAAACAAGAGTTTTATCTCTTTGTTCCCAATCTCGCCGTTCTCATAATAAACTTTCAAAGCATTTTCAATGCTTGTTATTGATGGTATATACATCTTAAAATCCCCCTTTTTGTTTTGTAAAATGAAAAAAAGACAAGCAATATCACTTGCCGTCTTATTCGGTCTATCCTTGTCAATGTTAGGGTGGAGATTTTATTGCATACAGGAAATAAACAATAAAATACTACCCGCCATTGACAACGGAATGAAAAAACATAATAGAAATAGGGACAAAGGGCATGCGTGCCCCTTGTCCCTTAATTGTATTTTGTTAAATTGGCACTCGTGTATAGAGATAGAAAAATTAGAACCGCATCCAAACCAACACTGCAGTTAATGCAGCAATCGCCACGCCAACTACCACTAGCAACACAATTAGCCATGCGGGCATACCTATTACAGGTTGTGCCGCTACATCCACTGTAACTTGCGCCGTGCGGTTGCCGTCAGCAGTTCTTACCGTGATTGTAGCAGTGCCTGCACCAACGGCTGTTACTATTCCACTAGCGTTTACCGTTGCGACATTCGTGTTGCTTGAAGTCCACGTTACATTTCTGTTGGTAGCGTTCGCAGGGGCTACAGTTGCGTTCAATTGTAGTGTTTCGTCCACGATCATGTTACGGATGGCATTTCCTGCGATGGTCACACCTGTAACGGGGACGGTTGGAGTTGGAATTGAAACTGCTACTTCTGTTCCGTCTGTATTAATTTCTCTTATTTTCGTTCCGTTTTCATCGGTAACAAATATTTGCACATCTGAAACAGGTATGTTTTCGCCGACATAACTAATCATAAGTTTTCCATCTTCAAGAACAATATTTTCAAATGTTTTTATGTTTATTACTTCGTTAGCAACCAAATCCGTTTTCTGCACAATATATGTCATTACTCCACTGTCTGTTCCTCTTAGACGGAGAATGTAATTTCTATCGGGGTTCATAGAGATAATCTTAATGTCATCCATTATAGCAATTAAGAAATCCTCTATAGGATGTATTCCAGACGCAACATACGACAATTCATTGTTGACGATTGTTGTCACTACTCGCCCTGTTGTTGAATCAACAATTTCAACATCAACAGGGCATTTGATAGTTGCAACAAGTCGCACTCTGCCGACTATTTCGTTCCAAGCTCTCCCCACAATATTATCAAATAAAGATGATGAATTGATTCCTTGAAAATACTCTAGATAAATTAAACTATCATGGTTGTAGAAATGGTTTTCGATTGCTTTTCCATTTGTAATATCGATATCTTGACCATATCTCCCCCAGTTTTGCCCAGGTACAAATAAAGAAATATCGAAAATTCCGAGAATTGCACCGTTAGGCAAAGCGACAACGGGATCAAGCGTATTATTTATGTTAAACATGCTATTATATCGTGATGAATTCAAGTTCCAAACATAGTCTATAGAAACATTCGGTGCCGCAAAATTATAGTTAAATAAATTTTGCGTATCAATTCCTTTGCGCCTTAAAAGCGTGTAAGATAATAAATTTGCAACCGCACCCCCTCGACTATGACCAGTAATAAAAAATTGATAATTTTCAAAATCATCTCCAATATAGTCCTCTAAAATCAATAAAACTCTTTCCATTGCGATTGAAAAGCCTAGATGTAGATTGTTTCTTGTAGAAAATCTAATATTGCTTCGCCAATCACTAGGCCAATTCCATATGCCACCCCAAGAACCTCTGACAACAACACAGATAATGGTCTGTCCCGAAGGCAAGGGAAATCTCGCCAATGCAAACGCAACATTATCTTCGCCATAACGTGGGTCATCAGGATTACTAAAATAATTATGAAGTGCAATATCCTCTGCACCCAAATGCGTTAATGCGTTTTGAATATGATGTGGTCGATAAGCTGCAGCAGAAAGTGCCATTGCAAGAAGTGCCAAATCATTACAAAACCTCGTCGAGTCGACAGGCCAAATATCTTCTATGTACGGGACAAAAACAGTTTCATATCGGTCTGTTAGTTGTGAGTAGTATTGTATAGCGACCGAATCAAAACGCACAATAACTTCACTACTTGCAGAAATTCCGCCATCAACCGTTGTAGCCGTAATCGTTGTTGTGCCAACTCTTACTGCATTAATAAGACCCCAGTTCGAGCCACCTGCGACATCGCTTATAAATGCCACTTCAGGATTGCTTGAAGTCCATATTATATCCGTATTTGTCGCATTTACCGGCGAAATAGTTGGATGTAATACAGTGGCGGTGTTTGGTTGCATTATCAATGTCGTGTTATCAAGAGTTATGCCCGTTACAGGAGTGGTTGCAGGTGTTCCATTACACCATAAATTCAAAAATTCATTGCCAGTTTCACCGCCCAATACTTGCACGGGTATAACGCGGGTGTTCATTGCGTCGTTTCCATTACCCAATTGACCAAACCGATTATACCCCCAAGCCCAAACCATGCCGTCGCCGCACAAAGCAAGACTGTGATGCATGCCAGCCGATATTGAAGTTATGTTAGTTATTCTGTTTACACGTCTAGGAAATGCAGTGCTCGCATGACTATGACCATCTCCCAGTTGACCATTGCCATTTGCACCCCAAGCCCATACAGTACCATCATCACGCAAAGCCATGGTGAAAAAAAGACCCGATGAAATCGCGGTGATATTTTGGAGATGTTCATTGGTCTGCGTCGGGATAGTATTATCGCGCGAATAGGGCATAACACCCAGTTGCCCTAATTGATAGCCTCCCCAGCTCCACATGGTTCCATCATTTCGCAAAGCAATACAAAAATCTGCGCCCGCTACAACAGCGGTAACGTTATCTAGACCTTTTACTCGTACAGGGGTAGTAAGATGTAGATTGCCGCAAGAATTAACAGGTGCTGGATGTACGCAGCTACAAATAGTCCCAATGCCCAATTGACCTAGATGATTATTGCCCCAAGCCCAAGCCGTATTATCGTTACGCAAAGCAATGGTGTGCGACTGGCCTGCTGCAACAGCCGTTATATTGCTCAACCCATTTACTTGAACAGGTGCATGGCGATTGATCGTTGTGCCGTCGCCCAGTTGGCCGTCTTGATTGTTGCCCCACGCCCAAACAGTACCATCATCACGCAACGCAACAGTGTGTCTGCCACCTGATGCAATAGCTATTATATTGCTCAGACCACTTACTTGCACGGGTGCGGCACGCCACAAATTGCCACAAGAATTAATAGGAGTTGGGCGTACACAGCTACAAATAGTCCCAATGCCTAATTGACCTTGAATATTCCGCCCCCAAGCCCAAACTGTACCATCGTTTCGCAATGCCATGGAAAATGATTCCCCTACTGCAATCGCTTGTACGTTGCTCAGATTTTTCACTTGCACGGGGGTGTTATGGTTTGTCGTTGTTCCATCGCCGAGTTGACCAGAACCGTTTGCTCCCCAAGTCCAAACAGTGCCATCACTGCGTAAGGCAACAGTATGGGTATCGCCCGCCGCAATCATCGGCGTTGTAGAGAAAATTTTCGTTGCTACAGAGACCACAGACGTTAAGCCCATTATCCCAATAGAAGATGGCAGAAGCAACCCCACAGCTAAAAGCAGGGCAAAGATAGTCTTGAATTTGTTTTTCATTTGTATGCTCTCCTTAAAAATTATTGTTGCCAATATAGAGTTGTTGCTTTATTCTTATAAACAACCCTCTTATGGCGAATTTGGTCTTAGAAAATCGTTAAGCTATACCCTTAACGAATAAAGACAGGCAAGCCCTTGATACATAAGGGTTTTCCTGTCTTTTTGACCATAGAGTTGACCACTTAACAAACAAAGCTAAGCTTATTCATATTTAGCTTTTTTAGTTCAATAGAATTATGCACGTATTTTTCTAACGTGAAACTCGAATTTGCATGCCCTAGTATTTCACTTAAACTTTTTATCTCAAAGCCTTGCGATACTGCCCTTGTCGCAAACGTGTGTCTTAGGACATGAAACTTCATATCACGTAGGCCAAACCGTTTTAAATGTTTTTTGAATTTCTCTTGATATGTTCTTGGCTCAAAAAATTTATCTGCTTGCCCTGTTAAAACAAAAGCATTGTTTTTTTCGCGCTGTTGCAATAACAAATCATATAGCTCCGGCGGGATAGGAATATCCCGAACAGAATGCACTGATTTTGGCTCAGTTATAATTATCTTTGTTTTTGCGCCTACATCACTTGTGTTTTTAATACGTTGCAAGGTTTTATCTACTCGGATAAATTCATCATCGAAATAAATATCACCCCATTTTAAGGCGCAAAGCTCACCGATACGAATCCCCGTAGATAAAGCCACAAAAAAACCTAGTGTTTCTAGGTTTAAGTTCATCATGATACCCTGCATCAGTTGTTGATGCTCGCTTGATGATAAAATATCGATCGTTTTTGTTTTGGGTGATTTGGTTACCATACGGCAATCAATACCCGCAAACTTTAAAATTTGGCTAAGAATTACACTTAAATCATGCACTGTTTTCGCAGATAAGCCTCCCTTATTATCTAATCGCCCGTGTTGCCTTTTTTCTTTCAAGAAACTTTCGATTAGTGCATCATCTATTTTACTTAAAGACATTTTATTGAAATAAGGGATAATATGACGTTGTACTTGAAATACGTAATTTGCATAAGTTGAGGGTTTTGTTTCGTCTTGAATATGGCTTAACCATTCAAGGCATGTTGCTGAAAATAAGCGGTCATTTATCTTTGGTTTGGGTAGCTCTACCATCGCCACGCGCATTTTTCTCTTGACCTCAAAATAGCTTTTGCCGTATACAGATTGATAAGTGGTTTTTCCTCTTTGTTTAAAGCGAGCTTCCCAACGCCCGTCTTTGCGTTTGCGTATGTTTTCACCTTGTCTTGGAATAAAAATCACTCCTTTCATTTTTGACCCTTTATATGACCACTTATAAAGCAAAATTCCTTAGAAAAAAAGGCCAAAATGAAGAAATAATTTGTCTAAGCCTCTTGAATAAAGTCGTAAAATGCTTTATAATATAGAGTATAAGGTCAAAAGAGTAGTCGTTAAGGGTATAGCTTAACGATATAAGAGCACGTTTTTACAACGTACTCTTTTTATATTATTCAAATTTTTTCCAGCCTATTAATCCTACTCGCCAAATGCGGGTGACTTGACTTCATACGTTCCATGAGTGGCAGTTTGTGATTAACATTCATCTTGTGCAGTAGATACAGCACTGAAATCAAATGCTCTTGATACCCTATTTCGCATGCAAACGCATCAGCTCGATATTCGTTGTTTCTTCGTCCGACTGCAATTAACAGTGCCGAAATCAGCTGTATGAGTAGCACCGTCTTTGTCAGCACAAAACTTGCAAATTTTAGCGGTATGACATATAGGCAATAATGAATGCTCAAGAACTCAATATGGCTTGTTTCTTTTAAGAAGTGGTTCAAGATGCGAACCAGTAAACCCGCAAGGACATAAAAGATGGAAAAGAAGCCGTTGCCGATCATGAGTGCCAACAACATGCGTGTGTCGCCATTGGCAAGATGCCCGAACTCATGAGCCAGCACGCCCTTGATTTGTTCCTCGTCCATCATTTCAATTGCTCCGCTGGTCAAAACAATCGTGTTTGTGCCGTAAGCGTAACCATTAACTGTGCCCTCGTCTTGGATAAAGAGCTGTATGTTGTGGCTCATATTCGGATATTTCTCTAATGCTTCCTCGTAAACTTCATTAAATAATGGCTCAATATAACTAGCCTCATTTTCCATTTCTATCGGTCTTGCACCGTCTCTTTTTCGCATGAACCATTCTGCCACAGGCGAGAACGCCACGATCAATGAAATAAGATGAAAGACCACTAAGAGCCAAAACACATGCCATGCTTGATGGAACAGTAAAATATACACCCCAAACAAAAACGCAAGCCATATCAAAAACGGTGCGTTGGGTCGCAAGAAACGAATAATTTTGTCCCATGGGATATTTGCACGCAAGAATCTTTTCGCCTGCTCAATGACTTTTTTCATGTTGTAAAACTCCTTTAGAATGGCTTGTGTATATTTACTTTAGTATGAAAGTTAGTATCTCTAGACATGTATATGGCATTGCCCATGGATAATTTCTTAATCTCGTCCGGGTGATAGATAAACTCACGGGTTCGCCTAAGTGAACCAAGCTCGGTGCTCTCCACGCTGTCATCACTGCCCTTGATCTGATACGTTGCACTTAACGTCTGCTTTGTGCCAAACATATTCGCCCAGTATTCCGCATTGGCTGAACAATTTTGCCGAAGCAAAATGTAGTTGTTGCAATTCTCTAATATTTGTTCTTTGAATGCTTCACTGTGTGCCATCGCTAAATCACTTAGTGATTGCGTGGCCAGCACGCAAGTGATATTTGCTGAACGTGATTTGTTGACTAAATCAAGCATGCCAGTTGAAGCATATACGTTGATTTCGTCTAACAGATAAAAAATGCGTTTCTTGCGTTCATTCTGATAAAACAGACTGATTGCTTTTTTGCTATCGATAATAATCAGCTTGCCGATCAGCGGTGACATTTCGGGATATAACAGCGGGTTCAAGATAAACAGGATAATGGCGTTTTCTTTTAGTGCCGTGTAAATGTCTATGCCATCTTCGTGAAAAATCTGACCCAAGCGACTTTCCTTGATGGTTGCGAAACGTGCAGCTGCACCTTCAGCGATTTCCCCGCTCGCTTTAGCAAGAGCCAAATTTGCCGTATGTTCTTCTTTGCTAATCAGCTTTTTGGTTTCTAAATCTTTACTTAGCTTTTTGAATGCGTCCACAGGGATATATTTGGTGAGGGTTGCTAAACTCACTTTTATATCTGACAACTCAAGCAAATTCGCCAATCGCTGAATGTAGCGTTCTGTGTTGAATTTGTAGTGTTCTTCCGTCCAGTTGGACATATTTATCAGCATGTCTTTAATAATATCTGCACCTGTGTTTTGAAATGGGTTGTATCTATCACTGGTCTGCGGGTTGTTCAAATCAACCACGTAGACTTTGCGATTAGCCGACATCTTCGTTGTTATATCTAGCAGGGTATCACGCCCGACATCACCCTTGCCGTCAATAATCAGCATGGGATAATCGTGTTCGTTACCACTCGCAATAAAATTGCTTAACGCCACCGTTTTGCCACTGCCAGTTGTGCCACAGACAAAGATATGCTTGGCTTTGTTCGAGATAAAGACATCTTTTTTCATGGTGTTTTTGCCGAGCAAGGTTTTATCTTCTTGTATGTTTTCTTGCTTTGGGTTTTCTTTTTCAGCTTGTTTGACATCACGCTTGAAGTTAAACACGGTACTTGTAGAACCACCTTTTGCCCAACGCACCACCGCAAACATAATCAAAAATAGTATGGTTATAACTATGACCCATATCACACCAAGCACCTCATTTCGTGTTATCGTTAACGTACATTTTCACCTCCTCAAGTTTTATTGTTTTGAGATTACTGTATTCACTTTGAAATTCTTGCATGAGCTTATTTAACTTGGGATTTTCGGACACAATCCAATATTGACTATCGTATTCAAGATAATTGGCCTCAATGTTTTTGCGTAATCGTTCTTTGCTTTTGAGTGCAATCTCAATTTCAACGGCAACATTGCCATCAATCACAAAATCGGGATAATGCCTGCGATGACCAAAGCCGTCCGCACTATGTAATTCTTTTTCTGATGTAATGCGATTTAATGAAATATTGGCTTTGCCTATGAAGAAAATGACGCTATCAAGGATAGACACGTCATGTATAATGCGTTCCAGTCTTAGCGTATCAGCCCGCTTGTTCGCACCGATCAGCATGCGACCCTTGTGCGTCACCGTATACAAATATGGAATACCGTACAGATATTTTTTTCGTTCTAAATATCCTGCTTCCACCAACATCTTTAGCCTACGGTCACATGCTCTTGCTCCTGCAAAACCACCTAAAACTCTTACATGCCTGCCCAAACAAAAGCGAAAGCGATACACCAACTTTAATATTTCAAAATCTCTATCTTGTAGCTCCAATCCCTGATTACTCAATAAAGCACCTTCCCCCAATTTATATATATTTTTGCTCAATTTCGACTACTGCAATTTGACAAGCCAATCCCTATTTTGGCAAATGCAGTGCTGGCTTGGGAGTCGAAATTGAGCAGAAAAAACATTGCAATGCAGTAACTAACTTTAAATCGTCTTTTACATAAAAAAACAACTTACAACCGTTTCCTCACAACCCCGACTAGCCTTTTAGTCAAAACCTTAATCCACTAATACACCAAAAACAGAACTTTAGCCTTTGTCTGCATTCCACGCAAGAGGTCAGCAGACAAAGGCTAACAACCATCACCCACCACACCACAACAGAGCGAATATTTCCTATGATTCAATATTTCTTTCCCTTTTTTCCTAAACCATGATTTCCGCAAATATGTTCATCGGCACTACTGCACACCAATCACTCACCCAAACTCCCCCCAAAACATACCGATTGCCCAAGCCAGCCCTATGCTAGCGTTCCACTACCACACACCCGCACCACCACTTAAACTCCTCAACCCCACCACCGCCCACCTCACACACTCACAACACACACAACAGAACACTACTAAGGTTGTAAGTGTGGGGTCTCGGGTGCAAATAGCCGAGACCCCACGCTTACAACAACCAAAGTTCTGCTCCAAAGTGTTGTGTATCAAGGACTTCGGGCGGTGGTGGGGTGTTACACTATTCGTATGGGGTGGTGGGTGTCATTAGAACAGGGTGAGATAAGAAAAATATCGGGGATTTCGCCCCGATATTCTTAGTCATCGTAGAACTTAACATCTAAAACCTTAACTTTATTTCGCATACGTTTTTCTTCTCTTTGCGATGTTGCGGTAATTTTTTCAATATAATCTTGCAAAAAAATCAGCTTTTCCTCTTTGGTTAAATGCACCCAGTTATCCCGAAAATTTGTCATGATTTCTTCTCTTGATAAAATTATATCTTCGTCTGGCTCGGTTGGAATATTCTCTAAGCGTTGTGTGTAATCTGCTTTTTCGCTTGCTAGTACCCCAAGCATGCTTTCGTAATTTTCAAATGTAATTCGATCACTCAAATATAAAGCCATCACGTCTTTTTCTTTTTTATCAATCTTTGTGATGGCACTCACAAACTCCTCTTTTATCAGATTGTTAATGCTATCTTGTCTAACCTGTTCTTCGGTTATCATTTCATCGCTTACCGTGATGTCAGGAATGTTAGCCATGTATTCTTGAAAAGAGGCTTCCACCTTGCTATGACTAAACATCCCTGCATCGCACAGCCCTTTTGTGCTGTTTGGGCAACGATAAGAGGCATTAACTACCTTTTCGCCGTCTGCATTCGTCTTATATTCACCTTTCGTGAACAACCTTGTTCCACATTCACAATAAAGTGTACCGCCAAAATAATGGTCGCTTTTCGGTCTATTGGTGTATGCTTTTCGTCTAACTCTGCCCATCTTCTTTTGCACCGCGTAATACAGTTCTTCGGATATAATTGCCTCATGCTTTCCATCCACTTCAAAGTAACGGTCTTTATCGTCCATCGAATATCTTACTTTGCCGATGTAGTTCGGATTGTTAAATATCATCCTGATCGTTGAATGCGACCAAGTCGCACCCATTTTTGTTTTAATGCCCCGATGATTTAGATTTTTGGCTATCGCATGACAAGACATATTGCCCTCTAAATACATAGCATATATTTCTTTAATAATTTTAGCTTCTGCTTGATTTATCGTCTGCACTTTCTCACCTACGGCTCTATCATAGCCGTATGAAGTCGTAAACACGGCGAGCGTGTAGCCCTCTTTAACCTTTTTCTCGCAAGCAAGTGTAATTCGTTCAATGATGTTCTCACGCTCGAACTCGGCGAAAATTCCAATGATTTTCAAGAACATTCTACCCGATGCCGTTTTGGTGTCTATGCTCTCCATCAACGAGTTAAATGCACAGTCGTTTTTTTTGAACAATTCAGCTAGGTCAATCAAATCCCTTGTGTTTCTCGTTAGCCTGTCTATTTTATAGACCAAAACATTATTAACACGCCCCGCTTCGATGTCTGTAATCAGCTCATTCAACGCGGGACGGTCTGTGATGTTTTTGCCACTGATACCCTCATCAGCGTAAACCTTATAATAAGTCCAATCCTTAATTTCTATGTAATTTTTTAATTTGTCCACTTGTGCCCGAATAGAGTAGCCCTCTTTGGCTTGTTCTTCAGTGCTAACACGGACATAAATTGCTGTATTCAATCTTGCTCCTGCCTTTCCTCAAGCAAGGCTTTTTTGCTTCTTTCCTCTTTTGCTTTGCGTGGCATTGACGTTTTCATAAAAAACTTCAATAAGCTTTCTTGCAATTCAGCAGATAAAATAATAGGCTCTTTGGCCTCAATGTTTTCCATTCACTAACCCCCTTCTTTTAGACATGCTTATGGGGCTTTTGTCCGTGTTATGACACAAACAAAAAAGGACAAACCCTTGTATATCAAGGTTTGTCCTCACTGGATAATTAAGGGAGCTTATTGTGGCCACCGCCTTAACCCTGGGCGGACCGGGCGCAATTGTGTGGATGTTTCTATCTGCCGTGCTGGGCACGATGACCATCTGTGCGGAAAATATACTGGGGTTGAAGTACCGCAGGCGGCTGCCCGGCGGCGCATGGATGGGCGGCCCAATGGAATATCTGGCGTGCGGCGTGGGCAGCAAAAGTTTGGGTGGACTTTACGCACTGTTGCTGGCGCTGGCGGCTTTCGGCATTGGCAACATGACCCAAGCCAATGCCATGGCACAAGCTGTGCAGCAAAGCCTGGGTGTGTCACCATGGCTAACAGGTTTGGTTGCGGCAATCTTGGTTGGGCTGGTGATTTTTGGCGGGGTCAAACGCATTGGCCGCGTGACAGAATTTGTGGTACCCATCATGACGGGCGTGTTTTTGCTGGCCAGCATGATTGTGTTGTTTGCGCACCGCGCGGCACTACCGGCCAGCGTTGCACTGATGTTTAGCGAGGCATTTGCCGTGCGTGCGGTGGCAGGTGGAGCGGTAGGTTACAGCATAAAAACAGCCCTGCACTACGGTGTAGCACGGGGCGTGTTTACCAATGAAGCGGGGTTGGGCACAAGCGCGGTGATTCACGCGGCGGCCGACGTGCAGCAGCCTGCCGTGCAGGGCATGTGGGGCATCGCCGAGGTGGTAATTGATACCCTTATCATGTGCACGGTGTCGGCACTAGTGTTTGTGGCCAGCGGTGCATTTCAATCCGGCGCAACGGGTGTAGCCATGGCCAGCGCAGCCTACGCCACGGTGTTTGGTGCGGCGGGGGCGCACTTTGTTGCGCTGTGCATTGTGCTGTTTGCCTTTGCCACGCTCACAGGTTGGTCGTACTTCGGCGAGCAGGGTGCGCGGTGGCTGTTGGGCGAGCGCAGCACCAAGCCCTATCGCCTGCTATACTTAGCCGCAATTGTGCTGGGCAGTGCCATGCAGCTCAATCTAGTGTGGTCGATTGCAGATGTGCTGAACATGCTCATGGCGCTGCCGAATCTACTGGGCGTGTGGCTGCTGAGCGGGCAGGCAATTCGAGAATTGCGTAAATATGAACGTACTACTTATACTTCACGATAATTTGTGATGCTTTCGTTGTTACACTTAACATATTATCTGCATAACTCACTTCACAATCACCGGCTTCCACCGAGTCATAGCCATTGGGCAGGAAAATTTCGGTGGGAGAATCGCCATCGTTGGGTGTGTAATTCAGCGTGAAGGTTTGACTGTCCATGTCAACATTGAAGTTATCAATCGTGCCATTTACCGCCCAGGGATAGGGCCGTGACAGATAGCGCGCAATGGCGTTGTTGAATAAGCCCTCCCCATAAGCAAAATAGCAGTTGCTCCAGTTCCAGCTATCAAATAAGTCCATCACATAGCCGATGTGCGGCAGAAAATCTTCGCCCTCACCGCCGCCGCCCCATTCGCCGCAGATGACGGGGATGCCAAAGCGCAGCTGGCTTTCACGCATTTGTTCAAACATGAATCCCGTGCGCGCGTTGTTGGCATGCTTATAGGCGGGAGTGTCTACCATGAAGTCGTAGCCATGGGGATCAAACACGATTTGCGTTTCATCTGCGGGCAGTGGTGGTTGGCAAGGCACACCAATGTTGCAATAGTAACACTGGTCAAAGATAATCATGCCCTTATCGGTTACTTCGCGAATTGCGGCGGTCATTTTGGCGATGAATGGCGCGTAGTGCTCTTCATCAAATTTTTGCATGATTTTCGTTGCACCGCGTGTCAGCACAACTTTGCGCACCACTTCCGGGGTCAGCACATCCAACCAGTAGCCGTGCTTGTCGGGGTTGCGCAGGCGCTTGAGGGTCTTGATTCGCTTGACGGCGGGGCTGCACAGCCCTAAGCGAATCACCTTGGCCACCAACTTGCGAAATATCTTGCCGCCGGACGTGCCGGGGAATGGCTCGTTAAATAAGTTCCAGCCGAACAAGGCAGGGTGGTCACAATATCGCTTGGCGAGCATTTGCCACAGCGCAGCAAAATGGTCTTGCAGGCCGCGTCCGTGTACTTCAGTGTTGCGCCAAAAATGGTCAAAACAGCGCCAGCGCGCTTTGTCGGTGTAGTACCCAAACGCCCAAGCAAATTTCGGCACGCGGGGCGTGTAGCCATCGGTCAAACAAGCCCATTCGGGTGCACCGCCGCCGGTTTTGTCATCAAATGCCGACCAAATATCCTGATGCATATCCAAGAAAATCATCCAGCCGTGCTGGTGAGCCAAGTCAAAAATGCCATTGATTTTCTGCAAAAGTTCTTCGTTATATTCACCCGGCTGCGGTTCAAACAATGCCCATGGGATGCCCAGTCGCAGCATACGTTGGCCCAGTGCCGCCCCGTGCCGAAAGAATTCATCATCCAGCCAGTCCAAGTTTGAGCCATCGTGTTTGCATTTTAAATTCACTCCATGGAAAATGCGTTCGCGGCCAAGTTTGTCTACGAAATGCATGCCCTGTGCTTTGATGTTCATCGCTAGTTTTCCTCCCAATTGTGCCAAACAG
>Ga0131853_10005104_pt1 | contig 23634 bp, 21 predicted proteins | sample TergutLab28metaG_FD_92764 | JGI IMG/M metagenome (GOLD analysis project Ga0131853, IMG submission 92764) | Labiotermes labralis P1 segment gut microbial communities from Petit-Saut dam, French Guiana - Lab288 P1 (version 2) (version 2) | ecosystem: Host-associated > Arthropoda: Insects >...
GGCAAAGAATTGCCCGAAACATGTCGAGCTAATCTGAAGATCAATAAATTGTTATTGTTGCATCTAGTCGGTCCTCTACTTTATTTATACCAGGCATTTTTGTATTGCTGATAAAGCCTAGTATTTAAAAATATAAAAGAAACCTTACTACTGTGTTTCCATGGCAACACTTTTAATATTTGACTTTCGTTTCTCTGCAAATGTTATACAAGAAAAATGACAAATAATAAGGGCGTTAAGAACAGCAAGGATCCTCACCACGCACCACATGTCAAGCTATTACGTACACTGCCGAATTTGTTTGAAAATTTCACGGACGAGGAGAATCAAGACGCGTTCTCCAGCAAGACAACGTAAGCCCTCTTACGCGTCCTTTGTGGCCTGCTCCTTCACCCGATTTGATGCCACGCGCTTATCACCTGCGGCGAAGTTCTAAGCGACAACGGTTTTTATTTATTTATTTATTTATTTTTATTAGAACTCAGAAAGACGATAACGTTTAAAATAAAAATTCACACGAAGAGAATGGCTTGATAGAAACCATTCGGCGCGCAGCATCGGCAGTTTCTAAAAAAGAACTTCACAATCAGTTCCCTACATGTTCAAAGTGTCAATCACGAAGAGCTGCAGAAGTCCATTTCCAACATCAACTTTAACCTGCAGTGAGATACATTATATTCTGCAGACTTAATATAGACCATTCTGTGCTAACTTAGCCAGAATCCGCTCTCGCGAACAAACTGGTCGCTCGGTCCTTGAGCGTAAAGTCCTTTGCCGCCAAAACAATGGGATCGTGTAATCGAATTCCACTGGGTCATAGATGTGTAACGGTGTTATTTATATGTTTATGTTGTCACGTGTTGACAAAGACCTTGCGACAGGCCGATCTCTCGTCTAAGGAGTCGCAAAAAGTCTTTAAATGAGGCTCAAATATCCGTCAAACGGAAGGATCTGGGTCGCACTTGTCTGTAGCAACACATAAGTCGAAACATTTCCGTTGTAGAAATTAGCCACATAAATGTATGACCGAAACGCACAATTTTCAACCTGTAGCTCTTGCTGTTCTCACCACACTCAGACGTTTTAAAGAAAGCACGTGTCGCAAGTTCTTACCAGAACTTTCTGTTATACTATCGTCGTCTCTGTGTTGGCAGACCGGCAAAGACATGTCGAAACCGAATACTATTCTGTAAGGCTGGACATATATCAGGCACATCGCGCCACGAAAATGAGTTCTGTGTCAAATGAATGAGTCAAGAGCCACGGAGGTTGTACGGCGCCATCAGGAGGTGTCAACCTCAATGCCGTTTGAGACTTCCTAGAACAGCCGGGACAATGTGCTTATTTCGCGTCTTTGAGATTCCGTACTTAATTAGACAACGTCCAGATTTCTGTTCTGTTTTTAACAGGAGAGTTGTAATGGTAAAACAAAAATAAAACGAATGCAGATATGGTAAAGAAAAACTAAACCGTTTGCAGGAATGCTGAAGTAAGGATAAAAGAATCCAAAGATCGTGAAGCCTAAATAAACCGAGTGCTGAGATGATGGAGATATAGAACGAACGCAGGGACGGTGAAGCGGAAATAAACGGCAAGCAGCGATGGTGAGATACAGATGAGACTATCGCAGATAACACTAGCGCAGGGATGGTTAATAACGGTGAAAAGAAAGCAGGGTCCTTGCAGTAAAGACAAAACGTTTGCAACATAGCGAAGCAGAGATAAAAAAAAGCAGGGGCGAAAATGAACAAATGAAATAAATATAAGGATGGAAAAGCAAACATAAAACGAACGTCAAAATTAAGTGAAGATGAGATAAGTGCCCGGATAATGAAGTACAGATAAAATCAATACAAGGATGGTGAAGTAAACATAAAAGAAATGCAGGGATGATTTTAGATGACGTTATTTAATGATGCCCTCAAATGCTATACTGTACAGCGTCTGTATCACACATATAAAATGTGCATCGGGTGCGTTGGAGGAACGATACTGACAGAGGAAAAACCTAGTACTCGGGGAATAAACCTGTCCTTGGGCGCCCTACATACTACAAATCCCCAATGGACTGGCCTGGGATCGAAGTCGGTCCTCCGCCGCAGTGATGTGGACATAACGGAAGGAAAGCAAAGTTATCACTGTCCCTAAGCACGACTGATCAGCCCGCAGAAACCCCCCACCTCAGGAGCCAACAGGGATACCACCCTTACCCAGGCTATACCACTCAGTCCACAGGACCACTCCAGCGACTAACAGAGTCCACACTGACGCCATAAGGAATAAACTTTGCCCTGACACGCAGATGATGAGATCTCAACATCGATACGCGATGGCGCACATTGTATAAACACTCTCCTTTAGCATATAATTTCGGATAAAACCTGATGATGGCCACTATTGGTCGAAACATGTAGTTTTTTTATCTATAATAAACATCATTTATTAGACATATATCAGTTGTATTACTGACTGTAGTTACCCCACCTAATAGCTACTACACACAACGGGGATGGCACACCTCAAAATCCGAGCCACGTACTACAGTTACCTAAAATGCAGTGGTATATTTTCGAATTATATGCAAGGTGGAAAGTAATACCAGTGCTGCGACGTCGCAAAATCTATACGCCTACTTTGAAATTCATTGGCAATAACTATGAACAGCTGAAGCCAGGCATACGAAATATGCTACGATCACAGCAAGGTACAAAAATTCTGAGTGAACTCTGGGTGGAAATTTGGCACGTCCTAGGTGAGGCACTGCAAACATCATGATTCTAGGAAACCCAAAGGTTTAATCTCTTCTCCACCTTCGCAGTCAAATTCTGCAAGGTATTTTTTTTTTTTAATATTAGACCTATCTCCCATTTACGTCTTTGTCAAAGAAGAGTCTTTCCTTGAAGTTATCGGACCAAAAAACTTGTATGCATCTTTCACGTCTTTCATGGCTACTGTAGGTTCTGTCCGTCGAATACTCCTCGACGTAAAGAGTCTAAAATTTTTAGTGAAGATAAATTATGAAGCTTCTCACTGTGTAATTTTTGTCATTCTCCTACTGCTTGATTTTGCCGTGTAAATGCTGTTCTCATCACATTTTTATCAAACGTCCCACAACTTCTTATTCACAGCACAGGACACGGCCCAATACGACCTCCTTGTTATGACCAGTGAATGGACATAGATGAGTGTAACCGGTCGCGGCTCTCTTCCACTGAACTGGGGTTGCATCCAAGGGGAGGAGGCGCACAACAGTTTATGGGCCCAGTTCTTTGGGAGGGATACCATACAACCTCCCACTCACGACAAAAACAACAACATTAACTTAGGAAACACAGGAAGTGCCAATGGCATCATAAATCACGTACGACAGGGTGTCCAAGCGTTCTAATTGGTCATCCTTGGAGCCACTCTCTCCTAACGCCCAGACAACAGGCGCCTGTCGCACTGTCCCCCCCCCCCAACCAAAAATTCGGTAACAAGACCGCGTTCCGTACCTGGCAAATCCGTCACAAAGAAAGGTGGGTTACAGTGTGTGGAATTCCTGCCACTCTTGGGACACTATATTCCATTACAGGCCTGAAGAGAACCTTGGGGCTTCAGGAGGTCGAGGCTCCCAAAATTTGTAGACAATCTGCACATGATAGGGGGGAGGTTGTCAGCCCCACGCACCGGCCGCCTTTTCCCCCCCCCCCCGCCCTGGTACTCATTTCCGTTAGAGGCTCAACAGACCCCAGGGACATAGTGCGGCCGGAAGGATTAAGGCAATGCCGGGACCCAGAAGGTTGGTATAAATTAATAATCACACAATTAGAATGTGTGGCTGAGATTGCAGGTTGCTGGTCAGTGCTACTGATTCTCCGAACATTACATAATACGTAACCACATGATGTCACGCCATACCATCCCCTGCACTTGCTAACCTGCAAACCTAAGCATAAGCAATCCTTCTTATACAATGAGACTGCATGACTATGATTCACACCTGTACCAAGATTCATAGGTCAAATTCCAAACTGGCCATCAGTTATCGCTGCGAAACGAAAGATAACTACAGATTATGCGCTGGCAACACGGTGCCGTGTACTACAAATTTCCTTAACCGATGTTTCGTACCCCACGCTTAGCGCCATTCTTTCGAGTGCACAGGAAATCATCTTCCTTTTCCAGCTTCGGCAACCTATAGCCTTTCTTGGAAGGCAAATATCTTTTCTCCAAATTGATGAAAATTTAGGGGAGTTCTGGTATCGTTTGATTTTTTAAGATATGTACGTTATAAGTCTATTCGTTCGTTTTTTATCTTCTACTGAATACACAGAAATATCGTGTTTTCTTTTTTAGGCGCGTTCACAAAATAGTGAAAAGCGGCTATTAGCTTCGTCATGTCTGTCCGTCCGTCCGTCCGCACGGAACAAGTCGGCTCCCACTGGAAGGATTCCGTGAAAATTTGACACTTGAGTATTTTTCGAAAATTTGAGAAAAAATCAAGTTTAATTAAAATCTGACAAGAATAACGGGTACTGTACATCAACACCAATATACACCTTTCATCATATCTCGCTCAGTTCTTCTTAGAATGAGAAATGTTTCATTCAAAACCCGTAGAGAAAATCAAAACACGTATTTCACGTTCAATAATTTTTTTTTTGTTTCCGAAAATCGTGGCTTTCATGAAATGTGGAAGAAAATTGTACAGCCGGACGGGCCACTGATGACAAATATGGCGCATGCGCATTGCATACTGGATGCCTGATGCTACAAGCTTATTGTTTTTCCACTGCAACAAAGGTTGCACGAACGCTCTCAATGTTACATTACATGTACAGTACATTGCCTAGCTTGCTCATTTCTGATCTAACCTACGCCGGTGCACTTTATGAAGGCACGTAGGGAAGAAGAAGTATAGCTCCTACCGTCTTTAACCTCTGCTCTAGTTACGGATGAGTACAGAAATGTGTTTCTAAACCAGAGTCTCTCTGTTTCTCAGTAACGTGTTCTAAAGGAAATGATCCAAGCAGGGTCTTCTACATCTCAAGTCATTCTGTTCCTGTGACAGCACTCTAAACTAACTAACTAATTACACGGAGCACAGTCCTTTCTCAGAAGCTAACACTTTCTGCCTTAGTAAAGTAATTTCTCGCCTTTCATTAAACCAGAATGCTTCAGAGATTTAAGGTTTTTCAAGTCCTCTGAAATGTAACGCCGTGTCTCTCTACAGTCTTTTGGGACTCATCAGCCTTTAAGACAAAGGCACTACCATCCTTCAGACGTAGTTAACTACATACCAGTCGACACAGCGTTACAGCTCATGACACTTGAATCTTCAAAGCAGAAGTTCATCACCGTCCTTCTCTACAGCCTGTTAAATTCATTCCACAAACGCACAGTCCATTATTTAGGATAAATTTTAATATTTTCCTCCCATATATGCCTAGGTCATCCGAGTAGCCTCTCTCCTGCTAGTTTCGCCACCAAAACACTGTACATATTTCTCCTCTATTCAATACGTGCTACAGGCCCCGCCCATCCAATTCCCCTTGATTTTGCTATTTCCTCTATCCTCTTGTTACATTCTCCCTCTCAGGTTGAAATACTCTGCTTGGTATCTCCTCAGTACCAGAAATGAAGTCTCACACCCATGTAAAAGAGAAGCGAAATTCAAGCTTCAGGTACAGCCTAACCCGGTTATAACAATATTTGTTTGTGCGACACCCCGTATATAGCGTCAAATATATGATTTTGTAATGTAAACCCGTATGCAAATATACAATTAGGACAGCAACTTTTATTGTTCCACTATGTTAATTGTAACTTAAATTTAAAATAAATCAAGTGTAAAATTTATGTAATATTCATACAGCCATGTGTTTCGTCTTGGCTATATTTCTTCTCCACTGTTGTCACATTGCTCGGCTAGAACGACCCTCGTTTATAGTCCCTTTCATGACGTTAAAGCCGAGTTCGTCTGTTTTAAAATTTACATTTTCGGATGGGAAATTGGGGGGGGGGGGAAGAGCAAGATCCCGAACTAAATGGTGGCAAGCATCTTCCGAATTTCTGCTATGTTTCTTCGTGAATAACATTTCGATTTGAACTGTGCCGCAGTCACAAAAGATGTAAACGTTTGTCGACGAAACACGACCAGTTCTCTCTGCATTTACTTGTACGTATACCACCTTTCTTACTAGCGACTAATCAAGCTTCTGGGTATTCGCCCAAGAAATTTACATCATCAGCGTTGAACAGAAGCTGACGTGTCCCATTCAATTTTAGTCCCTCCTGGTTCACCTCGAACTTCCTAATGGCACTTTCTAAAGAAAGTTAAAAAACAATGGCAATAAAGCACGTCCATGTTCAACGCCGCTCTGATTACGAATGCACCACACAATTTTTTTTACTATGTTTCATTTAAACCTACTAATTAATTAACCAACTTCTTAACTCCAAGGAGCGGAGTCCTTTTCGAGAAACTAACACGTTCTCAGCTAGTCAAAATATTCCCTGCATTTTGTAAAAGCAAAGGTTCATTACCACATTCACAACAGCCCACCAACTGTCCCTATCCTCAGCCAGATCAATCCAGTCCATGCCTCACATCCCACTTCTTAAAGATCCCTTTTTAATATTATCCTCCTATCTAAGCCTGGGTGTTCCAAGTGGCCTCCATCCCTCAGTTCTCCCCACCAAAATCTTGCATGCACCTCTCCTCTCGCCCATACGTGATGCATGCACCGCTCATCTCGTTCTTTTTTATTTTATCACCCGAATAATATTTGGTGAGGAGTACAGATCATTAAACTCCTCTTTATGTCGTCTTCTCCATTCCCCTGCTACCTTGTCCTGTGTTTCACTTAAACATGTTTTATTTACCTAACCACTTACATGTGTAGGTAGAACTCAATGGAAGCATGCATACTACTAAATAAAACTGCCCTTATAACTGAATCACACGTTTCTTTATATTTATTCACAGCTGATGTACTGTTCAATTTCCTTCAAACACCTGACGACTGCAGGTCTTACCGTAGGGGAAGTGTTCTGTCGAAATCGGGTAATGATCTCCAATAGTTTCGTCTACATACGGATTTAATTTTGACAAAAGAAAGCTGGATACGGTTTTTTTACGTAGCTGATAAGAATAAGTCTTGAAAATGATGACAATCAGTTTCATCTCTCTCTTTAGAGAGGCACAATATCACTATACATTTCAGTCATGGACGACTTTTTGTATACTTTTACCGCTACGTGTTTCGTTATGGCAATAGCGACGAAAGTGTAAAGTCCTTGACTCAAATATGCCGTGACATACAAAAACAACACAACACTAAACATTTTTAGTTGGTAGAATAACAGACTACGTGCACTGCAGAGGCAATTTTTTCTTTTTCTTTTTTTTTTTCCTCAGACATAATTAATAAGTTTATAGATTTCAGAAGATAATGTTGTACCTCTTGATTGGATCAATTTCATCAATACCTGGCAATTATCCTAAACATATGTTTCAATACCAATCCGAACTTTAGGTACTAATGGCTCAGCCGTACAATTTTCCAGTCGTCTACCATTATTAATACCACGCACACGAACAGTTGTCCGTTGGCACGCCACGAATGCATCTGGGGGAGTAAAGGTATAGCTCCACTCATTCTTGACGTACGTTCAACATGTGACAGATTTGGATCCCTTCATATGCACAAAATATTGCTGGGTTCTGCTGTACTGCCACCCTTCACTGCCCTCACGGTGTTCGTTGTAACTTCGTAACTCTCTTAAAGGAATTTATGCTCCCACGCAAGTCTACATTATTCTCACTCTTACTATCTGCTTCAAGGTGTTTAATTTCACATTCAAGACATTCCTTCTTTTTGCTCCTGAGATGTCTAATGTTTTCACGTCTTTTGTTATTGGGATTACCTCCATTCACTTCGCTCAAATCGTGTAAACAATACAAATAAGCTGTCTTCCCTAGATGCGAAAATTCTGAGCATTCATCAGCAACGTATCTAAAACATGTGTTGATTTGACTATTTGTTACTTTAGCAGATAACCAGTATGTAATACCAATTCCAATATCATTTTCGCAGACGCTGCTGTTTCCACTTCACAAACTTCTATACGATTTTGGCCTTTTCCAATGATGTTGACACTTTACATTCCTTGTTTTCCGCCATAGACAATGTCGAAGGACTAATGAACTTCACAGTTTTGTCATGGCATCAGACTGACATCGTTAATGGCAGGAAATGAGAAGTACAAATTTGCAGTGGTCATGACATGATTAAATATGCAACACAAACCAACGAAATGCACACTTTTCAAATTAATGTTTTAATTCGATACATTGAATTGGTTTATGTTGCATAATTTTATCACAAAGCATGGTGCAAAAACACTAAAAAATGATTAAATACGAAATATCCATTTCCCAAATATCGATAAGGTTCGTAGCTGGCTTTTCATATATTTCTGCAGCCTCTGATTTCAAGCACATTCATTATACTGGGTAACGGGTTCAAATAAGCCACGACCTTCTCTCTCTATATCGTGACGTAACACAAGAGGGGTTTCTTCAACGCGAACTGAAAACGGCGGAGCAGGGACTGTCATCAGCCGCTCTGTGTCACCCGCTGTAGGGCGCGGTGGTTGGACTGGGTGCTGCAGAGTGGGCGGCGTCGTAGGTCGCTAAGCAACAGTGCTGTCATGAGCAGGTTGGTAGATCCTGAGAGCGGGTTCCACATTCAGATAGACACCTGTACAAGGGTGAAGCCCTTCATGTGAAGTTCTTATATACTTGATATATGATAATCATTCATTATTGGCCAACCAGCCTCGTAAGTTATCTATGTTCCTGTGCATGATGTCATCTAGCAATGGGTCTCGTGCTTCCAGGATCCGAAGATCGGGTTAGAACGCCGGCACACAGAGTCGAAGCCCGCAACAGAATGTTGGTCCTTTGCCCAATCCCTGTGCCTGTAGCGGCCTGTCCGAACTTCTATGGGCACCACAGTGAATCTGATCGTTAACGACTGCTGCATTTTAGCAAGTCCTTTCAAGTGAACGCGAATGGAAGAGTGTAAAGACTGACTTGAAAACTACACGATGCAGCCGTGACCTATTTTAAAGTAACATCCTATCATTTACTTGGAGGGACTGATTACGATTATGAAAACACGCACTCTGCACAACTGATCTACAGGCCTCGATTTTCCGGATGTGACGCACGCGTCTTCCTCACGACAGCGAAACGCTGTTCGCCTGAACAGGCAGAGAAAACCAAAACCTCACTCATGTAGAGGCAGCAGTTCGAACTAGGTACTGCTGTACCACCGAGCTAACCTGTAACATAAAGCTATTTAGTCCCAGCTCTGGGCTCCAAGCACTATGTCGTCCGAGTGACTCTCCTTGTACCATCAATTAGAAACCGAAAGTTACGAAGGAAACCTAACACCCCACATCTGCAAACCCTGCAATAACTTCTGAAGTGGAAAACAATAAATCCCGGCCAACAGACGGATCGATCACCAGAACCATAAAAAGTAATACTCCTTTCTTCACGGGAATCTACACACATACAAAGTGCCATGAACAGCAGGTAGTCCAATACAGACCTACCGTACATTGCGCAATATCGCCGTGTGCTCTGGTAAGTCTGATACAGCAACAGCCTTACTACTGGGAAGAAATCTTCGTTACCAACTCCGCAAGGATCGATGCCCTTGAAAGTGGGCAAGACAAAGAGTAGACGCGCACACACATACACGAACAAGTACCTACAGATAAGCATAGATAGACGAAAAGAGTAGGCCCTATTATGTGAGGATCAAAACAAGCCTTCATTTTAAAGAATATTCCTCGTACAAAAATTTTGTAGGCTTGTATGAAACAAACTGGTCGCAACTTTGACTTGAATCGTGTTTCGATATAAAATACTTAGAGGAGGATACAATAAAGCACCTGAGTACTAGCGTGATACCTGCATCGTGACGAACTTTGTACAAATACATATGTACCTGTGATATAAGTAAGAAACGCAGTGGGGTGTGAATAAACAAAACGAAAACTGCGGTATGCCTGCGTAGTTCCACTGCCGCTTACAGAAATGTTACCATTTACCAAATATAACTTATGCTTATGATGATAAGGTCATATTTTAAAGTACGTAAAGCCAAGAAACCAAAATAGCTACTGCCACACATTAAACTCCGAAACTAAGCCAATTCGTCAACGCTGTTCTCTAGTGTCAGAGCAGGAGACATACTCAGCAGTACTACAGTGCTATCTGATTACGAAGCTAGTAAACATCCTGTAGCAGATATATTCCGAGCCAAGTGCTACGTGCTGTCTCTGCTGTAAAAATACGCACAAACGTATGCTCATCCCACCCCTACTTAAATAAGAAACTCCTCAGCACATTCTCATTAATCAGCCTGCGATTCTGCCTCCAGATGCTCGCGTCTGTGTGCCTGAACTGTCTAAGCTGCGTTCTGAGACAGTTATGCATAATCGGCTAGGTTACCTGATTAATACTTCAACCTATCGGCATAGGCCTGCTACAGACAACGTGTCTTGGCCGGAATATTTCTCTGGTCTCAAGAATGTCATAAATTGTCTGGTAGTGGAACTTGAAGGTCCAACACCACGACGAAGGGGGATCCAGCATACGTGGGGCCTGAAGCATATAGGGTTTTTGGAGCCATCTTCAAGAAAAAGAATGCAAAATTAGGTACAAAATTGAATATGCATTTAGAATTAAAAGAGAAACCACAACAAATTACAAAAAAAAAAAAAAGCTGACAAATACCACAAACATCACAAAATTTAGGAAAAAAACATTTTTATTAATTAACTGCCTGACACTTCTATAACCCCTTTTTTCTACACTTTTTTGGCTGCATACATTTTGATCACCTCTCAATATAACAATGATTTTGTAATATTTTCTGCCGAACGAACAAAGAGGTACTTCAGCCTTTCCTCTAGGATAGTTGATCAGAATTTATTTTTTATTACTGATAGTTTAGAAAAGTTTTTTTTTATCTTCACATCTCGTTATTGGTAATGGCATGTAAATTTTTAGGATTGCTGTAGAATCTGGGAACACCCTCAATCAAGTTTCTTTTATATATTAGCTGTGAGATTTCAGGGCATTTCTAGGGCATTGCTAGGCCCCTCCCAGGGTCTTGGAAGGGGCCCGTGCAAGTGATGGGTACCGAAGCTTCAGCTTCATTAGCTTCATGGCAGACCCGCCCCTGCCACTACGAAAAAATACGCCATTTACCACAACCCTCAGCCTGTTCTTTCCACCTTCCATCCATCCTAATTCTCAAATCCCACCTCTCTTCCAAGCGGCCACTGTAAATAAAGTTTCGATACCAAAATTCCATATTTATTTCTGCTTTCATCCAGTTCATACATTTCGTTATCATAAAAATGTTAGGTGAACTGTATAAATCACGAATTTCGTCGCTGTACGCGAAATATACTAAACTGCTAAACTGACATCGCACAAGTTCGAACATTTTCCCTCCGTTCAGACATTGGTTAATATATTCAGATTGTAGTCTTCTGGGCCCTTACATCGTGTAGTGTTTCAGGATGAGACCGACGTTTCGGCGGCACATGCTGCCTCCATCTAGAAGGTTGGAAAAACTAGCTCCAAGTTGACGCCGAAGTGTCCAGGTCAGAATGTTAAAAGCTTATCATCTGCACACTTCTAGTTGAACCGACTAGAAACATTCCTTGCAATCCGCCTCACAATCGAACCCCATCCTCACTGGGATCGCTTCAGCGTCAACTCGAACCCATTTCCTTCGACACAGAGGCGGCATGCTCTTCTGCAACTTCAGCATAAACCAACAACAATAAGAGGTGCAGACACCCAGAACACTGCAATGTGCACGATTCCTCCCCGACGAAGACTCACATCCTATGCTAGTAATAAAGTAAAGCAGTCCCGTTACAGGCCCGGAGGGGCCCAGAGGGTTCCAGGAAGTTAAGGTTCCCAGATTTAGTGCCAACGGCACAGGATGTTCGTAGGTTGTCAGCCTTACGCACCGGCCGCCTTTACCCCCAGGAAGCGCTCCTGGTACTCATTTCTCTTAGAGGCCGAGTCAACCCCAAGGCCATAGTGGATCGGAAGGATTTTATGTCAATTAAAAATCAGAGACACTAGCTGGGATCGAACCGGCGACCTTCAGATTTGTAGCACAGCACCTTAACCACTGTGCCACCACGGTCCCCATGCTGGTAATAAGTCTACATGATTTCCCCCGACAAAACATAAGGCCACGTTACATACCTACACATACACACACATGAAACAAGCGGCAGAGTTATTGTTTTTTTAAATATGCCCACTAAATTTCAGTGTCTATAAAGCACATGAGACGAAAACAATTGTCTAGCCGAATATTAAGCCGCATTTCCAGAATTTAATCTTCCTCGCATTCATCAACAAACCCCCCGTTTATGAACATCCACGAATTATATGGCGTCAGGTCGTTCCAACCGGTAAATAGTCACCACCGCTTCGGAATCAAACTAACTCCATCTTCAGGTAACAACTGTCCTAAATACTAACTCCACCTTCAGGTACCGGTAGTCCTAAAACAGTACAATTTTCAGGTGCCTGCACACGGGGTTAGTGCGCTCATTCGAACCGTCGTTAACTATTTATCAGCCGACATGGTGTAACATCCTAGAAGACTTGGATATTCTCAGCACCACTGTGAGAACCTCAAATCTCGCAGCGTCGTTTCTGTTTTCCAGTGCCTTTCACAAGATAAGTCACACAGCAGAAGACGGGAAACTTTTGGGGAATTTCTTGACCATATAAGGAAGTAAGAATTCTAATACACTTTGCATTATGCAGTTAGTTAAAACATTTCGTATACTGAATATTCTCAACATCCTGAGGTCAGAATGACTGACCCTACAACAGAGAGCAACACTGATAGACCAAAGTCAGTTCCAGACAACAGCATTCGGCCCAACGTACTACAGAGTGGCCACAATGTCTCGTTAACCCCCCGCAGAAATGTTTACAGTGGCTGCATAAATTGCCCCCGATACAACTGCAGTATTCTTTCACCCTGTTAGCACATTTTACAGCATACGACACAAGCCTTAAATGTCCAGTAGATCTGTTTTGAGCTCCGTCATTCACATGAAATAGAATAAATCTGCGACATCGTTCACGTGTCGACTTCGTGGTGGCCTGGCAACAAGAGTGCTCGACCAGTTCGCACTGCCGTACTTTGGTTGTTAGCCTTCCAGTTCTTGGCTTGCTCCCATCGCAGGAATGGTTCTATGTATTCGTTCTTTATACCAACAGAAGGACCGGACACCTTTAAAACTCAAGGGTTCGGTCACCTACGCGGCAGCAGAAAACCAAATTAGAAGCTGCTGACATTTCTTCGGGGTAACAAAACATTGGAGCCATCCTGTACAGAACGCGCTAGTGTGGACATTCGTGCAGTAACATTCGGTCTTGTTCAACTCCGGCAGCGGTCGTTCTACGCTGCTGTCGGTTTTTCAGAGATCAGCCAATTGTGTTACATTAACCCAGTCGATCACGTGTTGACGTGTTGCCGTGCGCGTTTCGCAGTTTAACAACTGCTATCTTATCTAGCTACATGACAAGCCGATACTTTGCAACAGCAACAGCACTGGAATGCGCACCGCCTCGTCCACACGCGCGCCTCGGTGCGAGCGCAATCCCACTCTGTTACGCTGTCATGGTTCGTGTGGGACGCGCCCTAACACTGAGACCTACCGAGCGGTCGGAAACTATTACAGCACTGTGACTAGTTCACCCGCAGAGCTGTTTAATTTGGAGAGACTCATTTCTAGAACGGCGCATTGTGACGGAATTCATGAGTTCGCAAAGCGCAGCTAATTACGTCGCGTTCCACCCTGCAACACGTGAAACGTTTAATTCTTGTCTACAACCTCTGTCAACTAGATGTGTCTGCTGGCACAGCAAATATACGTATTATTTCCCTCCTTTTGGAGTTCTTTAGTGCATGGCAGTGACGTTCATCTGATCCCGGATTTTAAACCAAAGGCCCCAAGACCTCCTAATTCAAAATAAAGGCGCTAATAAATTAACTTTCATCTTTAACTCACAAAATATAATACCTGACACATTTCAGCCAGCGTCGCTGGGGCGATTTAAAGGAAGATGAGAACGGCACAATATATGCGCAGGTGGAAACGTACGATGAGTACACAATTTTTGTCGCGAAACATTAAGAAAGGATAACTGCTGGGAGACCTGACCCAGAAGGGGAACAGCTATTAAGATATCGTTTAGATAAGTGGAATGAGATACTGAATGTATTTAGCTGGCTAATGATGAAGTTAAATCGCTGGCTTTTGCGGGCATGATGAAGAACTTCAGGCTTTCATAAAACTATGAATTTCTTCATTTGTTGTGTGGTTGTGTATTATCAATTCTTTATTTTTCTTGTGATTTATTTCATGACGTCATTATACAGCGTCGTATGGTAAAACGATGGATGAATGACGGAACGGGATGGGATTTCGAAGGAAGAGGCCGTAGCCGAATCCAGGCATGTCTGGAAGGACTGAGGACAATAAGGATAGCCGGTATCCCGGGCAATGTTCGAACTGCGCACCTGCCAAACATAACTTGGGTGCACTATCACAACAGCAACCTGCTCGGTCCATTCTCTTCTCAAGAAAACCCTGCACCATGAAATTAGATTTTTAGACTAATACAAATAATCCCACGCTCGTTAATCGCACAGTGTAAAACCTAAGAAGTGTACATTCGTACGAGATACTTTCTCCGGGATACAAGGGTATTTTTTATCACCGGACTACGCGCCTTGTAACGTACGACGTCGTAGCTACGTAACAACCGACGATGCAGAGCTTATTGCGTTAAAAAATGCTCTGTTCAACAACATACGCCAAAATAAAACAGTGTACGCTAAATTTTAAGTCAAGATGATCACAAAATGTAATTAAATATTTTGGGTAGTGCAGTTGATGTGCGACTGACGGCAAAGAGTGTAGCAATCTGGAAAGCTTATCTCCGATTAAGTACCGTACTTCGGTTTTCCCTACCGTTCTGTTATCCCCGACGTTTCGTAGTCAATCTGTCTCCGCTCCTGAGGTGTGCGACAGTCTGGACCAGCCGGCAAGTATCACAGTTTCGATCCGCGACTGCAGCTGCACTCTTACCACTACTTCTCTGGACCAGTAGTAAACAAAACACCATTTCTTGAAACTAACTCCGTGCAGCAGAGTCCTTCTTGAGACGCTACTAGGTCCTCAACTAGTCAAGTACTTCCCCGCATTTTATGGAACCCGGAGGTTCATTACCGCATTCACAACAGCCTGCCACCTGTCCCTGTCTTGAATCAGATTAATCAAATCCATGCCTCCCATCCTATTTCCTGAAGATCCATTTTAGTATTATCCTACTACCTAAGCCTATGTCTTCTATGTGGTCTCTGTCCTTCAGATTTCCCCACCAAAACCCTGTATGCACCTCTCTTCTCCTCCATACATGCCACATGCCCCGCCCATCTCATTCTTCTCGATTTGATCACCCGAATAATATTTTGTGAGGGGTAGATACAGGTCATGAAGCCCATCATTATACAATCTTCTCCACTCCCCTGTTACCTCGTTCACCCTCGGCCGAAATATCTTCCTCAGCACCCTATTCTCTGACACCCTCAGCCTACGTTCCTCCCTCATTGTCACAGACCAAGTTTCACACCCATACAAAACAAAAGACAACACTTTAATTAATTCTTTAATTATCTTACAGCCTGCGATGCTACGAAAGATATACCACGCTTAAGATAACTGAGATCTTTAGTCCGGATTTCTTTCACATTTGAGAAGAAGTATGTCCTGCCATGACAATATTCATGACCTTTCACACAATAAATTATGCGTTAGAAGGAAACAGCCTACTATGAGAACAATGCGTCTTTAACCCTTTGAATACTAATAAGAATCTAACAAGTCATATTCCAAGACTCACTCCTACTTCACAGAGACCATTTTGCTTCTCCGCTAGAAAAGCCGATCAGTTAATGCACTTCGAGGAAATAGCTGTTGTTTACTGTGGGCATCATAAACGCACCCAGCCATCTCACTGCAGCAGTTTTTTGCTGAATCCGGCGATACATAACCGACAATTGAACTCTATAAAGTCATACAGAAAAAATAACAGAGAGGGTTGTTATCATTCTCAACTTTGAAGATTCAAGTCATCGGAGAAGTTACGCTGCGTCACCTCGTACATATAAAGAAAATACCTGCCACACTGCACAAGAAAGGCAAGAAGTTTTTACAAAACATGTATCGATTAAGCTCGGCCGGTTTAAGAAGTGTTTTGGTCCACTTCAAAAATAAATTTTGGTGCCCTACCTAGGTGCAGTTTTCAACTCCCAACGCACATATCTCAGGTTTCGTGCACATTTCCTATGTAAGCAATAAACACAAAAAAAGTCCGACACAAAACCTTAAACACAACCAATAAATCTGCCCCCCCCCCCCCCAACGGTGAGGCCCATGCCGCCAGCCTGAAACCTGCACTGCAGTTAACAGTCTATCAGAGCTTTCCTGCTTTGATCATATCCCCGATACGCATTACAGTCTATGGCCTCCTACGGTTACTGTTTGTCATGTACAGCGCAAGCTCAGATACAAGGCACCAATGGAACTTACGTTTCCATTGCAACCACATTCTTACTTTATCAGCACTAAAGTGCAGTATACATGTGCTGATAAGTTCTGCTGTTCTCTGTAACTCAGATAACAACCATACCTAAACAGCCCAACTGAGAAAAAATGTCCACGTAACAGGAAACAAAACAGCTACATTCGTCACTTGGGTGTTTATCTAACCAAGACTGTCATCTTCTGTTGTCTTTAAAACTACACTGCTAGGTTTCACGGTGTATGTTGTTAAGTCTGTCATATGGATTGCGTACATACACATTAAAATATCAAACATGCACACTGCACAGTAGTCGTACAAGCTGGACGGAAAACCTGACAAAGGCACTCTAGCGACAAACACCAGAATAACGCGATTATAAATACAGGAACTGAATAACTAAAAACAATGTAACAATCTCTCAGTGATAAATGTAACCAACTCTCAGTGATAAAGGGAAAAAAAGATTTTGCATTAAGGCACACAACCTGCCTTTGGACACGAACCTAAGGCAGATCTATTCGCCTCTGGCCCTCGCAATCTTTGTCCGCAAGCTCCATCTAACAGCATCTTCATACTGCCTCCTCCGTCTTTCATGTGACTGACTACTATGAAATTTCCGTACTAAAATAACATTAACATTTCCCGCCTCCACATACAAACTCATAATTTTACACTCTAGCTCACACTCCCATTTTCGATACCGTAACCTGAAGCATCAGTACTGCTAAAACCAAAGTCTGCTACTGGGCAAGTTTCTGAGTTAGTTCCATCTACTCGTACTTCCGATCATTACATCATTACAACCCATTTCACTACAACCCATCTTGATGGTATTCTTCCCTCTCCTCTATTTTCCACAACACTTATTTCGGATAGGAAACCCGATTAAAGGTCTACATGTAATTCATAATTTTCAGTTCCAGGTCAGAGAAAACGTGTACCAGCCATATGAAACAGGAGGAAATTAGAAGATCCAAGTCTTTGACAGGTTACGCCGTGTCGACTGGTAAATGGCTGCTTAGGTTTCGCTGAGGAATACTGCTTCATGCTCAAGCAGCCCAGAAGTGTGGGGAGATACGCTTCTCCGAAACGTCGGTAAGTATTCAGCAGTCGACAGAGCGTTAACATCCCCCAAGACCTGAATCTTCGACACCACTGTTAATTTCCTCATATTCGCAAGCGATATTTACTATTCCAATTATCTCGATCACTGCCTTCTCTGCTCAGGTGTACATCAGACTTTCACTGACTCAGTGGGTTAGGAGGCCCCAAAGGTTATGCTAAAATTGGTTGAGGGTTCTTTCAGACTGGATACCGTTCTTCTGAATGAAGAAATTATCTTGGTTCCTTGTTCTGAGGTGCAGGAGTAACCTCGCTAAAAATTACAGGGGCCCCAATTATATGGTCGCGAAAGGGGGTGGGGGGAGGAACGGTTTTCTATGCTCCTGCTTCTCTGAGAAGGTAAAACATGGTGACATCACTTACAGTAACAAGGACTTTGCCCATGGTCACATAACAATAATCATAACTTTTCGGAAACTGGTTGCTTCCATCAGTTTGATTATGAATTTCTCTAGTATACGAAAAGAAAGAAAAATACCGCGTCCGTAGCGTTTGTTTAACTGTAGTATTTAAGTTTCTGACAGTGGAAAGAGTACTTGTTGGTGTAAGCGACATTATTCACGTGAAACCATTGTCAAGAATTTATATGCTATAGGAAAGGCATATGATTGACCAAACGTTCTGAAAAAGCAGTTCCAGAATTTTTTCTTACCTCAGTTTCAACATAAACACCCTTCCTGTTCGTTATGTACATAACATTTTGTAACTCATTTATTATGACGAGTTTCATTTTAATTTTATTAAAAATGTTTGGTCGACACGTACTCAGACATCCACAGTTGGTGTGTAAATGGACAGGCCACACGGTGGGCTGCAACATATCTTTTGAAAAATTCTCTACAACAGACAAGGGTCAGAGGGCTCTAGATGATGTGGTAATGATATCTTGGATTCATAAAAGGTGGACATATTTAGACTAACCAAGTGACGTATCAGCTTCTTGCGGAGGACACCTCTCCACGGAGTTAGCTGCTTCGATAGTGGTCATAAGTTACACTGCTGTCTTCATTCAAAAATGCGACAACAAAGTCAGATGACAATTAAGCTTGCACGATGTGCCCGGCGTAGAGAATGCCTATGCTACGATACCCGTATTTAGTAAAAAGAGAGTTCTCTAATATATCCTCGACAATATCAAAAGTTTCACAGCCGCATCTTGTTAAGAAATAATGTCGCCTTCGATTTGTACATAACCATGGTATGTTTTTATAAAGATAAAAGGTACATTTGTTCCTGTCCACGTCATCAAGGTACACATGGGGAGCAGAAGTATAGCTCCATTCGTTTTTAACTTCATCAACAAATGAAGGTGCATGGCAAACTTCACGCCCCGGTCGCCTTATCCCCGGCAAAGAACGCCAGTCCCAACTGAATAGCAGGCTGGGTGGGTCTCAGAGCCGATCTGGACGTGTTGCAGAAGAGAAAAGTCTCTTTCCCTACCGAGAAGCGAACCCCGGACCCTCCAGCCCGTAGCGTACAGATATGTTGTGACAGCGACACACATACTGGAATATGGCCCTACAAACAAAGGTGGGAGACGCATTCTTTCTCCGATACCAGGATAATTCATGACAGAAATGGTAGCTGCCTCTGAGCGTGAAATCTCGTTTGTAGCACCGAAGAGGTTAAATAACCTGCAAACCGCCAGAAACAGAATATACCAGCAAATTAGCCCGGGTGTTAACACTTTGACTTATATTCAGGATGTGTCCTTTCCGAACCTCGACTGGGACAAAGACTGTTTTGGTAGTACGGTAGTTTTTCTCAATCCCTCCTGACGACGCCGGAATAATAATTTAAATTAGAAAATAACCACTCCCTTCAATGTCCTATACAACTCAAAATTCGATATTATGCACTCATTCGGTGGTAATGGGCCTGGGTTACCGATGTCACTAAATTAACCACAAGTACAGGGCCTATAACACCGAGTAAGATTAGGCAGTTCAGTTGAACAAGCTACAGGAGATGTCCTGGTAGACTGATGTGATACTCCGATGAGGTTAGACGATTCGGTAAAGTACGATATTAAGCAAGGGGACGGATGTGATATTCCAGTGGGCCCAGATGACCCGCGTGGGTCTGTAAGCCATGAGCAAAGGAAGACTTAAGGGCCCACATTTCTTCCGGTATGTAAACATGAGAGTTTACGTGACAAGTTCTGGCTCAAAACAACATCCAACATTTCATGTTTACTCTGCGAGAAGAAAATTACAGTAGCAGCAGACTTCTGAACAACACATAATTTTAAAAGAGGATTCGGTGGAGGGGGGAAGGTTTTGGTACAGGAGGTTGGGGGAGAGAAAGAGGGCTTGATACTGTATTGGTTTACTGTCACCGTCAGCGCGGTGCTAGTTCAGTGGCGGCAAGCACCACGCCCGTCAATTTACCACTCGAGTGTTGCGTGAGTTCTAGTGCAAATCCGTTAACAAAGCCGTTCTTCTCTGTAAAGGTAAAGGTCTCCCAGTAACAGGTCATGCACGCACAAAGGGGGAGCAGAGGTACAGACCTAATCGTTCTTAACCTGGCGCTAGATGGGGATGGGTGGTCAACACCACGCTCCGGTACAGAGCCCCGGTGCCTACTGAACAAGAAGCTGGTTGGGCCCCAGGGCCGGTCTCAACGGGTGTGGAGAAAAGCCCTTACACCCACAGAGGCTCGAACCCCAAACCGTCCAGCCCGTAGTCAGTCGCAATACCGACTATGCCATCGCAGTCCCCTATTCTTCCTTGTACTTATTCTTAACAGAGGCTATTTTTTAACTAAAAGTTCGGAACCAACTTTATCGCTATCAGCTGCAGCGTGAAGCTGGCCGAGCTGTAGTCAGAATTGTTTAACATATGTAAATTATTCAACGTAACAATATATTTGACATAAGTACTAAGGAGTAGACTCCAATTGAAATGTGACGGCACACGGTGACGCACGGGAGGGGAAGTGAAGGGGAAGCTGGCGAATAGAGTGGGTAGCCAGTACCCTTCACACTACCTTGGAACATGGTGTATCCAGCATTACTACCGCTGATGCGCACGCCTCGGCTGCCAGTAGTCGAATGAACTGACGCACCCGCCCATTTAAATGGACTCGTCCGTTTCGCCGAAAGACGAAATATGGTTTCAGCGCGTGTGCCATGGCATTTCAACTGGCCTCTAACGCAATAACAACTATCACTCCACGAAGACAGCAGTCCACCTACACTGCAGACAAAACTTCTTTTTCTACCTAAGAGAAATAACACACTGTTGAAGGAAATAATAGTTACAGGAAATGGCACATATGTTTGAGACCGGCATTTATACGGTTAACAGTTAATTCGAGCACATCATCCTGAATCTGGCTGTTGGTTCATGGTGTTTCGACATGTAAGTATGTAAGATCTAAACAGAATCTGGAGAAGGTCTGGCTAAACTTGCTACTCCGGTTTAGCTCCTTTAGGTTCAATCAAACACAGAGTGCATCTTTATTGATATACTTGTTAACTGCAATTGGGTCGACACCCGGTGGCAGTAGTACTGTACACATTTACATACAAACAATACATAGGACAACACAATTAACAACTTTGGTTGGAAGGCTTTCTGGGATTCGAACCCAGCGTTGTCAAACGAAAATTAACGATGAACTATCGGCGTAAAAATTATCGCCTAATTGGGAAGAGTGCGGGCCGTGCTCCGTCTTTGCGACTTATACCCTGGCATTTGCCCTTCAACTGAGGAAAGAGCACGGAAAAACCCCACTCAGGGGAAAAACCTCAGTGAGGAGGAAAAACCTCTGTCTTCTTCGAGAAAAAGGCAAGCAGAAGCTCCCTCCAGCAAAGCCAGACGGCCGAGGTTTGCTTCGTTTCATCTCCGCTGTAACCCTAGACGCTCGCTAACTGATGTGTTGTGTCTCATACAGGTATACGGCATGTCAGTGCGTGTGAGGAATATTTCTCTGGTAGGATGTGTTAATTTGCAGCATATTCCTCCGCCAAGACAAGCATACGTTGCACTGTAAAATGTACCCGAAAACATTGTGTATAATATCATCTTATGTTAAAAGTGCGGTGTAAAAGAACAATATTGGGAACAAATGAAACACATCGAATCAGGGTCAGTGCCAAAATATATAAAGGATGTTTTTCAGTGGTCCATGGTTGACATTAAGCAGAAACGTTAACAGGCACAACTGCGGATCGTGGTGCTATAAAATTCCCCATGCAGCTCGTAAAGTTTCCTCTATATCCCCATAAAATTCAGTGAGTGTGCTCAAAATTAGAAGGCCCATCTTTTTCGAAGAAGCAAATCCCGAATGTTACGTTAAATTAGTCTTCACACCATTAAGCCGGGAATTAACACAAAAAGAAAAAAATGTATGGCAATGAGCTTTCTTTGCAAGAAATGAAGGGAAATTTTCGAAGACAGACTGTTAATATTTCAAGACAAGACATTAGTTGTGTGTCAAGAAATATTTTCGAGGCCTGCGTACAGTCTCGAGGCCAGCACCTTGAGACTGTTCTGTTGAAACACGTGAGCTGGAATGTAGCGGAGATACTAACTATATTCACGGCCGATGCAGGATTCGTACGCGAAAAAGCTCTCGCAGCAGCTGCCGAGCTAAGGGAAAACATTTAAGATATTCTCTCTAGGTATCTAATCAGATAACTGCAAAAGCCATATGTTTCATTCAGATACCCCTCAGAGCATGTAAATTTATGTGCAAGATGTCATGACTTGTGGGTAACCCTGTGTCTGATATAATCACGGCGTGTCACGTTGTTGGGTGACCGCGCAGGAGTGTGATGGTGACCGCGGGTCGCACACATGGCTCACTCGCCACCGCAGACAGGGCTTCTATACCCACTATTGGCACTGCGGCTCCATTTAAAATTTTAGCCTTGCTTCACATGCAGGGAGATCTCCAAAACTTCGTGATGCATAATTTGGTGTTAGCCGGTACGTAGCCTCAAGCGTTGTTAAGAACTAAATTCAAATTATTGTTATTATTGTTATCATCACCATTATCATCATCATCATCATCTTGATTGTTTATTAATTTCCCCACTGCAGATATCCCTACAGTGATCTAGAGGTGTGGCTTGAGCAGTCAAATGAATCCGAGAACTGTGCCGCCCGTAGTGTAGTTGCTGAGAGGGTCTCCCTTGCCGGACAGGTCAAGGGTGATGACCCAGACTAAAAGGTGTAACCTGGCCCTCTAGGATGGGGATTTGGCATGAGGCTAACGGTCCCTTCACGTAGAACCAACCAAATGTTGAGGAAACGGAAGGAGAGATAGATCAAGCGGATCTTCTGAAACGAACAAAAACAGCTAGGGAAACAGATCCTGAAGGAAGCAGACCGTAAGAGCCAGCGGAGAAGAGAAGTTTATGTTATAATTTTCAACTGTTTGACGTAAATTAAGGCCATGTAGTGAGTCCCTGTCACCACGGCATAGCGCGTCCTCAGGTTGCGGACAGAGGAACGGCCTCCGATAAGGTTGGTAGCTGCGAATAAATTGAATAAGCAGTCGCGGACAGCCGATGAGGGGTGGTCCTCCAGCTTGGGGGTTGGGCGAGGTGCCAACAACCCTTCCCTGTAAAACACTTATGTTAAGAAACAGTCACAGGCGGGATGTTTGCTCTGGAGACAAAACAATCCGGAGGTAAACTACTCCCCCTCTCGGATCTCCGGGGGGGAGTGTTTCCTGGGGAAGCATCGCGCAGCAGGCAAAGAGGGATGAAAATAGGGACTTGGAATGTTAGGAGTCTGTATAGGGCAGGGTCACTTAAGGCAGCAGCGAGGGAATTAGTGAGGTATAAATTAGATGTA
>Ga0131853_10005105_pt1 | contig 23631 bp, 19 predicted proteins | sample TergutLab28metaG_FD_92764 | JGI IMG/M metagenome (GOLD analysis project Ga0131853, IMG submission 92764) | Labiotermes labralis P1 segment gut microbial communities from Petit-Saut dam, French Guiana - Lab288 P1 (version 2) (version 2) | ecosystem: Host-associated > Arthropoda: Insects >...
CTACATGTTGGGTGTGTATAAATTTTAATCATAATTAAATTCCTTTTTCTTTTCTATTATTTTATTTTAAGTTTCTAATGTTATTTTAATATAAAGAAATGAATTGTCAAAGAAAAAGATTTGTATCTTCTAATCTTTTTATTATAAACGATGAAATATATTTGTCCTAAGCCATCCCAAAAGACATTAAAAGGGCTGTAAATTAAAACAAACGCCAGTCAATGACTCGGTGTTTTAGATTGGAGAAGAGATGAGAAAGATAAAAAAATATATAAAAGAAGAATGGCAAAGTGGATTTTTGGGAAAAGTCGATATTACGCTCACTTTGATATTAGGATTGATATTTATACAAGTTTTTCTTTGGGGAATTGCTTATGTATTGTATTTAATCTTTAAGTTATGTATCTTTTGAAAAGATACCAAAGAATGGTTAATATTATTGGTGTAATGAGGATGAATCGTTTCCCTCTAGAAATTTTGTTGTTTTGAGTTTTTTTATCAGTGTAGTGTAATTCTCCAATTTTTAGAATTTTAGTACCTGAATATAGAAGGTAAGTGGTAAAAAGGAGTTGAAAAGCTAGGAGCACTTAGTTCAACACAAAGCTAATAAATTAAATATCACATAAGAATCGACTGTTTTGAATAGTCGATTTTTAAATACAGAAAATACAAAAGAAAGGTTTTGATATAATAATATCCAAAGGAGTAGAAATGCAAATGACAGATATTATTGGACAATGGATAATTCCATCAATTGCAATTGTAGTAACAGTTGCATTATGGATTTCCAATCGTGCGATCAAAAAACAGACACAAGAAATGTTAGAACAACAAAAAAACTTAGAGCGATATTTCAAACCATTATCTTTTACTTATGGTTTTGGAGAATCCCCAACACAAATTCCAGATAAAGACTTGAATTACTATACGCTCAAGCCTTTTCAACTCACAGTTTTACAAGGAGATATTAAAGCATATTCGTTTTATTTGTACTCCATTAATCCTATGGATAACACAAGTCAATTAAGAGGGAATCAACCAATTATATCTTCTTTTGAAAAAATTAAGTATGATCAAAACACAAAAGAAAATTATGGTCGTGTGATAGATTGTATTCCTGAGAAAATAGATAGTGAGATTTATAAATTTGATGCTTTAGATTCAGAGGGTAATATACATAAGGTAGAAATGTTTAATTATTACATTGTGTTGGAAGACTATACAGGACAATATGAAACATTGCTTGTTTTATACATTAAGGATATTAAAGAAGATGTGATGACAGGGAAGGTAGTTGACAAATTTTCTTCATTTATAAATTTACCTGTTGAATTTCATATAGGGAATATTAATCCGACAAAAGAATATGTAGAGTCTTATTATGGTAATATGAACCGTCTATTGGCAAATTATCAAGACTTAAGACGACGTGTCAAAGATAATTTTTAAAAGAGAAAAACGCCAGTCTGATGACTCGGCGTTTTAGATTGGAGAAGAGATGAAAAAGACGAAATGTGAACATCTTATGATTGTTGTAGGAATAATTTTAATTTGGATAGGAATATTATATGCAGGATTGACTTTATGTTTTCGGAATCTCTATGTGGAATTTTCTATTATTCCAGTCGTTATAGGTGGGATATTCATATCTATTTTTTGGAATCGGAATCTTGGAGAGTAGGATTTCTTATAAAATCTAATAATTTGGTATATTGCTCTTGAGTTTTATATTTCAAGTCAGCAATTTGTTTCTTTTCTTCAGATGTTAAATTTTTGACATTAATTTTATTTTCCCAACTATAATTCGAAAATAATTCAAGAGTATTGAAATGAATTACAACGTCCTTACTATTGTCATGTGTTTTATTTAATATATAAAAGAATGTAAGAATTTGATAATCATTATCCATACCTTTTAAGACGATAAATTTAGGAGCAATTTTAGGTTGATGATATAGAGCGAGATTTCCGTCAAAAAATTGGATATTATTGTTTTCTATAAAAGGAAAAAAATTGTAGGGGGAAATATCTGTGGGAATACTTGCTTCTTGATGATTAATTGCATAATCAGGTTTAAGATAATCGGAAGATGCTGTAGCAATTCTTGATTCAAAATTTGATTGACTTGTTGCTTCTTTTGCTATCTGATTAAGGTTGGGTATTATTTTATCTAGGAGATCTTGTATTTTTATTGTTGAGTGAGAAGTAGGTGTGATTACGATATTGTTGCTATTGTCAAAATCAGCTAAAAATATATCTTTTTTTAGTCCACCTCCATTTCTATCTAAAAATATATTTAACAAAGGACTTGCAGTAAAGTTACCATCTCCAACTTTTTCAGAGTTAGGTTGTATGTTTGAAATTTGATAATCCAATGGTTGATGATTATCTGAAAATGATTTTCCGATAATAAATACAAATAGAGAAATAAAAATACTAATAAGTGAAAGAATGATAGGAAGTCTAGATTGTTTAGGCTTTAATTTTTCTAAGTTTTCGAGCTTAGTATTTTTTGCAATATTTTTTAACTGTTGTTCTATTCTTCCTTGGATTGTTTCCGAAGTTCCAATTTCATAATGAGGAGAGTGTTTGTCACTTTCGTATTTCCCTTTAATATCAGTCTTAGGATTTTTTGGTATTTTTTTCATATAAATCTCCTTAATATATATTTCAAATTTATTATATCAGAAGTTTCTTCTACAAGCGGAAGAACTTCTTTTTTGTCCTCAGCCACAGACATTAAAAGGGTTGTAGAAAGGATGTGATTCCCATGTTTGTATAGAATATTGTTGTTGTCGTTAAAGCACAGGGTAATCTTGTGCTTTTTTATTACTCAAATTAAGAAAGGAATTCATAATCAAATGAATCAAAAAATTAAAAACAAGTTGAAGGAATCCTCAACTGAAACGAAGAATACTCATTTTTCAATGAGAAAACGTGGGAAGCAATGGGTTTTCGCCTCTATGCTTGCCATTACCATTGGTGGAGCTGTAGCTCCTGCAGTAGAAGTCATTGGTAATGCAATGGCGGTTGCTCCAGAATCTACAAAAGCAACTAATCTTGTGGGAAACCAAAGTAAAACAAAATCTGACATTACAGATTCTATTGGTAAAGACTTTACCAACGTTGTTCCTTCATTTTCTACGCTTGGTCGTTCTTTCTCTAATGGAACAATCAGTATGGATATGTCAAATCCCTATGTATTTGATGCCGAAGGGACATCACTTTCCTATCTCCAACAAGAACACCCTGGGACAAACAACCCTTGGTTGACATATATCTTGCAAAATACTGGAGCCGTATCTTCTGCTAACCCAGGAGGACGTGTGTACTGTATTGATGAAGGTTCTCCACTTAACCCTGGGGCAAGTGCAGGAATGACCGATTCAGGAAATGGGGCTGCAGGTGCAACTTGGAGTTCTTTGAACCCAACTCAACGAATTGAAATTCAAAGAATCGGTTGGGCTTCTTTTAATAATTCTAAAGGAAGTGCAGCTAGTGATGATTCTATGTACCATGCCGCTCAAATGCTCATTTGGGATATCGCAAATGGAGAAGGGCTCCCTTCATCTGCCTCAGCTTCCAATAATAAACCATCCTCTGACTCTGTTCAAGCCCTTAATGGTGGACACCAAAGTCAAGCTGCCATTATGGCAGATATGGATTATTTGATTAATCAATATAAAATTTTGAATACAGGACCATCATTCAATCCTGATACTCAAACGGTAAAACTCGGACAAACAGCTAAATTTGATGATCAAAATTCAGTCTTGTCTGGTTATCCTAATATCACAGCTACTAATGGTGGACAGGCTTCTGAATCAGGAAATACACTATCCGTTACTCCTGCTAAACCAGGGATGACCGATGTAACTGTAGATAATGGAGGAATTACTGAAGGAGACGGGACAGCTAACTCAGGTGGACTTCAAATTTGGTTTACTAACAATATCGATGGAAAACCCGGTCAAAATGTTATTTATTCAATAACAGATCCATTGAATGATGCGAAAGTTCATGTCAAAGCGATTCCTGCCGCATCCATTAAAGTCATCAAGAAAGATACGGAGTCTGGAAAAGCGATTGCAGGGATGAAGTTTGTTCTCTTGAATAAAGATGGAAAACAAGTCACTAAAGATGCGGATGGAAATGATTTGCCTAACGGTGGAGAGTTCACCACTGGATCAGACGGTACACTTACCATCAACAATCTTATGGCTGACTATGGAAATGATGTAGGTGGACAAGACCAAACAGCGTACACCATTCGTGAAACGTATGTGCCTGCTCCCTACACCTTGTCTAATAACTTGGTCACTGTGGTTAATCCTGACGGAACTGCAAAAGATCCATCTACCGATATGCCTATTCAACTTGTGCCAGGCTCTACTTCTGATAATCCAACAGGGGTAACTTTCTCAGATAAGAAACAGGTTCAAGCCATTAAAGTTGTAAAAACCAATGAGCTTTCAGGATCGACAAATATTTCAGAAAATTATCATCTTGATGGTGCAGTCTTTGAAATCAAAGACCTCACTAAAGGAACAACAGTCGGGAACTTAACCACTGGTAAAGATGGGGTAGCTGACATGACTGACCCTGCTTATGTCGCTATGCTCAATCAAATGGATGTGGATGATACCTTCTCGATTCAAGAAATTAAATCTCCTACGGGTCTTGGTCTCACATGGAATGACGGGAAACCTCAACAATTTACCCTTAAATATTCTGGAAATGATGCACAACTTATCAACCCAGATAAACCACAAACGGATGTTAAGGACAAACCTGATTTGGTTTCAGCCTCACTCATCAAGAATGACTTTGATACCAACTCAGATAAAACACAAGGGAATGCTCGCCTTCAAGGTGCTGTTTATACTTTGTTCTACAAACATGACATCAAAGATGATTCAGGAAAAGTGATCCATAAAGCAGGAGATCCTGTTTCTATTGAAGATGGCTATAAAGCTCTTCCAATCAACGTCCTTAACGGTAAAATGGTAGGGACTAAATATCTTTCATTGATGATGACTAATGGGATCAATAAAGATGCGGTTGAAAATCTACCTGTTACAGGACCTACTGGAGATGTAGGGTACTTCTGGAAAGAAGCAAAAGTGACTGATGATGGGACTCAATCTAATGGAGCACCTTACGGATATGCAGGAGATACAACCGAGCATGACGTCATCTCTGGAGAACATGATTCAGATGGACTTTCCTCTGACACAAGTGTTGTTTCTCAGTTGACTGTTTCTGATAAAGTCCTACGTTGGGCAATGGAATTTGACAAAGTTCAAGATGTTAATGGTTCATTGACTGGGTTGAATGGTGCGAAATTCAAATTGACTCCTGATAAGGATACTAATGGAAATTACCTCAATGACTTTGGTTCAAATGGCGAATCTACTTCTGGAGAAGCACAAGGATTTGATGGGTTCATTGTCAATGGTATGATTGTTTTCAATAACATTGCGATTGGGAACTATTACCTAGATGAAGTACAAGCCCCTAATGGATTGGCTAAGATTAACCGTCTATACGTTCAAGTGAAACCAGATGCGACAAACAATGGAGCTCCTGAGTCTTACACAGTTACTGTAACTGATACCGTAACGAAGCAAGAAATCTTCTCTAAAACTGTAAAAGCTGAAGATATGATGGATGCAAAAAACATCATGTTCAAAATCAATGCAGGACTCTTCACAGATAAGTTGAAATCAGTAACCATTCAGACTAAGGCACACACACAAGATGGAAGCCAAATCATTTCTGATTCTGAAAAATCAACCAACACTCCATTCTATGATGATGTTGCTTTGACAGGAAATGTAGAATCAGGACAACAACTCCATGCTTATCTCCACCGTCTTCAAAAAGATGACAAAGGAAATCTTACAGAAGATAAAATCATCAAAACACTTAATTTCACAGTAGATGATGCGACTGTAAAAGCGGATATGAAGAAAGTTGAAACAAACATTGATACAACCAAAGACAATAACAATACCAGTTACGTTTGGACGGAGGACATCAGAACACCAGATAACAAAACGATCCTTGGTAAACATGATGACATCAATAACAAAGACCAAACCTTGTCTTATAAACCTGCAAGCAAACCAAATGTAACCATTAACATCCCAGGACTTCCTGATACAGGGTCTAACCTAGGAAATGGTCTTGAAGCTGTAGGAGTTGTTCTTGTATCTGTTGGACTTGCTGCTACACTTGCGTATATGATTAAAAAACGCCGTGAAAATGCGAAACCTGCGGATGAAGCATAAAAAATAACATTCATTGAGTGTTGTTTTTTAATTTCTATAATTAAGAAAGAGAGGGTGTATGACTAAACCTAGAGATGAGCCACGAGAGGGTTCAAAAAAGAAGAAAAATTGGAAAGATAAATTGATACTCTCATCCATTGCCCTATGCTTAAGCGTGGGACTTTTGTTTCTCTTCAATCGACAAATCAGTCAATGGATTGTGCATTGGCGTGGAGATAATTATGCCCAACAGTCGGCAGATCAAATGAAGAAAAACAAGGGCAAAGGGAGTTTTGATGCTTCAAGTGTCAAAGCTTTATCTGCAACAGAGTTGATGAAAGCTCAACTGGATAAACAAGACTTACCTGTTATTGGTGTGCTTGCTATCCCCAACTTGCAGATTAATCTTCCAGTATTTTCAGGAGATGGATATGACACCATGATGTATGGAGGTGGGACGATGAAACCCAACCAAGAAATGGGGCAAGGCAATTATGCCATTGCCAGTCATACTATCTTTGATTATTATGGCAACCCCATACAAAATCTTTTGTTTGGAAATCTCGTTCATGCTAAAGCGAATCAAATGATTTATCTGACCGACAAGGAAAATGTTTATGAGTATGCCATTACAAGTATCACTCAAGTAAATGTTGCACAAGGAGATGTGATAACAGATCACAAAAACCAAAAGGAGATCACGCTGATTACCTGTGTAGATTTTAATGTCACGCCAATGCGTTGGGTCGTGCATGGGAAATATCTCAAAACCGTGCCCTTTAATGAACAAACAGCTCAACCCTTTGGGCAAAAATTTAATCAATAAGTTTAGGTTTAACCTTAACCTTAACATTAAGGTTAATACAAAATGAAAGAAAGGAAAATCATGAAATTATCTACAAAAGTTAGAAAATATAAGAGACAACAACCAGAATCCTATAAGATTTTTAAGACCAGTTTGATTGCTACTAGTGTACTTGTCATAGGAGTTGTTGTGTGTCTCTTGATGTATGTGGGTGGATTTGGAACGAACGCCAATAAAGAACAAGCGGTCTTTAGTTCTCATTCTTCCACCTCTGCACCTTCATCAACAGAAGTATCTGTTTCATCAAGCAGCTCTTCATCTTCAAGTTCAGTACCATCATCAAATGCAGGACTTACACTCACGTCTGAGCCACCATCAAGTGTTGCTTCAAATGATGCGAGTAGCAATGTTGACCCTAATCTTACTGTTAGTAGTAATACTAATTCAAGTACCACGGCTCAACAGTCAAATACGAATAGTTCACAATCACAAGCTGATCGTGAAGCCTATCAAAAAAGAGTACAAGAACAAGTTGATGCTCTTAAAAACCAATATGAACAGTCAGGTTATACTGTAACTGTTCATAGCAATTAACCCCTAACCCTAACCTTAACCTTAATATTAAGGTTAATACAAAATAAGAAAACGAGGAAATCAAAATGGTAAAAGCAAATCGTAGTGCAGTTCAAACTTTAGGAAATAAAGAATTTCCAATTGGAAAGCATGAAGCAACAATTAAACACGTCAAACTAGATAAAAGCACTAAGGGAGATGAAATGCTCATCTTTAGAATAGGTGGAGAGGACGGAGAAGTTGTTTACTACAATCTTCTTCGTAAATCAGAATACTTTGATGACATCATGCAACGTATTCTTGCCAGTGTAGAAGATGCAGGAAAAGAAATTGATGACGAAATGGATTATGAATATAATCCAGAGACAGCAGCTTTCTTTAAGGATGCGGATGTATTCATCAAAATTCGTGAAGGAAAAGAGTATCAAGGTAAAAAGCGTAACGTATTATCATTATTCTTGACTCAAGAAGAGTTTGATACAGATATTGAAGATGATGAAGAGGGAGACGATGCTTGGGAACAAGTAGGCGTTTAATCTCTTTTATCACTTATCAGAAAGAGAGACTGAGGAATCGGTCTCTTTTTTATTACAACTTATCATAAAAAAATATAAAAGGAGATTCAAAATGGATCAAGTAACAAAAATTATCACAGCGATTGGAGCTGTTATCGCAGTCGTCTGTGCTGTGGGTATCATTACCTCGTTCAATAAATTCCGTTCAGGTATGGCTAATGACAATTCAAATGAAACCGATAAAGGGGTTCAAGGAATGATTGTCAATGGTATCGGAATTGTAGCAGGAAGTGCTTTAGCTGCAACAGCAATCATGTATCTTTCTAAAATTCAATTTTAGGAGGTAGCTCATGGCTGTAACAATTTCATCTGACACGCTGACACAGCTGACAGATAATTTACAACATTATAATCCTACATTAAATACAGCAGTTGAAAAAGCAGCGGGAGCCTTGCAACCTTTAGCTCTAGCTTTTCTCTCTATTTTATTTTTGATGGAGTGGCTAGAGATGTCAAAGAAATTCAATGTGGACAATGGGGGGTTAACCCTAGAGGCTCTAGCAGAGCTAGGGATTAAATACTTAATTGCAGTGACCCTCATTTTAGGGGGGACTCATATTGTGGATGCTTTAGTATGGTGCGGGATTGCCCTTGCTAAAATCATCAATACATGGTTACCTGCACAATCTTTTGATGGAGTGGTTAAACCTCCGTCAGGTCATCTTGGATTTATGGAGTCTGCACTCCTTACCCTCTTCCAATTCTTGGCACAGATCTTTGTATGGATCAGTGAGATGATCATCAAGATTCTAGTCTTTTTGCGATCTATACAACTCTATATGGTTAAGGTTGTCATCCCTATTTTTGTTGTTTTCTTTATGAGTGAACAACTTAAGGGGATAGCGATTGGATTCTTGAAGCAAATTGCTGCGATTGTCATTCAAGGTGCTGTATTGGTACTCGTCGTTGGTATTGCTCCCCTTGTCTTTAGCAATGATTTTGCAAATATTGCTGCGAGTGGAGATGTCATGACTAACTTAGCCAATTACATTGGGATTATTATAAAAATGTTTGTCTTTGCTTTTTTGCTCGTGGGCTCACAAAACAAAGCGAAACAATGGATAGGAGCGTAGAATATGGCACTTAGTTCACAATTTTACAAAGATTTATCAAAAATTGAACGGAAAATTAGAGGGACTTCGGTTCGTCAATTAAAAGCGGTGAGTATGCTAATAGGAATCACGGCACTTCTGGTTGTAGAAAGTTTATTTCTCCCCAACTGGGCTTTTTGGGTCATTTCATTACCCACTTCCTTTGCATTAGGTTTTTATCCGTTCTTGCTGTTACAAAATAAATGGTCAACGACCAAAAGAAAGATAGAGCTGTATTTCAAAGAAGAAGATAGTTATTATCGCACAAATCAAATCAGGAGGTATGAAGCCAGTGAGTTTATTGCAAAAGAAGGCGTCAAAGAAACAAAAAAAGAAAAATAAGAAAGTCCATGTTGCTGTAGCATCTGAAAATTCTGTGGATAAGATTAAATATACCAGTCAATATGAAGACGGATTTATGCACATTGTAGGGAATGAAGGTTCTAAAATGTATCGTTTAGGCGATTTAGAATACGAGGTTTCTACTGCGAACGAACAAATGACGGTAGGGCAAGGCTATACCGAAGGTCTAAATAGATTAGAAAAAAACAGTCGTTATCAACTTCTCGTGCTTAATAAAAAAGTGAAAAGTGATGTCTTAGATGATGTACTTTTACCTTATTATGGCGATGGATATGATGATTTGCGTGAAGAAATGAATAATATCATGATTGAACGTTATGATAAAGACCAACGTAATTTTGAGATAGAAAAGTATGCCATTTTTTCTTCTTCTGGTAAGGATGAAAAATCAATTAAACATTCGATTGATGTGGCTAAAAAGAATTATTCAGGTCAATTTGAGGCTTACGGAGTAGATTTAGCCATTACTGAATTAGAAGGCTTAGACCGTCTGAAAATCATGAGTGATATGCTTCGTCCCTCTCGATATTTTGCAGCAACCTATCAAGACATTGCTGTATCGGGTAAAAATTCTAAGTATTTCATTACGCCTAAAAGATTTTCTTTTCCTAAAGACAAGGATTATATTCGAATGGGTCAAGATTATGGACGGGTACTTTTTGTCAGAAATTTCCCCAAGTATTTAGAGGATACACTGATTAAAGACATTTGCGATACTGGAATTGAGCTTGCAATTTCCATTCATGCTAGACCCTATGACTTAATTGAATCAAGAAAGAACACTCAAAACCAACAAACCCTAAACAATCTTGCCATCTCTAAAGAGCAAAAAGACAACTTCAAAACAGGAGTTGGAGAAGATATGCTCTCTGGAGAAGTGCAAGAAATCAAGGAAGCCACTCAAGGATTGCTTGAAGCGTTTAAGTCTGAGGGACAAAAATTGTTCTCAGGAATATTTACTGTGTTTGTTACTGCTCCAACTTTAGAAAAATTGGATGACTATACTCAAGAAATAATGGATGCGGGACACGGGAAAATGGTTGAATTTGAATCAGTAGAGCTTTATAAAGAAGAAGCTCTGAATACCGTGTTGCCTTTAGGAAAACCTTATCTTGATGTAGAAATGAATTACATGAGAGATATGACTACTGCAAACGTGGTTTCTCAAATTCCGTGGACAAATGTTGAAATGCAAAGTCCGACGGGTCAATATTATGGGCAAAATCAAAAGACCAATAATATGATTGTTATTGATAGACGACAAGATTTAATTGCACCGACGGGTCTCATTCTTGGTTCAACTGGGTCTGGGAAAGGAATGACTGCCAAGTGGGAAATATTATCCACTTTGCTGAAATGTAATCGAGCGTTGAAGCGACTTAAAGAACGTATGATTATAGTTGATCCCGAAAGTGAGTATCTTCCTATTGGAGAGGCACTTGGGGCAGAAATCCTTGAAATTAGCTCAGGTACAAAAAATTATCTGAATATCCTTGATTTACCAGATAAATCCCTTCTTAAAAAAGAAGATCAAACGTTGGACCTTGTCAAAGATAAGGCTAATCTCTTGGTTGATTTATTCAAGGAATTGCTCACAGAGTTTGGAGATGTCGAAGCAACGCTGGTGGACCGTGTCACTCGTTTAACTTATGGCAGATTTGACGGAACAGGAAAAATGCCTACCCTTGTAAATTGGTATCGTATCATGCAAGAACAACCTGAGGTTGAAGCGAAATATCTTGCGGTTAAGTTAGAAAAATATGCGATTGGCTCTCAAGATGTATTTGCCCATGAAACAAATGTCGATTTAAGTGCAAACTTTATCATCTTCAATACCAAAAAGCTCGATAATGCGTTGCGACCTTTTGCATTGAAAGTGATCCTTGATCAAATCTGGAATCAAGTTGTTTTATCTCAAGGGAAGTTTATTCCCTATATTTATTTTGATGAAATACAAGTGAACTTCAGTACAGAAGACTCAGCGAACTGGTTCTCTAATCTTTGGGCTCGTATTCGTAAATACGGAGGTGTACCAACTGGAATTACTCAAAATATTGCTTTCCTTCTCAATAGAGAAGCAGGAAGAAGCATGATTAGTAACAGTGAAATTATCACACTTCTTAGACAAAAAGCCGAGAACTTGAAGAAAATCGCTGAAGTAATGACAATTCCTAAAGAATTGTTGAAATATATTTCAGGTAATCCACGACCTGGATCAGGTTTGATTTCTGCAGGAGGCGTAACCGTTCCATTTGAGAATCCTATTCCAGATGATACAAAACTCTATGAGTTAATGAATACGACTGTTGAGATTTAAGTGAGGGCTGAAATGGATAAAAAAGATTATAAAAAGAGTCTAAATGTAAGTGATGCTTATCAAAATTTCCAAAATTCTCTCAGGTCTAAAAATCCACACAAGAATTTCAGAGATGCCAAAGCAACGTTGAAAGTTGCCAAAAAGAAGAGTCGCTCTTTACGTTCTCAACCCATTAAAAGTGGTTCTCTGAATGAAGCCATCTTAAAAAGAAAGATGGATGCGAACAAGCGTGATTTGAAAGCTGCGAGAAAATCCTATCGTAAGGCAAAGAATAATGACCCCACACTTCTTAGAAAAATGCCAGCTCAAGCTGCTAAACAAGGGATAAAAACAGGAATTCAAAGTTCTTTGGCAAAAAAAACTCAAGAAGTTGAAGAAATGGAAACAGCAATTGAGTTGTACCGCAAAGCCCGTCATACGAAAATAACTGCTCAACAAATTCATGCTCTCAATAAAAGTGCAGGGCGAACAACTGTCAATGTCGTTAAACATGGCAAGGGTGTAGGGGAGCGTTTTTTTAATCTTGCTCGTGGTCGTGGTTTTCACAGAACGCCCAACGAAGAGAAGCTAAGAAGTAGAGCATTACAGGCTTATCGTAATTTTCTGCGACGACAAAAAGCAGCGAGAGAAGCTAAAAAAGCACAAAAGTCAGGAAATATCCTGTTTGATTTAATACGTGGACGATTACCCGTAAATAAGGCATTAGCAGTTCTTGCTAAAAATCCAAGCACATGGATTGTTACAGGGGTGTTTGCATTAGTTTTGTTTCTTATTATGGCTGCAACAGCCCTTTCCATTCCTCGTGCTGTTTATCAAACTGATTTTGAGTTATCTAAAACATGGACCTATGGGACACAGTTAGATGCACAACATTCGGATGATAAAAATGTCTTTTACACACAATGGGATGATTCCATGTTCTATCTGAATCATCAATTTCAGGATTTTCAACTGGATGGTTCTTATGTTACAGATGCCAATAATTCAGTGGGTATGACGACAAAATCATATAAACAATACATTGATAATCTATGGACAGGGCTGAATGGCTCTGACCCTAATTATAAATTGAGTACCATGCAGACACTAGAAACCACACAAGGTTCAGGTTTTTATATGGATACGGATGCTTATAATCAGATGCAAGACCTTGTCAAACAACAGGGTTATTCTGCATTGGGGAATCAATTAGAGTACCCCTATGCCACCAATGATTTAGTGATTACTCGTCGCTATGGCGATGAAAAAGTGAATGGGAAAATTCAGATGTATGATAGCACTGAAACCCCTGTTCAATTAAGTCAGAAAATCCTAGCTCCTATGTCAGGAAAAATTGATGATTCATCTAAAGGGGGAACAGAAGTTATACTGTCGGATGATGGCACAACAAAAATTACATTATCTAACATCAGTCAATTACGTTATAAAGTGGGAGATGAGGTTAAGGCTTCGGACAATCTCGGAGTAGCAAGCGATTCAAAACTTACCATCAAGTATGAAATGCTTGATTCAAGCAAGAATTGGGAAGCAGTCAATCCAGGTTTTTATTTTAAGCAGGTCACTTATACGCAGACCACATCCTTAGCTTCTGATTCTTTTGATCCAAGTGGAGATATGGCAAAAAATGCCACAGCATTATATAACAAATTGAAACCTTTAGGCTATAAGACAGAGGGTATTTCAGCGATATTAGGCTGTTTTCAAGTAGAATCTTCAATTAACCCTAAAAGGGCAGAGGGAGATTACTTGAGTCCCCCTGTTGGAGCTTCTGGAAACTCATGGGATGACCCTAATTGGTTAAACATGGGAGGACCTGCTATTTATAATGGAAGCTATCCTAACATTTTACATCGTGGGCTAGGGCTTGGACAGTGGACAGATACAACTGATGGAGGAAAAGGAAATACCATGCTTCGTAATTTTGCCACAAGCAAAAAGCAAAAATGGTACGACATCAATCTTCAAGCAGATTTCATGTTGAATGGTGATTCTCCTGGTCGTATTTCTGCACTCAAAAATACATTGACGGGGGCTGCAGGTGCAAGTGTATCTGAGTTGACGGTGTATTTCTTGAATAACTGGGAGGGTAATCCCGGAAATAAAGTTCAAGAACGTATTGCGGCCGCTCAAAACTGGATGAACTATTTCTCTAAACAAGGAAGTAATAGTGGTTCAGCAACTGCAACCATTCCACCTGGGTATGATGGAAAAATTTCCTTCCCTAAACCAAGTAATCAATGTGTCAATGGAGGCTATCCAGGAAATGCGTATGCTTGGGGGAATTGTACATGGTATGTCTATAACCGTGAGTATCAATTAGGTCATCCGATTGATTCCTATTTAGGAAATGGGGGACAATGGGGAGATAATGCCAAGGCAAAAGGTTATAAAACCTCTAATACGCCTCATGCAGGGGATATGGTTTCTTTCTCTCCTGGAACTCAAGGTTCTTCCGCAATTTATGGTCATGTCGCTTTTGTAGAATTTGTCAATCCAGATGGCTCTTATCTCGTGAGTGAGATGAATGTAGTGGGATTAGATGTGATCGATTATCGTGTCATCAATGGCACTTCAGGTTGTACATTTATTAACCCTGTAAAATAACCTTGACCTTAACTCTAACCTTGAGGTTAGGGTTAAGGTTAATACAAGAAAAAAGGAAAAATAAAAAATGAATAAATATTTAGACTTAAACAAAGTCAAAAAAATAGGGATTGTCATTGCAGCAATCTTTGTTCTAGGTTTAGGTATTGCGATTGGTTCAGCTGTTAGTGGAGGGGGTGCAAAACACTCTAACACTCCTATTCAAGCTGTGACCCTAGATAATGGGAAGGTCAATAATTTTCTGATGCAATATTACACGAAGAAAGAATTGACAGAAAATCGTAACCGATACAAACCTTTAATGACAGATCAGATGTATAATCAAGCAACAAATATTGAAGATCAACCTGTGAATCAAGCCTACAAAGGTTATATTGTGGATCAAGTTTTTCAAGATTCAACAAATTATATTGATGAAAATGATTTGACTGCTTTATGTGTTGTCCATTACACCAACACTCAACTCTCAAAGTTGGGAGATATGAGTTCAGCACTTAAGAATGTATCCAATACAGATAAAGTCTTGCTTACATTTACAAAAAATGGGAATCAATATCTTGTGAGTAATGTTCAAATGGTTACTTTTGACATTCCAGGTGTCAGTCAAGACAGTAACGCTTACCAAAGCGATAATACTTCATCAAGTACGTCACAAAGTAATACCTTGGCAGGTAATTCTCAGGTAACAATCAACGGAAATGGTGTGAGCCAAAGCTCTAGCCAACCCAAATAGGAGGGAAATATGGGTAAATTAGAAGATTTAGAACGTCGTAAAATCCGAGTTGAAAAAGAACTTGAACGTTATGAGAAGCAACTTCATGCGTTAAAGTTAAAGGTTTTAGGACATCGTAAAAATTTAGAAACGATTGAGGCACAACTGCTTTCAGAGGTATTGGTAAAAAACAATATTTCAATGAAAGATTTGTTTGATAATATGCCTTCTATTGTTTCTAATTTGCATCAAACCCCTTCACAACAAACTGTGAAGTCTGAAAAAATAAAAAATAAAGAAAATATGGAGGATAATACCTAATGCTAGGAAAAGAATATAAGTTTGAGTATTCTCAAGCAGAAAACTTCAATACAGAAGTAGAAATATCAAATGTTATTGATTTAACGAGCCTTGTAGTAGAAGAAAATGCCAGATTAAAAGCACAAAGAGATCAGGGTTCAGTTGTTGTAACCAAAAAAATCAAGTCAAAGAAAGGTGTAGAAGTGCTGTATGCACAACGCCTTATACTTCCGACAGATGAAGATGTGGATGTGTTACTTGAAAAATTTGCGACTAAAAAAGCCCTTCCTTATAAAATTGAGGAGCTTCCTGAGGTTGAGGAGAAACAAATGCCTCAATCATCAGAAACAGAACATGAAACAGATGAGAATGATGAAGATTATGAAGCAGCTCCGACATTTGATGAAGAGAATGATGAGGTTAGTGGTAACCCTGACCCTAATATTAACCCTAAGGTCAATACAGAAGAATCTTATTCTGAAAGCCTTGTTTCAGAAGAACACTCAGAGCGTGAAGAAATTTCAGCTTTGAAGCAACGCTTTGATGAAATGGAATTCATTCAACGTCAAAAAGATGAAGCGACTAAAACTCGTGAAGCTGAGCAAGAGGAAGAAATTGCAAAACTCAAAGCAGAACTTTCAGCACGAACAACAGCTGTTCCAGAACAAGATGGAGAAGTAATTTTTAACTCAGTATTCAAAGAATTTATAGACTCAGATAAAGAGAAAGCAAATGCAATCTCAGATTCAGAAAGTGATTTACACCTTGATAACGGAGAAAATGACGGAGGAAATAACTCACTTTCTAACTCGCTCCCAGATACAGATGATAACTCATCAGATATACACTCAAATGGACAAGAGCAAGTGGAGGCTTCTACTCCTGTTTTATCAGTTAGTGAACCCCAAAAAGTTCATTCAGCTGATGAGGGAGTCCCCTATGAACTATTGCCTGTTCAAAAAGAAAGTCATGCCCCAACCATGCAGGAAATTGCAGAATTAAGTGGTCAGCTGAACAGCTTGCGTAAGCGTTCGGATGTTGAACATCAAGTATCTGTAGAATTGGCAACACAAAAGAAATCAGAGATTGAAGCGATGCTCAAACAAAAAAACAGAGAAAGATCGAATACTTTGGTTGAAGCTCGTCAAGCCTTTGAGCAGAAAAATAATGAGATTGAACAGTCTTATGATTTGGAAATTGTGCAAGGTCAAGAAGCCATTGAAAATAAATTCAATGCGACTCAAACAGCAGAAGTAAACAAACGTATGAGCGACCAGAGTGGTTATATTGTTGGTCTCATCGAAAGGCTAGGAGCGTTTCTTGAAAATGGATAAAAATTTATTAGCCCTAAGGGGCTTTTTATTATGGAGAAAGGAGTTTTTCTTTTATGGAACAAAAAGAAATGTATGACAAACTCGAAGTGATAGGAAAAACAACTTTACGAAATTTATTAAAAATCATCGAGCGTTTAACCAGAGATGGACTGAGCACTCTGAAAGATAATAAAGGCAAAGTGAAAGAAGGGCGTCAAAAATTGTATAAATTATTGAATTCCAAAGACCCTACCACCAGTAAATTTTTGGATCAAAAAATGGACATGAAAAAGGCTCAGGCTTATTTTGAGTCTTATGGTATTCCTTTTGCATTCAAAAAGACTGAGGAGGGTTTCCGTGTCATATTCAGAACAAAGGATAAATATCATGCGACAAAAGCATTGGATAGAATCATGGAAGACATGAGTAAACCCAGTCAATTTGCCAAGCAGGTCGTACAGAAAAAAGGGCAAACAACTTTTGAGGATCGAGTAGAAAAATCTAAGGCACATACTACTGCTCAACCTGCACCTACATTTTCTCGTGTGGCAAAAGCGAAGGGGAGAAAATAAATGCAAATATACAAGAAAAAATTTGAAACATACTTTTATTGGAGTCTGTTTTTAGCCTTTCTTATGGGTTATTTTGTGAATTTTGTTTCTTTATTGCCAGGAGATATATTGGGTAAATTTAATGTTTTGATGAGCAGTGAGGTTGGGGCGTATTTTGGATTATATTGGGCTCAAGCATTTGTTCCTACGATGATTGGATTTATCTGTGGTTTTCTTGTTTTTATTATTGGATTAGCAAGCTATGCTTTGAACAATGATAAGGGAGTTTATCGGAATAATGAAGAACATGGGTCGGCTAAGAATGCTACGGCTAAAGATTTAAGAAAGTACGCTGATAAGGTGGAAGAGAACAATATTATTTTTTCTGCTCTTGCTCGTATGGGATTGTTTAACAAACGCTTGCCCTTCAAAGTACAACGCAATAAAAATGTCTTTGTCTTGGGAGACCCTGGTTCAGGGAAAACCTTTACTTTTGTATTACCTAACCTTTTACAACTTCACGCTTCATTCATTGTTACTGACCCCAAAGCCCTACTTGTCAGACAAGTGGGATGGTTACTAGAAAAATTTGGTTACACAGTTAAGATTTTTGACTTAGCAAATTTAACTAATAGTGATCGCTTCAATGTCTTTAAGTACATAAAAACAGAATTAGACATTGATCGAGTCTTGGAAGCCATCACAGAGGGAACGAAAAAAGGAGACAATCAAGGGGAAGACTTTTGGATAAAAGCCGAAGCCCTTTTGGTTCGATCACTCATTGCTTTTCTTTGGTTTGATGGGAAAGATAATAATTATACCCCTCATCTAGGGATGATCGCAGATATGCTCAGGCGTATTGAGCGAAAGGATAAAAAAGTCCCTTCTCCAGTAGAAAATTGGTTTGAAGAATTGAATCAAAGACGTCCCAATAATTATGCCTATAAACAATGGACTTTATTCAATGATTTATATGGTGCTGAAACACGTATGAGTGTTTTGGCAATGGCCGCTGGTCGTTTTTCAGTTTTTGATCATGAGCAAGTAGTGGATATGATTCGTGAAGATGATATGGATATTGAATCATGGAATGAGAAGAAAACCGCAGTGTTTGTTGCCATTCCAGAAACAAACGATACCTATAATTTCTTGTCTGCCATATTCTTTGCGACAGTCGCAGAAGTTTTACGCAGTAAAGTGGATAAGGTTCTCTCAGGGGAAACCATTCTTGAAAATGGAAAGCAATTGCTTCATGTCAGATTCATCATTGATGAATTTGCGAATATTGGACGTATCCCTAACATTGAAAAGTTCTTGGCTACGTTCCGTTCTCGTGAGATGTCTATTACAATTATCGTTCAAGCCATCGACCAATTGAAAACCATGTATAAAAATGGTTGGGCAGGGATTATTGCGACCTGTTCAACCCTTCTCTATCTTGGGGGAAATGAAGAATCTACTCTAAAATTTCTTTCAGGATTAGCAGGAAAACAAACCATTTCAGTTCGTGAACCTCAGTATGGTCAACGTAATCAAAAAGTTCGGAGAGGGAAATCCCAAGCCAGAGATTTATACACTCCTGATGAAATTTCAAATATTGGTGGAGATGAGTGTTTAGTCTTTATCAATAAAGAGAACGTTTTTCAGGATAAGAAATATATGCTTACAGATCATCCCAATGCTCAATATGTGGCAGATGATTACACTCACAAATACTGGTATCGCTATAAGCGTTACATGGAGGAATATGATGAGTGGATGGATTTAGCTGCTCAGGGTCAAATGATAGATCACGGAGTGATTGAAGAAGAGGCTGCATAATTTAGCAAGGGAGATAGATGTTTACCCTATTTATCATGAAAAATCATCTGGATGATGATAGACTTTATAAGTTAAACGCCTCAAGAGTGTTTGCTTTAGAAATTATGGCGAAAATGTACTTTTTTTGATAAAAATATTGTATAATAACTAATATAAAATACGATAGAAAATTAAAGAGGTGTATTTTGAGTAAACAAATTTTTTCTGATTTGCAAGGACAACAAATTGTAGATACCTTATTGATGGGCTATAACAGATATGCCCAAATGAGAATGGATATGGCAAAGGATTTAGAACTTTCGGGTTCTTTTGCTTGGACAAAATCTAACTTTTTAGATGATGCGTTTGCTAAAGCGTATCAATCAGGGGAACTTGAGTTTATTGAATTTTTTGAACACGCTAAAGCAGGAGAATCTTGGGAATATTTAGAATTTTTTGCGGAAAGTAATAACGAAAAAATTCTTCTCATGGTTAAGAACTTTTATCGTTTAGAACAAACCTTTGAGAAGAAATCAGGGCGTTCACAAAGTAAGTATCTTTTAGAAAAAGCTCAACTTAACCAAAAATATAGCGAAGCTCACGTTGGGGATTTTCCAAACATTATCGAGCAACTCACATTGGATATTATCCCTCAGGAAATTTCGATGTTGGAAAATGTCAACCTTGATGACTACTCTGCATTTTTTGTTTTGGCTTATGACACTGATGTTTCTAAGCAAATCAATAGAGTTCGAGTCGTCCTTCCTGATCCTATTTCACAGCGATTGGTTGTTATGCAAGATTTAACTCAACATCTTGCTTTATCCTCTATTACTCCACTCAACAATGAAGAATTTGCCCAACTCCCAGATGATGAATTGCCAGCAGCATTAACAGCTGACTATGAAATTGTTGTCCCTGCCCAAGAAAAAGAAGATGCACAATAGTTTACTTGTTAGCCCGAAAAGAGGTTAAAGATGTTTAATGGAAAAAAACTTTTAGAATTAAGACTACTTAATGGAATGTCAAGATTAGACTTGGCACAGAAGCTTGAAGTTACAGAACAAGCAGTATGGCAGCTTGAGATGAACAAAGTTGAAAAACCTGATTCTATCAACCTGTTAAAATTATTGAACATTTTCAATGTTTCAATTGGTTATTTTGAAGAGAAGACACTCACAACTGTGGTAGATTCAGCACGAATTGCTTTTAGAAATGGAGATGCCAACTCTAAACGTACAATTAAAATTCAGGAAGCATACATTAACAAGATTGATAGTCTTGTTAAATGGCTAGAATCCTACTTAATTACTCCTGAAGCAACCATTGTAAAATTATTAGATGAGATAAGGCAACTGAAGCAAAAAGGAGAGCGTTTAGAAGAAATTGCCCTTTATGCTAGAAAATATCTTGGTGTTTCAGATTATAATGATGATTTATTATTTCGATTAGAAAAATCGGGGATCAATATTTTAAGTAAAATACTTGATATTGAACAGAACGCAGATGCTTACAGTCTTTGGACGACCAATGACACGCCCTACCTTATTTTGGGGAAGGGGAAATCTGCGGTACGTCGTAATTTTGACTTGGCTCATGAATTGGGACACTTGCTCCTTCACAGTGAAATTGACTTTGGAGAACTAGATACTAGGACATTACAAAAAGTCGAGAATGAAGCAAATTTATTTGCATCGTATTTTTTATTACCTGAGGTGGCGTTTCGAGAAGCATTTGAGAGAAGCGTTGGAAAGAAAGTCAGCAACCCTGATCAATATATTGGATTAAAGCAACGTTTTAACGTGTCTATTCAAGCCCTAGAATATCGAGCCTATCGTTTAGGTTATCTTACTTCTGCCCAAAACAGTTATTTCTATCGGGTTATTTCAAATAAAGGCTACAAAAAACTCGAGCCGCTAGATCGAGAAATAGTTGTTAAGAAACCTGCAAAAATACAGAGTATGATTGACATTCTACTCAAAAATAATGTATTTACGTTAAAAAGTTTTCTCAATCAACACAAAGTGACGGTTCAATTTATAAGTCAACATCTTGATATAAAATTAGATTTCTTTGAACCCTATCAGGAAAAAGAAGATAATTACGGAACGCTGATTCGATTGAGTGATTATCAGCAAAAAGCATAACATTACAAGAAAAGTGTATGAAATTCATACGCTTTTTTGTTTTTAGAAAATAAAAGAAGGCTACATAGCCTAGAGAGGAACAAATATGTTCAACATATTAAATATAGCCCATGATGTAGTGGGTCATGCGACACGATCTGTTGCCATGCACGGAATCAGACAAGGAGGTTACGCTCTTACTCGTGGTTTTGGCTTACATGGCATGGCAGGTTATATCGTCGTTGCACTTATCGCTGCAGGGGCATGGGTGTTCGTCAGAAAATTAGGACGAACTAGAAAGAAATAAATTATGAAAAATGAAGAATTACAAAGAGCCTCTGAGCAATTCAAAGGTTCTTTTTCTGTATTGAGTCGACAAGAGCAGCTTAAATTTTTACGGTTCAATGCTCATCATTACCAACGTGCTTTTGGAGAGATCATACAGATTTATATTCAGAATCCAGAAGCCACATGGTTAGGTAGTTTTGATGATTGGAAAAAATCGGCGAACGGTTATGCAGGGCTTACAGATGAAAGCGGCATTAAAATTCTGAGAGGCAATCAAGCTCCTCTAGTATTATTTGACATCAGTCAAACCATACTAGAAACTCTACCTGAGATGAATCATGATTACATGAGTGATTCATTGTTACTCAATACACTAGCCAATTATTCAAACGAAGAAATGATTTTATATGACATCGAACCAATGGCTTATATTTCCAAGTTTCAGGAACTTATCAATAGTCAAATTGAACCTTTAATGGCACTTGAACAAATGAAGAAATATAATTTGCGAGAAGATGAACTAGCAATTGCTGTGGCAATTACGAGGTACAATATCTTTGAGCATTTTGGTGTTTTTGCGGAAGAAGAAGGTTCTTATTATGATGAAATTGAAAATGCAGTTTTAGATGCCATTGCTCACTCACAATCTCTTGAAGAAACACAGCGATTAGGTTCGATTTTTAGTGTAGCAGATGGATTTACTCGTGTGATTGTCCGAAACGTTGAAAATACTTATCAAGCTGTGGAGAAAAAAGTCATAGAACTTGAAGCATTACAACAATCCATTGAGTCAGATGATATTGATTTTGAACTCCCTAGTCCAGAAGTTAATAAGAAGGAGAACCTGCAAAAATCTGAAATTAAAGGAGATCATGTCGAATCTACAATTACTGTACAAGAAGAGGTTGAAGTGCTACCTGAGCAAGTTAAAAAAGAAACAGTTGTGGCAGCTCCTCCTCGTGTTGAGCAAGGGCAAGTCTCTTTGTTTGATATGCTCATCCCAGAAAAGAGTGAAAAAAACCCTGACGCAATAAGTACTGGTTCAACTGATTCAGTTGACAATGAGTCTGTTGGATTGCCTATCGAAATTGCAGTTGTAGGGATTTATTATGAGGACGTGACAATCGCTAAACAAAATCATATCTTTGAAGTCATCACGTGGCCTCAAAACGAAAATGAGAGTATTTTAGTTCAAGAAATCATTCAGAGACAAGGGCAAAAAGAATGGAAAGCCTCAGGGGAGATTGGTCGTGGGGAGGAATCTTTTGATGGTGTACGTGATGCAACACCAGAAGAAATACAAGAATATCTTGCTCATTATCCTCGCAAGGAAAACTTAGAGCAGACTAGGGAACTTCCTCAATTAAGTGAATCAGAAATTCGAGAGAAGCAAAATCAACTGTCAGCTCAACTTTCAGATGCTTTCTTTGATTTTATCGCAAGAGATTCTGATTTGTTTACTGCAATGACATCAGAAGATGTTTCAGATTTAGCTATTGAGGTCAGTTTTCATGCTCAGACAATCAGAGGTTTCAAACAGGGTCTAGGAGGTAGGGTTCGCCAAAGGATTTTCGAGATGGATACACGAACTGGGGAACTTACCCCTTATTCAGGATCTCTTTCAGAAATGAATGAGTACCAGCGTCAAGAAATTCTGTCTTATCTTAAGGATGAATATGACAAGATATTTCCTTCTAATGAACCAGAACATGAAAATATCATAGAGGCTGAGCAACCTGAAACAGAAACTCAAAAAGATCTTTCCATGGACTTGATGATACAAGCTCAAAAACATTTCAACTTGGATAAAGAAGGTTATGAAATACTTGATGAGGGTTACGCTGTAAATTTAGTCAAAGGCGATATAGTCCTTGTTACTTCTATTGTCCGAATTGATAAAGAGACGGGGGAGATTGAAGTTCTAGGAAATGCGGATAAGAA
>Ga0131853_10005108_pt1 | contig 23626 bp, 37 predicted proteins | sample TergutLab28metaG_FD_92764 | JGI IMG/M metagenome (GOLD analysis project Ga0131853, IMG submission 92764) | Labiotermes labralis P1 segment gut microbial communities from Petit-Saut dam, French Guiana - Lab288 P1 (version 2) (version 2) | ecosystem: Host-associated > Arthropoda: Insects >...
CTACTATATGTTCACATTAGATAGCAAACGACAATTTAAAAGGTGAAAGTAAGCGGCACCCCGAAAATATGAAGTGAAGTATTTTCGGGGCGGGGTTGCCGCGTAGCTTGAACCGTTTTTAAAGTGATACAGCTATATATTAGAAATTGCAGAAAAACATAATCTAATTGTGTCTATAAAAAAACAGCGATAGACAAAGGAATATTAAACACTTGACATTTTATGGTTATTTCTCTAATATTAATTTGATATCAAATATATATCAAATTTTATTAACGGAGGTATATCACTATGTCAGAATATTCAAATGAAAAAAATTCTCCTTCACATGAGGAAATCGAACTTCACCCCGGGAGTGGCATGGCAGTGCTTGTGCTAAATTCTTTGGTTGTTGTGGTAGGCTTAATCATCTTTGTTCAGGGTATAGTACGTATGGCCTATGGTGAGTCTACCTACTTAATTGGTATGCCGTTGGGTGTGCTTATGATAGTTCTCGGTTCCATTTATGCTTTCTTGATAGGCCCTACATTATACTGCGGCCTTAAAATTGTAAAACCTAACGAAGCTCTTGTTCTGGCTTTATTTGGAAAGTATATAGGAACTATTAAAAAAGAGGGATTCTTTTTTGTAAACCCCTTTGCAACTGCGGTAAACCCGGCTAAGGGTACCAGTATGGATACACTTGAGCAGGTGCAAGTTCCTGTTGCTATTGCAGGAACAACAGCAACAGGCGTAAATATGAATTTTACAAGAGACAGTAAAAAAATCTCACTTAAAGTCTCCACTTTATCTAACAACCAACAGAAGATTAATGACCAACTGGGCAACCCAATAATAATTGGCATAGTTGTTATATGGAGAGTGGTAAACACCGCTAAGGCTGTATTTGATGTTGATAATTATAAGGAGTTTTTATCTATACAGTCTGACAGTGCCTTGCGTAATATTGTCAGGCTCTATGCCTATGATTCTCATGGGAGCGATTCTGAAAAATCATTAAGCGGCTCAAGCCAGGAAGTAGCTGAGCGCATAAAAGAAGAAATTCAGTCAAAAGTAGATGTAGCCGGCCTTGAGGTTATAGAGGCACGCATTACTCACCTCTCTTATGCCCCCGAAATTGCCGCAGTAATGCTTCAAAGGCAGCAGGCATCAGCAATAATAGACGCAAGACAGATGATAGTTGAAGGTGCCGTTGGTATGGTTGAAATGGCGCTTGAGCAATTGTCGGAGAAAAATGTTGTCCAGCTTGACGAGGAGCGTAAAGCCTCTATGGTGAGCAATCTTTTAGTGGTTTTATGCGGCAATAGAGATGCGCAGCCGGTGGTTAACAGCGGAAGCATTTACAATGTGTAGTTATGAATGAGAAAAAAGATTTTAAAAAACAAGTTCCTCTGCGGCTTTCATCAGCCCTCTGGAAAGAGCTTAACGCTTGGGCACAGGATGACTTTCGCTCACTTAACGGGCAAATTGAATATCTTCTCACTGAATCTGTTAAAAAGCGCATAGATAAGAAAACCATTGCCGAAGGCCGTGAGTATATTAATACAGATCCGGTTGTTAATGAGTAACGGTGCAGTCAACGTTTTCTACAAAAATGTAAAGCTATTTAGTGGTTGGCATGAAACCCCGGCCAAATAGTCAGTTCGCCCACCGCTTAAAAATTAGCACCACCCCAAAAAGTCTTTGACTTTTCGGGGACCCCGGGCAAGCAAATTTTTTGAAGCGGGGTCTTCTGCCCTTGAGATAAACCTGATGTAAAGGTGTGTATGTATAATGTCCTTTGACGTAGGCGCAGCAGCTGGCAATAAGCTGAATAATGAAAGTATTCACTCTGTTTTAGAGTTTGCCCCTATTTGTTGTTTTATTTTAAATTTGCGTGGGAAAATACTTGATTGTAATCAACATGCTCTGGATTTATTTGAAGCTAAAGGCAAGGCTGACCTTAAAGGAATGTCACTTATGAACCTTGCCCCCAAATATCAACCGAGCGGCGAACTTACAGAAGATTATGCAAAAAGAATAATAGGTTATACCATGCAGGAAGGCACAGGCAAAACCGAAGCCGCCGCCAGAACACTGTCAGGAAAAAATATTATGACAGAAGTTACCTGTTTGAAAACCATATTTCATGGCAAGCCTTGTATTTTTTTATACGCACGCGAAACATCGGAGCATTTCGCTAATGTGATAAAACTTGAAGGCCGCCGAGACGCTGATATGCGCTTACGCACTATATTTGACAATATACCTATGGCTTGTCATCTTAGAGATGCAAGCTTTAATATCCTTGACTGCAACCAAGCCTGCCCCGATTTTTTTGGGCTTAGAGATAAACAAGAATTTATAGATAGGTTTTTTGACCTTTCGCCTGAGTTGCAGCCCTGTGGAAAAACAACACTGGAGCGCACTGTTGAAGTGACCAGGGAAGCTTATGAAAAAGGCCGGGTACGCTTTGAATGGCTGCATATTCATTCTAATGGCGAACTAATACCCGCCGAGGTTAGCCTTACCCGTGTACGCTGGCAAAATGGCGACTATCTCTTAGCGGTTACCCGTGATTTACGCGAGGCTTATAAACTAAGAGATGCAGAAAGTTCTGTACGGCAGCGGCTGCAACTTATGCTGGATTCCTCTCCTATGGCTTGCACTATATATGACGAACAGCTGAATATATTAGAAGCAAACCGTGAGATTGCTAACCTTTTTGGGATTAATGATAAAAGAGAGTTTATGAACAACTTTTACATCTTTTCCCCTGAGTACCAGCCTGACGGGCGCCTTTCAAAAGAAAAAATGTATGAAATTATTAAAACTGCTTTTGATTTAGGTAAAATGAACTTTGGGTGGATGCACCAAACCTTAGACGGAAAACCTATTCCCTGTGAAAAGACTCTCGAGCTTGTTGAGCTTGATGGGGCAAAACTGATGATTAGTTATACCAGGGACTTGCGCGAGATTAACCATGCACTTTCTATGGTGGAGCATTTAAAAAAGCTGGCTTATATAGACCCTTTGACCGGTGCACATAACAGGCGCTACTTTATGGATGAGGCAGAAGTTGCACTGAAAGAAAGTATAGCAGCAAACTTACCTTTCTCGCTTATTATGGCTGATATTGATTTTTTTAAAGCTGTTAATGATACTTATGGGCATGATGTTGGTGATGAAATTTTACAGATTTTAGTAAAACGTATGCAGCATGTTTTGCGTGAAATGCCCGTTGCACGCTACGGCGGTGAGGAGTTTGTAGTGCTGCTGCCAAATGTCAATAGTAATAGCGCCCAAGAGATTGCCTGGCGGATTCAAAAAAATATTGTAGGGTCTAAATTTAAGGTATCTAACGGAGTTGAAATTGCCATTACGGCATCTTTTGGGGTAGCTTCAAAAACAGATGTCAATGTTAGTCTTTTGGATATACTAAAAAGCTCAGACCAGGCTCTTTACCAAGCAAAAGCCTCGGGACGAAATAGAGTAGTCACTTATAAACAAAAAGTTAGATTAGATTAAATAAGATTAATGCACACAAAAACCGCCCTTTTTTAAAATATAATAGAGCGCTTTCGAAACCCGCTTTGGGTAAATTTTTGAGCGCTTTTTCGCTAGGCTAGGAAGCCGCGACGACGCACACCCCAAAGCGTTTGCTAGGAGTGGCTGACAACGCCTAGCGGAAAATAAGCCAAAAATTTGCCCGAATGGGGTTTCGAAAGAGGTCTAATGGTTTAACCTTAAAATTCCCTACGCCACGTATGGGAATTTTAAAGTTAAGCAAGTATAAGGCAGTTTTTTTATGTGTTTTTATCCTCTGCAATATTAATTGTATCAAGAAAAACCCGAAGTAGTTCCTCAACTTTGTCAGAATATTCCGGCGGTATCAGCCGTAAAACTTCTACGGCGGGGAGTTGCAAACCATTTGCATACTGTCGCCCAAGCAAAATGTAATCTGCTGAAATTCCCGCGTTCTCACACATTTTACACAAAGTTTCTGCCGACATGCCTTTAGTATTATTCTCAATCTCTGCGAGAAACTGCGGAGATATATCAACTTTCTCTGCAAAATCTTCTCTTGACATAGACAACTTTTCTCTAGATCGGCGCACACGCTTTCCAACAGCTTCCCTATCCATAAATAAACTCACCTCAAAACTATTTTATCTATTGCCAATAGCGTAAAAATAAGCTATAGTTGGATACGACACGCGCTTGCGTAAAATATATACAATAGCATAGAGGTGAGTTTATGAAGGCATGTTTTACAGGTCACAGAACAATTTCTGCTAAAGAATTACCCTGGCTTAAACAGCAGCTTAACAGTATTATTAAGAACTTAGTTTATGCGGGTGTTGACTCATTCCTGTGTGGCGGCGCTATTGGTTTTGATATGCTGGCCGGTTATACTGTTCTGGATTTTAAAAATAACAATAAGAGTATAAAACTCATAATGATTTTACCCTGCCATAACCAAGACTTGAAATGGCCTGCTAGCGAAAAAAAGGCCTATAAAAAACTATTGGCCTTATCAGATGAAGTTATTTATGTATCAACAGATTATTTTGACGGTTGCATGAACATGCGAAATATCTTCTTGGTTGAAAACAGTGACATTTGCATTGCTTACATGAAAAGCGGTAGAAGCGGCACAGCCCAAACCCTGCGGCTGGCAAAAGAAAAAGGGATAGAGGTGTATAACCTAGCCAGATAAGGCCCATGTTAAAAGGCTGTCTCACTTTAAAGTAAGGCAGCCTTTTATGTGTTATAGTAAAATGATTCTGAAACAGTAACGCAAAAACACATAGATTTTTTTGCAGAACAAGGACTTTGGTTCCGAGAATACCCAAAGGTATTCTCGTGGTTCAAAGGACGATGTTATGTGAAAAAAATATAAAATTTTTGTTACTGGTTTAGAGTCTTTTTACTATATATAGTGAAATGAATTTAAAACTGCAACGCTTGCGTTGTGGGTTTTATAGTGGAAGTTCTACAAAATAGTTACATATGTAACTATTTTGTAGAACTATGCCGGGACGCTAACGCGCCCGTAGCCTACCTTTGAAACAGGTATCGGAAATTTATCAAGCTAAATTTCCGATACCTGTTTCAAAGGAATTCCACTATAAATTTAATTGAACGGCCCTACAGCGAAGAGCCGCAGTAGCGGACGGCGCTGGAGCGCCGATTTTATTAAGAACGAAGCAAGAAAACTCTCCCCGTGTTGAGCCGTTAGAGTCTCACGGAGTTAGCCTCCGGCTTAAATTAGACCTCTTCTGAAATTGTTTCACACAATTTTTCTCACTTTAAACGCTCAACAGAGAATTTTCGGGCTACGTCCGAAAATTGTTTCAAGGAAAGCATTTTTGAGCTTAGCTCAAAAATATATGCAAAAAAACGTGCAAAAACGTCTATTGTTTAAAATTCGCTTCGCGAATTACGCTTAAAAATTGGTTCAACGCTTGATTTCAGAAGAAGCCTATTGTAAGGTTTTACAAGTTAAACCGCTATATTACACTAATTCAATTATAACCATAGGTGCGCCGTCACCTTTTCTGGGGCCTAATTTGATTATACGAGTGTAACCGCCGTTTCTATCGGCATATTTCGGCGCTATTTCATCAAACATTTTGGCGGCTAAATCCACATGAACTGTGTTTTGGCGTTTTTTTCTGCCATCAGCCGGAACCTCTGTTACAGGATAGAGGTAGCTTAACATTTTTCTTCTGGCGTTAAGCCTGCCGGGGTTATCCTTTTTGATACTTTTCTCTACTTGGTCGTAAACAGTTACCCTTTTGCCGTTTTCTTCCTTTTTTACCCTTTTGCCGTTAGAGTCTTTCTGAGGAACTTTAGCAGTTACAGTCACTGTTTCAAAATTATCTTTTTCTTTTTTTGCTAAAGTAATAAGCTTTTCAGCTGACCTTCTAATTTCTTTAGCTCTGGTTTCAGTAGTTTCAATTTTACCGTGGTATAGTAAATTGGTCGTTAAGCTCCTAAGCATAGCTTTACGCTGGCTGGATGTGCGACCAAGTTTTCTGTAGCCGGACATGAAGTAACCTCCTATTAATCATCGCTGGGTTTAAGGGCAAGACCAAGGTCTACCATTTTGTTAAGCACTTCCTCAAGGGACTTACGCCCAAGGTTACGCACTTTCATCATATCTTCTTCGGTCTTGTTTGCCAAATCCTCAACTGTATTGATGCCTGCTCGTTTTAGGCAGTTATAGCTTCTTACTGAAAGGTCAAGCTCTTCTATGGAAAGCTCAAGAACTTTCTCCTTTTTGCCTTCCTCTTTCTCAACCATAATTTCCGTATTTCTCACATTGTCAGACAAGTCCATAAAAAGCTTAAGGTGCTCTATGAGTATTTTAGAGCCCAAGCTTACAGCATCATCCGGTTTAACGGTGCCGTTTGTCCAAACCTCTAAGGTAAGTTTGTCAAAGTCGGTGGTTTGCCCTACACGAGTATCTTCCACCATAAAATTGACCCTTCTAACTGGTGTATACAAAGCATCCACAGGGATAACGCCCACAAACTGCTCATTTTTCTTACCCTTGTCGGCACTTACATAACCCCTGCCCTTTGTTATGGTCATTTCAATGTGAAGCTTGCTGCTGGGGCCGCCTGAAAGTGTGGCGATGTATGCACCCGGGGTCATTATTTCTATATCAGAATCGACTTTAATATCTTCGCCTCTGACTACCCCTTCGCCGTCCACATCAATATAAGCCATTTTAGGCTCATTAGACTCTGAGTTGTTTTGTATAGACAGCTCTTTAAGATTTAATATAATTTCCGTCACATCTTCCTTAACGCCGGACAAGGTGGAAAATTCATGCAAAACCCCATCAATTTTTATGCTGGATATAGCAGCACCCGGAAGAGAGGATAGAAGAATTCTGCGCAAAGAATTACCTAAAGTCGTACCATAACCTCTTTCCAAAGGTTCCACTACAAACTTGCCATAAGTGCCATCCTGACTAAGTTCCGATATTTCAATGCGGGGCTTTTCAAACTCAAACACGCATTCAAACCTCCCTTCTTCTGCTCAATCAATTACTTGGAATAAAGCTCTACTATAAGAGTTTCATTAACGGGAACATCAATCTGTTCTCTTGAAGGCAGGCTCAAAACTGTGCCGCTTAGGTTTTCGTGGTCCGCGCTAAGCCACTCAGGAACAATCCTTGTGCCTGTTACGTCAAGAACGTCTTTAAACCTTTGCATGTCTTTGCTTTTTTCACGAACAGTGATAACATCACCGGCTTTTACTCTATATGAAGGAATGTTCACGCGCTGACCGTTTACATGGATTAGTTTATGCCCAACTATTTGTCTTGCTTCGCTTCTTGTTCTGCCGTAACCCATTCTGTAAACTACGTTGTCAAGACGGGTTTCTAAAAGGCGAAGAAGGTTCTCACCGGCTATACCGGATTGTTTGGAAGCTTTGGCAAAATAATTTCTAAATTGTTTTTCAAGCACACCATATATAAATTTGGCTTTTTGCTTTTCTCTCATCTGAAGGCCGTATTCACTGATTTTCCTTTGCCTGCCGGCGGTAACTTCTCTTTTAGATTTTTTATTTATACCAAGCACCATAGGCTCCAAACCTAAAGCTTTGCATCTTTTAAGTACAGGCTCTCTATTTACTGCCATCTATTCACACCTCCGTTATCAAACTCTACGACGTTTTGGCGGTCTGCAACCGTTGTGCGGAACCGGGGTAACGTCTTTTATCATAGTTACATCAAGGCCTGCTGCCTGAAGGGCACGAATTGCCGCTTCACGGCCGGAGCCCGGCCCCTTCACAAAAACTTCAACAATTTTAAGGCCAAATTCTTTTGCAGCAAGAGCAGCCTTATCTGCTGCCATTTGAGCGGCATACGGAGTGGATTTTCTTGAACCTCTAAAACCCATTTCACCTGCCGAAGCCCAGCTGAGCGCATTGCCTGCTGCATCTGTTATAGTTACTATTGTATTATTAAAGCTCGACTGGATATGCGCCTGGCCGCGCTCAACATGCTTTTTCTCACGGCGGCGTCTGGACGCCACTTTTTTGACTTGTTTTCTAGCCATTTATACTTTACCTCCTAGTCAGTGTAACATTAATGAATGTGCTTTAAGTTCATTAATGTGGAACGGTTTTTTCGTAAGTGCTTTTCTAACGAAAAAAGGCTTCCACAGCTTTTTATCTATCTTCTGATTAGCTGCATTAAAAAAGCTGCTTTCTCATACCAGAACTTTATCTATTTTTTCTTATTAGCAACTGTCCTTCTAGGGCCTTTTCTTGTGCGGGCATTGGTTTTTGTTTTCTGCCCTCTGACAGGGAGGCCTTTTCTATGGCGAATGCCTCTGTAGCAGCCTATTTCAACAAGACGCTTGATATTAAGCGCCACCTCCCGGCGAAGTTCACCCTCAACCTTAGCAGTGGCAGCAATAGCCTCTCTAATTTTCATGACCTCGGCATCTGTTAAATCTCTAACTCTTGTATTTGGGTTTACATTTGCTTGGCTAAGGACATTATTAGACGTGGCACGGCCTATTCCATAAATATAAGTAAGGCCTATTTCAACACGCTTTTCCCTTGGTAAGTCAACACCTTCGATACGTGCCATTATTATATCGCACCTTTCTAAAATTTTCTTCTTCTAACATTTATTATGCCTAAACCGATAATATACTTTCCAGAGGCTTTAAGGGTTAATAGCCCTTTTTATACCATAACAGATAAAAGTTTAGGCGGTTATCTGATTATTCTAATTATCCTTGTTTTTGCTTATGTTTGGGATTGTCACAAATAATTCTTATTGCACCTTTTCTTCTTATAATTTTACATTTTTCACAGATTGGTTTTACTGAAGCTCTAACCTTCATTGCCTTTTTTCTCCTTTCCTATACAATTCCAATTTAAAAAGTGTAAGCGAAACGCAAAAAATTAGTTTTTTGCAAAGTTTCTATAACAATTTAAATAGGATTAGTAAGGCTCTTTTATCTACTTGTCTCTCCAGATAATACGACCTTTTGTTAAATCATATGGAGACATTTCAATCAGCACTTTATCACCGGGGATAATTCTGATGAAATTCATACGCAATTTACCGGAGAGGTGGGCCATTATCTTATGCCCATTTTCCAGCTCAACCTGAAAAACCGCGTTTGGAAGTTTTTCAACAACTACGCCTTCAACTTCAATTACATCATTTTTAGCCAAAATACTTGCCTCCTTTAACCGCAACCGCTAAGGCACTTGCTTGCTGCAAAAACACGTCTAATCCACTCTTCTGAAAGCTATGCTTTTCAAAAATCCCGTAGCCAGCCGCCGGCACCCATTAAACTCACACTTTAATGAATTATCGCCAACTTCTTTTGGCATTTTTCTTCTGACTGTAGGTGTAGATTAAGGCTTGCAGTGCTTAAAACTAAATTTCTTTAAACTCTGCCACTGCTCTTCGTAAATCACTGTTGAGAAGCCCGGTTTTCTTGGCTACAAATTCATTAACCGTATTAGTTGGTTGAACATGCTTTGCCTTTTTCTTCTTCGGCTTTTCAAGCAAGCGGCAATTTCCATCAGCCAAATATAAATATTCGCCCTCAACACGAAGAACAACAAAGGTTATACCTTTGTCTCTGCCCCGTTTGGAAAAAACAATCTGGCCGATTTGAAAGTTTATCAAGACTTCAACTCCCTATTCCTGCCAATTTCCATTTATTACCTTTTTGCACACCCAAATAGTATATCATAAAAATTTTAACAATGCTATAGCATAGTTAAAATTTCCGGCTCTCCGTCAGTTACCAGAACCGTATTTTCATAATGGGCAGATTTTTTACCGTCTTTTGTTACCACAGTCCACAAATCATCCAGTATTTTTACAGCATAAACCCCGGCATTTACCATAGGCTCTATAGCTAAAGTCATACCGGAAGAAAGTCTGACACCTAACCCCTTCCCTTTCGGGAGATAGTTAGGTATTTCGGGAGATTCATGCAAATCTTTACCAATTCCGTGACCTACATAATCTCTTACAACGGAGAAACCGCCGGACTGTACATGTTCTTGAATGGCGGCCGACACTTCGTATAAGCGCCTACCGGCCTTCACAAATTCAAGCCCTTTAAAAAAACTTTCCTGCGTAAATTCAACTAACTTTTTGTCCTCTATGCTGCCTTCACCTACAATGTAGGTTCTGGCCGCATCACCATGAAAGCCATTTTTATATGCACCAATGTCAATACTTACAATATCGCCATTTTTAAGCCTTTTTAAACCGGGCAAACCATGAATTACCTCTTCATTTAGTGAAATACAAGCATTCCCCGGATAAGGCCCTGCACCAAATGACCCGGCGTAGCCAAGAAAAGACGACACAGCGCCAAACTCTTTCAGGCTCTCAGCACATATATCATCAAGCTCTTTAGTAGTGATTCCGGGTTTAATGGCTTTTCTAAGAGCCTCATGAACCTGAAACACTACCTTGCCAACCTCACGCATATTAGCTACCTGAGTAGAGTTTTTTAGTATTATTGACATACTGCCTCCAGAGTGTTTTCTATGCTAATGTGTCTAGTTTTTTAGTTATATTAGATGTGATTTGGTCTAAGTCACCAACCCCAGATACAGAAAATAACAAGCCCAATTCTCTATAATAATCTATTATAGGTTCGGTAAGCTCATGAAATATTTTAAGCCTATCCTTAACAGTTTCAGCCTTATCATCTTCACGCTGAACGAGAACAGCGCCGCAGTGATCACAGATACCTTCAGTCTTTGGCGGAAAGCTCTTTATGTGATACATCTGCGTACAGCGGTCACATACCCATCGTCCGGTTAACCTCTCTATTACAACTTTATCATCCACCTGAACATAAATAGCTAGGTCAATACGCTCCGCTTCGTCAAACTTTTTGGCCTGAACCAACGTCCTTGGAAAGCCATCCAGTATATATCCATTTTTAAATTCCGGGTGCTTAACCATACCCTTAACAATATCAAGTATAAGCGTGTCATCCACAAGCTGCCCTGCATCCATGCCATCTTTAATTTTTAAACCGATAGAGGTATTCTCCCGTATATGCTTGCGCAGTATATCACCTGTAGATATGTGTCCAAGGTGATAGCGCTTTATTATGTTTTTTGATTGAGTGCCTTTACCTGCACCTGACACGCCAAGCAATACGAGTTTCATACAGTGCTCCTATAAATAATACCAGTAGTAGATTAGATATAAAACCAAGCTTTGGAAACGTCCGTGGACTCACGGACGTTTCTCCGGTCCGGGCTTAATTCCACAGTTACTTAATCTTAAGTGCTAAGGAATCCCTTATAATGCCTCATAAGAAGCTGCGACTCCAATTGTTTTACAGTCTCAAGTGCAACACCAACCATAATCAAAAGGGTGGTTCCCCCAAAGCCAATTTGTAAGCTTGTAGCAACTTGGAAAATAATGGGGGCCATTGCAAGAGTCACATAAAATCCTGCACCAATAACTGAAAGTCTGTGAACAGTCCTTGATATATAATCACTGGTTGGTTTACCTGAGCGAACACCTGGTATTACTCCACCATTTTTCTTCAAATTCTCCGCCATCTCAACAGGGTTTACTGCGAACGAAGTGTAGAAGAATGTGAAGCAAACTATAAGCACTGCATATAAAACCGCTCCTACAGGTGATGTCAGTGACAGTATTTCAGTTAGCCTTATAATATTAGGATGAGGAAAGAATGCCGCCATAGTAGCCGGAAGCTGCAATAAACTTATGGAAAAAATTATTGACATAACACCTGCTATATTGACTTTAATAGGCATATATGTGCTTTGGCCGCCATACATCTGCCTTCCTACCATTTTTTTAGAGTACTGTACAGGAATTCTTCGTTCACCGTCCTGAATGAGTGTTGCAAAAGCCACAAGGCCAACAAATAATACTAACAGTAACGCAAAAGCAAGAATAAGCAACGGTTCCATAGTTTGGATAATGGCCACACCCATCATAACGCCTGCAGGCGCCCCTGATATAATATTTGAAAATATTATGAAAGATGAACCGTTACCTATACCCTTTTCAGTTATAAGCTCGCCCAGCCACATAACAAATATAGATCCTGCTACTATAGCTGTTGTTGCACTTATCCATGTAAGCCAGCTGGAATGAAGAAAAAGACCTTGCTGCTCTATGGAAAACACTGTTCCGGCCCCTTGAACCAGAGCAAGGCCAACAGCCACAAACCTTGTGATACGGCCGATTTTCTTGCGGCCCTCTTGCCCTTCCTTCTGTATCTGCTCAAGCTTGGGAATAGCCACACACAAAAGCTGCATTATAATAGAAGCGGTAATGAAAGGCCCGATACCCATTTGGAATATTGTACCAAATTCTCCGCCTACAATAGTGGCGAACAGCGTTTGATCAAAGCCGCCGCCGCCGGTTCTTACAAACTGCCAAGCAACTAGGTTAATGCCCGGTAATGGAATGGCTGCACCCAAACGGTAAACTGCTACAAGTGCAAGCACTGCCATTAACTTCTGGCGGATTTCCTTTACTTTCCACGCATTAATTAAAATGCTAAACAACTAAATCACCTCAGCTTTTCCACCGGCGGCCTCGATTTTTTCTTTAGCAACTTGTGAAAAATGATTGACCCTGACGGTTAATTTCTTGCTAAGTTCGCCTTCGCCAAGGATCTTCACTCCATCTCTAGGGTTCGAAAGCAGCCCTTTAGACTTAAGTGCGCTTATATCAACTATGCTGTTGTTTTCAAAAACATCAAGCTTAGACACATTGATAGCAACTATATCCTTAGAGTTTCTGCATTTAAAGCCCCTAAGCGGCAACCTTCTGAAAAGTGGCATTTGACCACCCTCAAAGCCCGGTCTAGGTGAGCCTGAACGTGCCTTTTGACCCTTGTGCCCTTTACCGGCAGTTTTACCGTTTCCTGAGCCGTGCCCTCTGCCAACTCTGAATTTTTTCTTTTTTGAGCCGGGAGCCGGGCTTAATTCGCCTAACTTCATGCTGTTACCTCCCTTCATATAGAAATGCAGCTTAAGCCTCTTCTACTTTAACTAAATGAGAAACTTGTTTGCACATACCTCTGATTGCTGCGTTATCCTGCTGAACTACTGATCTGTTTAATTTCCTAAGGCCTAAGGCCTGCACTGTTTTTCTATGTGCAGGTTTTGAGCCGATTGTGGATTTAACCAGTGTAATTTTAATCTCAGCCACCTATAACCCTCCTAATAAGTGTAGCATTAATGGACGTGTTCAAAGTCCATTAAGATGGAGTGGTTTTTTCGAAGTGCTTATCTTCGAAAAAATACTACCTTGTTACCCTCTAATCTCTTCTACTGTTTTGCCGCGGAGTCTGGCCACTTGCTCAGGGGTTTTGATACCTTTAAGACCCTCAATTGTGGCGTTTACAACGTTGCGTTTGTTGTTTGAGCCCAAAGACTTTGTCCTAACATTTCTAATGCCCGCAAGCTCGCAAACCACACGAACCGGACCTCCGGCTATAACACCTGTACCTTCCGCAGCAGGCTTTAAAAGCACTTTAGCTGCTGAAAAATGGCCTAATACCTCGTGATACAAGCTGTCATTTTCTGTTTTCTCTATATAGATAAGATTTTTCTTAGCATCTTCTTTGCCTTTTCTGATGGCTTCAGGTATTTCCGTTGCTTTGCCAAGGCCAACACCTACATGACCGGCTTCATCGCCAACTACTACAAGGGCTGCAAAACGGAAAGTCCGACCACCTTTAACAACTTTTGTTACACGCTTTATAGTAACAACTTTGTCTTTAAGGTCAAGAATGCTCGGATCGATTTTTGCCAAATTTTCTCCTCCTATTCAGTGGAAATCTTTGCGCGGACTTCGTGGGCGCAAAGTTTGAACGGTTTTTTGGGAGTGCTTTTCTCTAAAAAAGGTTTCCCAAAGCTAGAACTTAAGCCCGGCTTCCCGTGCGGCATCCGCAAGGGCTTGGATTTTACCGTGATAGAGATAGCCGCCTCTATCAAATACTACTTCGATAACTCCGGCAGCAACTGCCTTTTCCCCTAAAGCCTTGCCTACGGCCTTGGCCGCATCTGTATTTGATGTAAATTTTAATGACCCCGCTACTGCCTTATCCATAGTAGATGCACAAACAAGAGTGTGGCCAGCCACATCATCTATAATCTGAGCATACATATGCTTATTGGAACGAAAAACCGCAAGCCTTGGCTTAGCCGGGGTGCCGGATATTTTGTTTCTGAGTCTATAGTGGCGTTTTTCACGAGCCTTTTGCCTTGATGGTTTTTTTATCATTATCTCACCCCTCCTTTACTTCTTGCCTGCTTTGCCGGCTTTACGGCGTACATATTCACCTTGATAGCGAATACCTTTACCCTTGTACGGTTCAGGCTCACGCTTAGCACGGATTTCAGCGGCATATTGGCCTACTTTTTCTTTATCTATACCTACTACAGTTATTTTGTTGCCCTCAACACTTGAGCTTATACCATCAGGATCAATCATAACCACCGGATGAGAGTAGCCAAGAGTTAAGTTTAGGGTGCTTCCGTCTTTAGCTGCCCTATAGCCAACCCCTTGAATTTCAAGAACCTTTGTATAGCCGTTGGTAACACCCTCAACCATGTTAAATATCAAAGTCCGTGTAAGACCATGAAGAGATTTATGTCTTTTAAGATCACTGGGCCTTTTTACTACAACAAAACCCTCTTCGATTGCGATGTTCATGTCATCCACCAGCTTGCGAGACAGTTCGCCTTTAGGGCCTTTTACCGTTACAAGGTTCCCTGTAGCAATGTCCACAGTAACACCGGCGGGAATCGCCACAGGCATTTTCCCTATACGTGACATGTTCTGCACCTCCTTGTCATGTAGCTTTAAGTCATTATGATTAAAGCAAAGTAATAATTTCCTACCACACAAAGGCTATAACTTCACCGCCAACATTACTTTTTCTGGCTTCCTTATCAGTTATGATACCTTTATTAGTTGAGATGATTGCAGTACCAAGGCCATTTAAAACCCTTGGCAACTCATCACAATTGGCATAAATTCTAAGACCGGGCTTAGAGATTCTTTTTATACCTGAAATGACTTTATCATTTTTGCTGGTGCCGTATTTGAGAGTTACTCTCATAGTGCGCTTAACGCCCATTTCTATTATTTCATAGCCTTTTATATAACCTTCCTGAACCAAAATATCGGCAATTGCAGCCTTTACTCTGGAAGAAGGGATATCCACTGTATCGTGTTTAGCGCTGTTTGCGTTTCTTATCCTTGTGAGCATATCAGCAATAGGATCTGACATTGACATTAATATTACCTCCTTCCATATATTACCAGCTGGCTTTTTTCACGCCCGGAATCTGTCCCTTATAGGCAAGTTCCCTAAAACAAATACGGCATATTCCAAATTTGCGCAGAACCGCATGAGGTCTGCCGCAAAGTTCGCATCTGGTATAGGCTCTGGTTGAAAATTTAGGCGTTCTTTTTTGCTTCAATCTCATAGAAACTTTTGCCATGTGTTTTAGCCTCCTCCCTTACCTCGTAAACGGCATTCCAAACAAGGATAACAACTCACGGGCTTCCTCGTCTGTTTTGGCCGTAGTTACGAATACGATGTCCATGCCTCTGATTTTATCAATTTTATCGTATTGAATCTCAGGGAATATAAGTTGCTCACGAATACCTAAAGTATAATTGCCGCGTCCGTCAAAAGAATCCGGCGAAATACCCCGAAAGTCACGTACACGTGGAAGGGCAATATTTATGAGCCTATCTGCGAAGGAATACATTTTATGTGCCCTAAGCGTTACTTTGCAGCCTATGGACATACCGGCACGAAGCTTAAAAGCTGCAACGGATTTCTTAGCTTTAGTTACTATAGGCTTTTGACCGGATATGATAGTCATATCATTAACCGCTGCCTCAAGCACCTTTGGGTTTTCCTTAGCTTCACCAAGGCCCATATTTACAACAATTTTTTCTATCTTTGGAACTTCAAATTTGTTTTGATAAGGAAACTTTTTCATCATAGCATCTACGACTTCAGTTTCATAAAACTCTCTTAATCTGCTCACTTAAGCGGCTCCTCCTTTCATGGATTTCACGGATTAATCTATCACTTCGCCTGTGGTTTTAGCGATGCGCTTTTTCACATTGACAGTTTTGCCGTCTTTAGTGGTAGCCTCTACCTTTACACCTAACCTTGTAGGCTTGCCGTTATGAAGGTACATAACATTTGAAGCATGCAAAGCAGCTTCTTTTTTGATAATACCACCCTGTTTCGGCCCTCTGGTTTTTTGGTGCTTTGTAATCATGTTAAGCCCTTCAACAACTACTCTGTCATTTTCCCTATCTACCAACAAGACTTTGCCCTGCTTGCCTTTTTCTTTACCGGCTATAACCTGAACTTTGTCGCCTCTTTTTATTTTAATCTTACTCATTTTCTTAAGCGCCTCCTTACGGCGTGTTGATGGATGTAAAAACTTTCGCTGGCAAGGCCTTCGCTCTGCCCGTTTTCTTTGCTTCGCTTGAAAACCCGCTCAAGTTTCATTAAGTTATAACACACCTCTTACAATACTTCGGGGGCAAGGGAGAGTATTTTCATATACTGTCTTTCCCTAAGTTCCCTGGCTACGGGGCCAAAAATACGGGTGCCTCTTGGGTTTTTATCTTCTTTTATTATTACAGCTGCGTTATCGTCAAATTTCACATAAGAGCCGTCAGCTCTTGAAACACCTTTTTTAGTGCGGACTATAACCGCCTTTACCACTTCACCCTTTTTAACAACTCCCCCGGGTGTTGCATCTTTAACACTTGCCACTATTACATCACCCACATGACCGTAGCGCCTTCTGGAGCCGCCTAAAACACGAATGCACAGAAGCTCTTTTGCCCCTGAATTGTCAGCGGCAACCAGCCTTGTTTCTTGCTGTACCATAATTGCCTCCTATCAGTAAGAGTTTTGCCTGCTAAATTTTTACAGAAAAACCCAAACAGTTTTTTGCAAAGCGAGTATATTTTGCTGCAAAAGCTGCATTCACCTGGTTGAGATATTACTGCGCTTCTGCCAAAAGTCATAGCTTTCTGCAAAAACTATTTCGCTTTTTCTAATATAGACTCAAGTCTCCATCTTTTTTCCTTAGAAAGGGGGCGCGTCTCCATTACCCGCACTTTGTCTCCTATTCCGCACTCATTGTTTTCGTCATGAGCTTTGAGTTTGTAAGTTCTTGTAATGATTTTTTTGTAGCGGGGATGTCTTATTCTGTTTTCAACAGCAACAACTATAGTTTTGTTCATTTTGTCGCTTACAACTTTACCTACTCTAACTTTACGAAGGTTTCTCTCCATTTAGCGCTTCCTCCTTTCCTTAAACCAGTCCTTTTTCCTTTTGAGTTATTACGGTTTGAATACGAGCTATATTTCTCTTAACCTCAGGTATTCTTGTAGTGTTTGATAGTTGATTTGTCGCATGTTGAAATCTCAGGTTGAAAAGCTCTTTTTTAGCCGATACAAGTTCAGCATTAAGCTCTGCAGCGGTTTTCTTGCTTAAATCGCTCAAAAATTCTTTACTCTTCACCGCTCTCAGCCTCCATTTCCATTCTTTCTTCAGCCTTTGATACTATTTTGCATTTAATAGGCAGCTTATGGATTGCCAGACGAAGAGCCTCTCTGAGCGCTTCCTCAGGAACAGCGCCTCCAATTTCAAACATAATTCTGCCGGGCTTAACCACCGCTACCCAATACTCCAGCGAACCTTTTCCGCTACCCATACGAGTTTCGGCCGGTTTAGATGTTATGGGCTTGTCGGGGAAAATTTTAATCCAAACTTTACCGCCCCTTTTAATATGCCTGGTCATTGCGATACGGGCGGCTTCTATTTGATTAGACGTAATCCAACCAGGTTCCATTGCACGGATGCCAAAATCTCCGTAGGTAATGGTGTTTCCGCGAAGGGCTTTGCCTTTCATACGGCCCCTGAATTGCTTACGCCTTTTAACTCTTTTAGGGCTTAACATTACTTATCTCTCCCTTCCCTGGCCCACACTCGTGGACGACCCTTTAGGGCCGGTTCCGGCGGCAGGCCGGAAGCCTTCTCTTTTGCCTGCTTTTTCAGGAAGAATCTCACCTTTATATATCCAAACCTTAACGCCTGTTTTGCCATAGGTTGTCATAGCTTCCGCAAAACCATAGTCAATGTCAGCACGTAGTGTTTGAAGAGGAATTGTGCCCTCATGATAATGCTCTGTTCTGGCCATGTCAGCACCGCCAAGACGCCCCGAACACATAGTTTTAATGCCCTTTGCACCCATTTTCATTGTGCGTGACATAGACTGCTTCATTGCACGCCTGAATGTTACACGGCTTTCAAGCTGTTTTGCAATGTCTTCTGCCACAAGCTGAGCATCCAGCTCCGGTCTTTTGATTTCCTCAATGTTAATGAGCACTTTTTGCTCAGACATTTTTTGCAAGTTAGCTTGAAGCTCCTGTATCGCCTGGCCGTTTCGGCCTATTATTATACCCGGTTTGGCAGCGAAAATAGTCACTCTAACGCGCTCTGATGTCCTTTGAATTACTATCCTTGATACACCGGCCTGAAAGAGCTTTTCTTTAATATATTTTCTGAGCTCATTGTCTTCAACCAAAAACTTGGAGAAGTCTTTTTCAGCATACCAAACTGAATCCCAGTCCTTAATAATGCCGACTCTAAGCCCATGGGGATTAACTTTTTGGCCCATCTTTTACCTCCTAATCAGTGAGAGTCTTTTGCCTAATAAAAGCACTTTTTGCCTTTGGGCAAATGCATTAATGGCAAAAGTCCGAACAGTTTTTCGCAGAGCGAAAAAAGATTGCATTTGCATAATGTAGCTTTAACGAATATGGTTTAAGTTCATTCAAAGAGAAATATTTTTTAGCCAAAGGCAGAAAAAGGCTTTCTTATTTAGTGAGAATCCATTGGTTTGATTTTTTTCACAAAGCGAAAAAAAATCGGCCTTTTATCTCTCATTAAGCACTATTGATATATGGCTGGTTTTCTTCAAAATCCTATAAGCTCTGCCCTTAGATTCAGGGCGAATTCTTTTCATTGTTGGCCCTTGGTTAGCAATAGCCTCTTCCACAAATAACTTACCGATATCCATACCTTGGTTATTTTCAGCATTAGCCATAGCTGATTTCAACACTTTAAGTATAATATCAGAGGCATACCTCGGTGAATATGACAATATACCTGTAGCCGATATAACGTCTTTACCTTTTATCTGGTCAAGCACTATTTTAGCTTTAGATGGAGAAACTCTTACAAACTTAGCATGTGCTTTGGGGCGCAAATCTTTTTGTTCGTTTCTCTCTCTTTTAATCTGGCTTCTGTGCCCTTTTGCCATTTTTACACTCCTTTCTTTAAGTCGTGAAAATGCGCCTCAACTTCGCTTCCCTTGCCATTTTCACGATATTACTGCCGGTATAAATCAGCTTGCAAGCTTTGCCTGCGGACAGCCGATTTTCCAAGGCCCGGCAAAGCCGTGTCTGCGAATTTTACCGCGCTTCGCACAAGCATTACCCGTCTAAAATCTTTATTAAATACAGCAACAGTTGCTATATAATACTACTTCGACCTGCTTCTCTTATCAGCGTCTTTGCCGTGGCCTCTGTAGGTTCTGGTCATAGCAAATTCGCCTAATTTGTGGCCTACCATATCTTCTGTTACATAAACAGGCACATGCTTTCTGCCATCGTGAACAGCTATGGTGTGGCCTATAAAGTCCGGAAATATTGTAGAGCGGCGCGACCAGGTTTTTATAACAGCCTTAGTGCCCGCATCGTTTTGCTCTTTTACTTTTTTAAGCAAATGACCGTCAGCAAATGGTCCCTTTTTGAGAGATCTGCTCATTAGCTTTCCTCCAATCAGTGAGAATCTTTGTGTCGGGTTTCAACGACACAAAGTTCGAACGGTTTTTTCGGAGTGCCTTTCTCCGAAAAAAGATTACTTTAATTCAGTGAAAATTCGTTGGTTCGAGCGGTTTTTCAGAATGCTCTTCTGCAAAAAACTTCATTCCATTAACAATTCAATGAGTTATTCATCTATTTCTTGTTACGTGGACGTACAATCATTTTCTGAGAGGCTTTTTTCTTATTGCGGGTTTTATAACCGAGGGCCGGCTTACCCCAAGGAGTTGAAGGAGCCGGACGGCCAATTGGCGCCCTGCCTTCACCACCGCCATGAGGGTGGTCATTGGGGTTCATAACAGAGCCGCGCACTGTAGGCCTGATACCCATGTGACGCTTCCTGCCTGCCTTACCGACAGTTATAAGCTCGTGGTCAATGTTGCCCACTTGACCAATAGTAGCGCGGCAATCTATAGGCAGAAGCCGCATCTCACCGGAAGGGAGGCGCACCGTAGCGTACTTACCTTCTTTTGCCATAAGCTGAGCAGTGTTTCCGGCGCTTCTTACAAGCTGGCCGCCGGCACCCGGCTTCATTTCTATATTGTGAATCTGTGTGCCCACAGGAATATTCCTCATAGGCAAAGCGTTGCCAAGCTTAATCTCAGCCTCAGGCCCATTCATAAGAACTTCGCCAACTTTAAGGCCGTGGGGTGCTAAAACGTATCTTTTCTCACCGTCTGCGTAAGAGAGAAGGGCAATATTGGCTGTTCTGTTGGGATCGTATTCAATACCGACAACCTTTGCGTTTATGCCATCTTTATTTCTCTTAAAGTCTATTATCCTATACTTTTTCTTAGCGCCGCCGCCACGGTGGCGAACGGTTATTTTACCCTGGTTATTCCGGCCGCTGTGCGTTTTTAAATGCACCACAAGGCTCTTTTCAGGCTCTTTTTTTGTGATTTCCGAAAAGTCTGAGCTTGTCATATGCCTTCTTGACGGAGTATAGGGTTTATATCTTTTAACGCCCATTTATAAGGACACTCCTTTCTATCGCCGAAAAAATTTGAGCGCACTACACTTGCCCTCACTTTTTCTCCTCTTCGCTAAAATGTGTCGTCGGCTGCGCCTCCTTTAGCATTTTAACGAACTTACTGTCACTCTTAGTCCTACAACCCTTGGAACAGCTCTATTTCTTTAGAGTCGTCTTTAAGTTGAACAATGGCTTTTTTTCTTGCGGCAGTGTATCCGCCTGAGTTTTGGCCGCGCCTTCTGTATTTTCCTTTTAAGTTCATGGTATTGACATACTCTACCTTTACGCCGTCAAACATTTTTTCAACAGCTTCTTTTACCATGGTCCTGTTAGCTTCTTTATGAACAAAGAAAGTGTATTTTTTATCTGCCATATCGTCCATGGTTTTTTCAGTAACCACAGGCCTTATAATAACATCATAATATTGAATACTGGCCATTAAGCATACACCTCCTGCATTTTTTCTACTGCTTCTTTAGTAACCACAAAAGTATCAAACTTTAAAATGTCATACACATTAATGGTGCCTACACCGGCAGTTTTCACATTAGGCATATTTTTAGCTGACAAAATAATATTTCTCACGTCACCTTCTGTAACAAAGAGGGCTTTTTCAAGCTTTAAACTGTCAACCACTTTCACCATCTGTTTTGTTTTAATTTCAGGGAAGCTAAGTTCATCAAGCACTATAAGCTTTTCCTCCTGCACCTTTTGGCTGAGTACAGACTTAAGGGCCAAGCGCTTAACTTTCTTGTTAAGCTTAAATGAGTAATCCCTGGGTTTAGGAGCAAACACGACGCCGCCGCCTGTCCACTGAGGGCTTCTGATGGAGCCTTGGCGTGCGCGGCCTGTGCCTTTTTGGCGCCACGGCTTACGTCCGCCGCCTCTTACCTCGGCGCGAGTCTTTGCCGACTGTGTGCCCTGGCGCTTATTTGCCAAATACTGAACAACCGCCATATGCACCACATCTTTATTAGGCTCTATGCCGAATATTTCATCTGAAAGCTCTATATCGTCAACTTTTTTACCGTCTACATTAAATACGGGTACTTTTGCCATTTTCAATCCTCCTTTCCTTTTCTTTATTTCACAGTGTCCTTAATGCATACAAGAGAACCTTTAGGGCCTGGTACCGCGCCTTTTACAAGAATAAGGTTGCGCTCTGCATCAGCTCTTACTATTTCAAGGTTTTGCACCGTTACATTTTCATTGCCTGTTTTGCCTGCCATTTTTTTACCTTTAAAAACCCTGCCGGGGCTTGTGGCAGCGCCCATTGAGCCCACACCCCTATGGTATTTAGAACCGTGTGTCATAGGGCCTCTGTGCTGGCCGTGCCTTTGAATGGGGCCTCTGGTGCCTTTACCCTTGGAAACACCCGAAACATCAACCTTGTCACCGGCTGCGAAAACGTCAGCCTTAATTTCTGCGCCAACTTCGTAGGCCGAAGTATCTTCCAGCCTAAATTCGCGGAGCACTCGCCTGATAGTAACATTAGCTTTTGCAAAGTGGCCTTTGATTGGCTTGGTTAAGCGGCTTTCCTTAACTTCACCAAAACCTACCTGAATAGCTTCATACCCATCATTTTCCATAGTTCTTTTTTGAACCACAGTGCATGGCCCGGCTTCAACAACCGTCACGGGAACCACTGTACCGTTTTCAGCAAACACTTGGGTCATGCCGATTTTTTTGCCTAATATGGCTTTTTTCATTTTCGCACCTCCAAAACTCTACAGCGGATTGCAAGTTATTGTTTTCTCGCAATCATTCTAGGTTTATATTTTAAAAGCAGCATATATAAACCTTAGGGCCGTAAAACCCTTACATTATTTTAAGTGTAATATCCACACCGTCAGGCAAATCGAGCCGCTGAAGCGCGTCAATTGTCTTAGGCGTAGGCATTAAAATATCAATCAATCTTTTGTGGGTTCTCATTTCAAACTGCTCGCGGCTGTCCTTATATTTGTGCACCGCGCGAAGTATGGTGACAACCTCTTTTTTAGTGGGCAGCGGTATTGGGCCCGAAATTTCAGCACCTGTTTTTTTCGCTGTCTCAATGATTTGAGCCACAGATTTGTCCACCAGTTTGTGGTCATAAGCTTTAAGATTGATTCTTATTTTTTGATTTGCCATAAAAAAAGTCCCTCCCTTTCGTACTTTGATTGATTCAGCACGACAGTCAAGACTGTACACTTTGCCGGGTGTGTCACAAGCTGAAAGCTCATAAAAAGACTACCCCTGCCTTATGAACAGTGACCTCGTCGCCCGGTTTCGTGAACTGGACTGTACTTAAAAAGCACCGGCTCCCGTGAACTACCTGAACAAAATCAGCAACCTCACATTCGCAGCCATTAACTGAGATAAGGGCAAAACACACCCTTAGGCCCATTTGTCACGAAAACGATTCTACCACATAAAAAAAGCATTGGCAAGGTTTTTTTTACAAAATAATGAAAATATTGCCCTTTTAAGCTAAAGCGCATAAATTATTGCCTAAAAGAAAACCTTTTAAAGATAGCAAACGACATATAAAAACGGTTCAAGCTACGCGGCAAAACCGCCCCGAAAATACTTCACTTCATATTTTCGGGGTGCCGCTTACTTTCACCTTTTATAGTAAAAAGACTCTAAACCAGTAACAAAAACTTTATATTTTTTCACATAACTTCGTCCTTAGAACCACGAGAATACCTTTGGGTATTCTCGGAACCAAAGTCCTTGTTCTGCAAAAA
>Ga0131853_10005109_pt1 | contig 23625 bp, 13 predicted proteins | sample TergutLab28metaG_FD_92764 | JGI IMG/M metagenome (GOLD analysis project Ga0131853, IMG submission 92764) | Labiotermes labralis P1 segment gut microbial communities from Petit-Saut dam, French Guiana - Lab288 P1 (version 2) (version 2) | ecosystem: Host-associated > Arthropoda: Insects >...
CTTGTGAGTGCGGTAATGAACCTTCGGGTTCCGTGAAATGCGGGGAATTTCTTGACTAGCTGCAAACCAGTTAGCTTCTCAAGAAGCACTCTGCACCATGGAGTAAGTAAGTAAGTAAGTAAGTAAGTAAGTAAGTAAGTAAGTAAGTAATGACTGGTAGTGATGAACATTTGGGAATTTGACAAGTTGAGGAACTTTAACTCCAGAAGGTTGTCCCTGGTCTGTGAAATTATCAGCAAATTTAGTTTATGCCACTTGGGAGTTTTATGTTAGTTTTAATGGATTAATTTACTCATTATAGCAGTGTAAATTACACACTACTGTTTGTGTACATGTCATTTGGAGTATGACATGGTATGCTTTGCCGCAGAGGTATGTACTCTGTATCAATGTTTAGGAAGAACTTGCTGCCTTCTCTCTACATCCCTACATCTTCATTATAGACTGTGTTCTGCAGCAATCGAACACTTCATCCATAGTGTCCAGGTTACATTGCTGCAGTTTTCCTAGATTGCACAACATGTGTAAATTTGTGGGTTATGTACATCAGAAGTTTAATGATTTTAAAAAATGAGACTTCAGTCTTATGTCTCTAACTATCTAACGTAATGGAGCGGAGTCCTTCTTGAGAACCTAACAGGTTGTCAGCTAGTCAAGAAATTCCCCACACATTATGGAACTTGAAGGTGCGTCACCACATTCACTATAGCCCCCCCCCCCTTTTTTTTTACAGAGTTTGCAAAGCTAATCATGTTGTACTTAACACTATCATTCCAGAAACTAATTTTCTTTCTTTATGAAATATTAATCATGTTTAAAAATGCCTTAAACATAAACTGTAGAGGTATGGTACAGGTTGCATTAATGCAACAGCATGGCGCATAATGTGAAAATATTAGTTGAAGAATAAAAGACCAACTTGATGTCACTTGCTGTTTTATTTCACTTCTCGTATGCTCAACATGTTTCAGACATTAATATATCCATCATCACGAGCTTGTGACTGTGCTGTTGAATTACCACATTGGTCGTTTTGTTTGTGGTTCGTTGTGTGTTGGAGATTTGGTGCGGCTAGGTTTGAGTTGCAGGCTGAAGCCTGCAACTCAAACCTCCAATAAACATAAGTGAAAATATTAGTTACAACTTTGCTTTATTCATACATTGGTTGCTGCATTTGCAGGATAAAGGAAGGAGGGTACAGTGGATCAAATTCATCAGATGAATCAGAGAGTGGTCAGACCAAGTCCCAGAGTGTCAAGCGGCCCATGCAGAGACGTAGTTACTATGAGAACACTGAGCTGTATCGTAAGACACTGCGACTCTCATCTGACCAGATCGTAAGTACCTAGTTTTATTATTAAACAAACATTTCGTATTTAACAACAAAGGAAAGGTAAACTCCAGTTTGGAATAAACATATTGTCAACATACATTCTTTGCAGTTCTGCCTATTTGTCTGCCTTTTGTGCTTAGTTCTTACTGATACAGATGCGTCATTGCAGTCTCATTGTACAGTTTATCTTAATTGACATACTCATCACATTGAAAAACGTTTCAAGTGTAGAGTAACTAAATTGTTGGAGCAGAATCATTCTTCAGAAGCTGATGTATGCTAAGGTGGGAGAAATTTTCTCTCTTTAATGAAAGCAAAATGATTATTTCTGTGTTTACACAAACCTCTCACTGTCCTGAGTTGTGAGTCAGTCTTGGATTATAACTGCTAATCTGTTGGGACCAATTTTGATCAGATGTCTACGGAACTGTTTCTTTATACAGCATGAAAACATTCTAGGGATCGTCAGTTTATTTGTCATCTTTACAGCCTCACGCTCTTCTTTTATTCGCTGTTAAGTGTTTTTGTACTGCCTTTATTCTTGTCTTGAGGTAACTGGTTCTCATAATTTGATATGGGTGGTGTGATGCTTACTGTACAGGAATTACTATTTAAAGAATGTGGAGTTTCCTCATTAGGCTGTGAAATAAAAATATGTCTGTGATAGTAAATGCCAGCTGAAAAAAGCCATTTGACCAAATACAGTGGAGCTATCATAAGATGGTTTTGTAAAAGTCGAGCAGATCAAGCATGTTAAGTGGAAACTTTCTTAAAAGGCTAAGCCTGAAAATGTGTTATTGTTTTGTAATTCTGAAGTGAAATTGATACAACAGACTGATATTCCATATGAATTCCGTATTAAATGATTCATTTTCACCGTGAAAGCGCATTTGAAGTCTAATCTCCTTCAGTGACATTGACATAACAGTTGAACCTAAGACAACATACTTTGTACAAGTACCATCTTTTTTGACCTTTTCTGTATCTGTACGATATACACTTTAATAAGTGCAATGTTACAGTATTTAGGAAGGTAAACTGCTGTAAATGTTTATCGTTTCTGATACACATATTTCCAAGACTAAAAGTGTACATTACACAGGCCTCTAATGCTGTCCTCACTGGTGTCAGATGTGGCTTGTAGGAAAAGACTAAAAAGACTACAGCTCTGAAACTAGTTCATGGCTTTATGATTGGGGTGGAAGTTTGTAGTCATCAGCATTGGAATTATCCTTTTCTTCATCTGTGTCCCTATCCATGAGACTGCAAATTTGATTCATGTCTTCCCTCTCATAGAGAAAGGTCATCATTACATGGCACTGATTCTTCAAAAATGGTACTGAGGTTTAATTTTACCAGAAAGTTTGACAACATAGCTCAGCATAATTGTCATCACTGTCATTATCGTCATCTTGGTGACACAGCTGCTTTGTAAGTTTTGTTTTAAGGCCCTGGTAATACCTTGGTTCAAGGGATGAAGCACTGATGTTAGGTTTGCAGAGAGAAAAGTAGCTTGGACAGTGTGCAAGTTTCCTTTAGGTGTGCTGGGTGCTGAGTGCCTTTGTATTCTTGAATACTATTCTTTTGTTGAGATTAATCATAAATTGAAGAAATGTTGTAGGTCATCTATATAACTTTATTGTGAAGGTAGATATATATTGCAGAAACTTGGTCTTACTGAAATATTGTGGATGTTCTGACATTCCTTCAACAAGGAGTGGAAACTTCTCAGAACAATCCACGTTAGCACACACAAAAATGAAGATTCCTTCCTTGTTTACTTTCATGCTTTTGAAAATTCCACTATTTAATGTGTGCATTTTATCAGGAAGTGTTTCTAAAATAAACCACAATCATTGGCATTGAAGGTGTCCTTTGGCATGTACTTGGACATCAGCTGTGGATGAATTATATCCTCCCAGGCTGCTGCTGTATTTTGATTTATGTGGAAGGACTGTCCACTTGTTTCATTTTTGTCAACAATACCACAGCGCTTTTCTGTATCTGTCCATCCACCAGATGGTTTGAATTGAATGTTCAATTTCTGTGCATCATTTTCTTCTTGCAGTGTTTTCTGCCATTTCTTTTGTAATTGTGCCATCATATAATAGATGAGCAGTCTGTTGTTGCTGGAGCCATGCAACATGTACCAATTCTACCTTCTCATGTTTTGCCGATTGCATCTTTTTCTGGCCTGTTTCTTTGTTACAGACTGGTTTGAGTATTCTTATAATAAAACCAACTAGCTGCACTAATTTCTCAAATGTATTTTTTTGTATAAAACTCTACATGTTTCGGACAGTTCCTCTGTCCGTCATCAGTTTTTCACTGTATGTACAGCAATGGTCTGTGTCATACAGGTTTGCTGACAGCTGCGAGCAGTGCATGTAGTTGGTTTTATTATAAGAATTTATCGCGATGCATGGTCACCTGAATGTCAGATTGGTTTGAGTATTCTTTCTTCATTTGATGTAACCATGTTTAAAGTGAAACAGGAAGTCTGATTTCTTCACTGGTTTTAGTATGGGAAGCATTGGAAATAGCATTCATCGTATTTGTAACGTCCAGGTTTTTGTGAATTGGTAGTGTTGTGCCTGTATGCCAGTTTTGGTTGCAGTAGCCTTGTTAATCCTTTATTTGGTAAATAATTGCCCAAAATGAAGTAGTCTGTACATATACGTATACAGGGTGTCCCAGGAGGAATGTGCCAGACTTCGGGAGGGTGTTCCTTATGTTAAAGTATACCGATATAACCCAAAACACCTATGTCCAAAGTTGAACGGTTACGGAGATACACAGTAATAGTAAGCTCCATTAAACCAATGCATATTCACCATATAGGTTGCCCACACCTGATGATATTGTGTCTTGTATTTTAAGTTTTTGTTAAAATCCATTAACTAGATGCCAGGTTTATGCACCTGGATACGCTTACTCATACAGAACACTAATTAAAAATGTTTGACAGAACCTTGTCTCAAAGAGTATCAGGCTTCATAAATGTTGTCCATGTACTCACCAATGTGACAGAAAACACCTGTCACATGTAATGACGTATGTCAGATCCTATGAAACATCCGTGTTTAGAAACGATAGAGATTATTTAACCTTAGTACCTGAGTGCATCATTTTTGCACTGTATGTATAAAACAAATTGAACAAGTGGGAACGTGGGGATATTGTTGAAGATCGTGTTCGGAAACACATATTCAGGTCATTAAGGCTTTGTTGCATTGGGAATTTGTCATGCTTTTTAGGCACAAAACTCTTTTCAACAGAAAATGTGTAATGTTAGTTATATGGAACTAAATTCTAACATCTCACGAGGGGAAACATCTTCATTGATGTTCTGTTAAACAAGTTTCACTGTATTAAATTTATCTCAAACAGTGTATCGTATCAATGTAATTATGAAAATTTGTCATTGATGCCTGACAACTTACGTTTTGTTGTGTCTTGTTATTAGCAAGAAGAGATTTGCAAGGAAATAATGATAATAAAAAAGAAGACTATAATGATTTTCTTGTAACAGGCACGCCTGAACCTGAATGAAGGTGCCAATGAAGTGGTTTTCAGTGTAACAACAGCTTATCAGGGCACTACAAGGTGCAAGTGCCATATATACAAGTGGCGCTATGATGATAAAGTTGTCATCTCTGATATTGATGGCACCATCACCAAGTAAGTTGTCCTAGAACCATTCTCTAAATTTTGAATTGACTGAATTAAGTTAATTGTGACACAATTTGAAAGAAGTTCTGTTTGTTTCCATATGTTACTTACAGTTTGTCTTGGTGTTCGATTATACAGATATAAATTGCCAGATATGTATATACAAAAATGACAGAAATTATATGACCCATACATCAGACAACATGGTAACAGCAACTTATGTCCTGTGTCAAATTAGATCACATGTCAAGCCTTGCATTTACCAATCTATTAACATAGTGATTACTGTGCATAAAATAATATGAGGCTTATTCAGAAAGTAAGTACCATTTCGCTGTAAAAAACATTGAGTAAGGTTTCGTATAAAATTTTATAGTTCTCAGATTCTACGTTCTTTAAACTATTTTTCCACATATTTGCCACCATTATTGAGGCACTTATCATAGCGGGGCACAAGTTTTTGTATACCCTCATAGAAAGCAGCCGCCTGCGATGTTAGCCACTTCTGCACTGCATCTTCCAGGTCATAGGGTAGAGTCCTTGAAATCTGAGGAAAGTGCGGGGACAGATCAGAAATTGTGAAACGTCTGTTGTCACGCACTCTTTCGTTGACCTTACACACCAAATCATCATTCACCAAAGATGGATGCCCACTTCATGCCTCATCATGCACATTCTCTCGTCCTTCATTGAACATCTGAACCCATTTCCGAACCATGCCATCACTCATTGCATTGTCACCATACACTTGACAGATCTGGTGATGAATCTCACTTGGTAGCACATTCCTAGCGTTCAAAAAACGAATTACAGACCATATTTCACAGTCAGTGGCCCTTCAATTGTCTTAAACATGCTTAACGCACAGGAACAAACATAAACATAACACAAATTTCACGAAATGATGTCTGTTGCTTATCAATTGATAGAGGAAGTCACTGCACACGCACAAAGTGACAGTTTTGAGGATGCATGAGAGATATGCGCAGACAGTACTTACTTTCTGAATAATCTACGTACATATATATTCTTACTGGCGTTCATCTTGAGAGAGTGTTTCATGTTGCCACACTGAGTGCTGCAGAGTAGGTGGCTTTGCCACTCACTATGCAGCAGTGATGTTTTCTACTCTATGGTGAGCATTCTGGCGACAAAATGCTGTCTGTATGATAATTAGCCTGTTGTTTATTCTGGCTGCAGATATACCAGACAGTTGCTCAACAGTGATTACTGTTTTCAAATAAAAGGCAACCTAATAAATTATCAAGAATTTATACATACTTCCGTGTAGGAAACCAGGGTTTAAATGTTCCTTGGAGCTGTGCTGTTTTAATTTTATTTATTTGCACTTAACATTATTACATTATGTGCTGTAAAATAAAATAAAGTGAAATGAATGTTTTGGTAAGAAAGTAAACAATTTTGACATGAACTGTATGACTGTGATTTTGTATAGAGGCTCTTATGTTGTGTAACTAATTCTACCATGCTGATTCTAACAAAATTGTAGGTGGTTTGACTACTGATGTGTTCAGGGGCCTGGGATATAAAATTCGCTCAAAATAGGTCCTGCAGGTCATGAGTTATACAGTACAAGACTTCCTTTTATGTCATTGTCTCAAAAATCCATAAGACTACAGAGAAAGGGTACTGTGCACAATATATATGCATTTCATTTTTCTTTGCAACTTTTTTTTATAGCAGTTTTAGCTATGATTGGTGTTGAGTGAGTTGTGCTTGAAATATGTGCAGATACATATGTAGGTCTTAATGTAAAGTTGTGTTTTGTCATGCAGTTTTAACCACACCACACCTGTCAACATACTGTGCTTGAACCCCGCCATTGCCAAATTTCATGATTACTTGCTCCATGGTTCAACAGTTTTCATATGTGAACAGACATGGAAAAAGTAATAGATATTTTTTTGAAACTTTTTGTTATAAATTTGCCAAAAAAAAGTTTTGAACACTCACTTCTGACTGTAGATTATTGTGAGGTCTGTCCAGAAAGGCATATTTATTTGTAATGAATTTTCCAATTAGGTCTGATGTTTTGGGCCACATATTGCCTATTGTAGGCAAGGACTGGGCCCAGAGTGGAGTAGCACAGCTCTTCACAAAAATCAAGAACAATGGCTACAAACTTCTTTATCTCTCTGCTCGGGCAATTGGTAAGCAAGCTTTCTAGTTCATTGTTTAAATATTTTTTAATGCACTGTCTGTGAAATTGTGAATGGGATTTTCTGCTGTTAGTAGAACTCAAGAGATTGCATAACAACACAGTTTTCTTTTATTTCTTTCTTTGGTCCTTTCTTTCTTTCTTTCTTTCTTTCCGTCTTTCTTTCTCGCTCTCTCTCTCTTTCTTTCCCTTTTTCTTCCTTTCCCTTTTCCCCCCTTTTCTTCCTTTCTTCTTCTCTTTTGTCTTTCTTTCATTTCGTCCATATTATGTTTCACTTCTCCCTCCTCCCATGACAGAGACTAACACGGAACATCACTTGCATATTTGACTCCCCTGCTGCTCAGAAATTGTTGCACGTCCATGTCTCTATTCTGACATTTTTGCACTTTTCCTTAAAGATGGAAATCAAGAGACGCTGAGTAGAACTTGAATTAATATTTACTACAAAGGGTGGTACAAAAGTAATGCCTCCTGTTATTTTCTGAGAGACACTAATTACAGTTTAAATGAAGTTTACATACACCATGCATACACCCTTTACTAAGTTGAGATTATGCTTCATTATCAGCACACTTTTGCCACCTTTGTTTGAGGCACTGTATGTCGGTCATGTACAACTCTTTGCTGAAGCTTCAGAGCTGTTCACACATGCTGTGTTTTAGCGTTTTGTCATCTACAAAATGGTATCCTCAGAGTGCCTTCTTCCAGGAGCCAAGAAGGTTGAAGGTGGAGGGTGCAAAATCGGGACTGTAGGGAGGATAAGAGAGAACAGTCCACCTCATTGTTACAGTTGCATCCCTTGTGCACAGACTGGTGTGCGGTCTGGTGCTGTCAAGCAGGAAACCTTGATTCACCTTCCTGGTGTTGTCCATCATTTTAATAACAATCAAAATATCTAACTGAGCTACAACCGTGGCATCCTTACCACACATGCTGCTCAGACCTGTATGAATCTTATATCAAACTGGAGCTGTCCACAGTAAGAAATTCAATTGCCACTCTTTGCTAATACCTATGCTTGCAACATGCACCATTTTGCACTGCTATTGGGTTGAATACATGTGACTGGCTGAAGTATCATGATTCTGTTGGAGCTGAACAATGTCACTTTCTGGTGGGTAAGGCAAGAAACTCTACCTGGTGCCGCATTTAAGTAATTAAAAGTAGGAGGCATTACTTTCGTACCCACCTTTGTGTTATGTTACAAAGAGTGACAGCGAAGTTTGTTGGCAGTGGATGTATTACCAATACAGAGAAACTTTCCAGACGCTCTGTATTATAAAAATGATTTGTAAGTACTTAGTATCATTTTTATTTGCTGTGATCTGTAATGTAGGTTGTCACTACTGCTAGATGCTGGAGTTTTTAATTCTGCTGATGACATACAGAGACAGCAGGAATTAATTGTGCTCATTTCAGTGGCAGTAAATATCCTGTGAGCCTGAGTACATGCAGAACATAAAGTTGAGAGAATGTGTGTCTGTAGTTGCACTGAGAAAATACGTTGTTCTCACCATCACATTTGTGCAGCCTGTGAACTATAGTTGCAGAAATCCTGAATAAAAGATTAATCAAGTTTGATCATCAAATTTTTTACTTATAGAAGTTTAAAATTAATCTCTGGATCATGTGCAGAACTGTATGTATGTGCTCCTGCATACAGTGTTGAGTATTTTTGTTGCAATTTTTTTTGTGTGATATTTGAGTGTTTTCTGCAAAGTGCAAGAATTTCCTTCGGTGCTCAAGGTTTCTCATATGTTAGCTATTATCATGTAATGTGTTTCAGGTCAAGCACGTGTTACACGAGACTATCTGAGGTCAATCAAGCAGGGTGATCTGTCCTTGCCTGATGGTCCATTGCTTCTCAACCCTACCAGTCTTATTAGTGCATTCCACAGGTGAATAAGATAGATCATATGTGTACTCTATTTGATATGTGTGAGGAGGAATCTGTCTTTCTTATTCAGAAACTCTTTTCTTCTGGACTTAGTTCATTATTTAAAGCGCAGTGTTGCGGAACCTGGCTTTGTATCTGTCCCAGGTTGCAGGGATTGGATAATGCGTTTAGTCTTTAGGACTGCTTAGAAAGTGTTACTGTTAGTTACTGGGCTCTTTAAATAGGGTATGAATCTTTCATACTGTGTCGTTGTGTTCTGTAGGAATGCTGAAGTGTACTTTGCTATGAGTGAATTTCTTTGTTATGGCACAACAGCAGTGATAGGCCACATGACTAAAAGTTCCTGATTGATGTCAATCAAGCAGATTGCTGTGACTGTTTGCCGTAATGTTCCATGGCTTTTGTGGGTTGCCATAAGACTGAAGCAGCCAGCAATACCAAATCCAGTGTGCAGTAAGATATAAGTACCTGGTAGATGCAACCTTATTGTCACGCCACATCAGTCATATGTTGTGATTGTGGCTTTGACATTAATAACGTGTCATCTAAAGCTTTTGTTGCGAGTGAATGCAAGACAATTGTCTAGGACTAGTGGCTGTGTCAGGTGATTGAATGTTGAGTCAATCAGTACTTCAAGAACCATCACTGTTCTTGTCATCATGAACTGAATCTGATACAAGTGATCTAATGACAAGAACAGAGATGGTTCTCAAGACATTGGCTTACTCATTGTTCAACCACCTGCTGTGGCCACTAGCCCAAGACAGTTCTACTGAAGTGAGTAATGTTTCTCTCAGTTATTCCTGTTGTCATTTGGCAGATGATGCAACAGTGTCTTGAAAGGCATGTTTCAATAGTGCAAGTGTCGGGTTCTCATTGCAACAACTTCTGAAGCCAGACAGAATTGCTACATGCAAGTGCTCACTGCCTGGCTTTGTGACATTTACTGGACTGTAGCATAGGGTGACTAGTGCATGTGTGACAGGCAGCTAGTTGTTATCTGCTAAATGGCACTAGTGAGACATTAAGGAATTATACTTTGAAATCATGCATCTAAATCCATTGGCTGTGATGGTTCAGCTGTACAACTTTTTACTTACCTTATTTTAGAAGGAAAGAGAATTTGGGGGTGTTATGTCTGTGTGCTGTTCTGTGTACGTGTTTGTACGCATATTTCTCTTTTTCCTTGTTTGAAAAGTATTGGACCAAGTGACATTATTTTGTGAAAATTTATATGGACATTGTGTCACTAGTGAGGGATGGCCCACAGTACTGTTTCTGATGTGGGATCATCACATTATATGTGGAAAATATGGAGCTTTTGTTAATCTGATTTTACGGAAGCTGCAAGATTTGAGGTCACAGCTGTGTTGCTGGAGGTTCAAATCTTCTGGGACTGCTTCATCCTGAATATTAAGGCACTACAGTCCTTCAGAACATTGGTAACTGCTAGTCAAATGGCACAGCATCACATCTCAATAGGCATTTTCAGCATGGAAGCTGTTTGAAATGTATATTCTATTTTGTGTTTGGTTGTGGTAACAAATTAATCACTGTAGAATTTTGTATGACAGCAGACTATAAACATTGCTACAGATTTTGCATGAACCATTTTCTGTGTCAGTAAGTACAAACACAGTTACAGTATAATCTCTGAAATCATATCTGACAAATGTAATAGAAACGAAATCTATACTAGTGAAAGTTATGCACAAAAATGAAACTTGCAGTAACAGTAATTATTAATTTATATTTATTTAGAGCATCTATGTGTAGACAGAAGCCCTGGAAGGAACGGTTGTATCGAATATTGTTTCCTCAGCTTTCAATTTTTATGGTTATTTTTATTTTTATTTTCATTGTTACACCGTGCATGTTGTCGAGTTACTCAATTAATGCACCAACTAATGCACTTATATAAAAGTTACACATTAAAACACTAAAACTGCTCCGACATGTTTTGGTCCTAAGACCATCATCAGGGAGCTATATTTTCCTTACTAAAGTCACATTAAAAATAGTCACTGATTAACTTCGTTGTACAAATAGGGTGTTGTGGCAGCATGCCGTGTTGTGTAATGTTATGTTGCGAAGAGTGCCCAGCTATGGATGTGCACTCTTCGCAACATAACCTTACACAACACGGCATGCTGCCACAACACCCTATTAGTACAACGAAGTTAATCAGTGACTATTTTTAATGTGACTTTAGTAAGGAAAATACAGCATCCTGTTGATGGTCTTAGGACCGAAACATGTCGGAACAGTTTTAGTATTTTAATGTGTAACTTTTATATTTATGGGGTGCTTGTGGAATAGAGGCTTTCATGTAATGATATGAAAGGAAACTTGTGGTTCTCTTGTATTAAGCTTTGCCTTCTTTCCCTTAAATGGATAGATAATGTACCACTATCTGCTGCTTGTTGGTGTTAATGAGTTTTAATTGTAATTTTGTGTGTTTGCTACAGGGAAGTGATAGAAAAGAAACCTGAAGAATTTAAGATATCCTGTCTAAAGGACATCCAGGCCCTTTTTCCTACCAACAGCAAGCCTTTCTATGCTGGCTATGGGAATAAAATTAATGTGAGTAGACTGTCTTTAAATGTTGTTATTTTTTAAAAGTTATTATTGCTGCTGGTGTTCTTAAGGTGTGATGCCCCATTTTGTTGGTATAACATGCAGTAATAATAAAACTTGTGTATCGACAGATTACATCCTTATTATTGTGTATTATTGCTGGTAAGATGGTCTGTTAAGATACAAATGTTCTAAATGTGCCACATTTCCTTAGTGTGCTAGGGCTAAAGCAGGGGTGCACAAATCCCAGGCACAAGGTTGTCTGTATGACTAAATTTTGTCCTCTAGTTCCTACTATATGTGAGTATTCTGTGGGGAACTTGCTTCATGTTACCTTTCTGGTGCTTAGAATTTTGAGGTTGTGCCTAGAGTTTTGGAAAATTTGTGTACCCCTGGGTTAAGGCATTGGAATTTGATGTGAAAGCGCCAGATTTGAGATTTGTCTAGTGATTAATTGTATTTTGCTTAAAAATTGTAATTGCTGTTGGTAGTTTTAAATGTCATGATTCAATCAAATGACAGGGTGATTAGAAATAATGAGTAGGGAAGAATGTTGAGGGCTGCAGTTGTGGATTATTTTAAGATATATTCCATGATTTCCCTATAGGGACTGAGGACAGATGCAGCAGATTAAACTCAGGATAACTTGTTTCCAGGAAGAGTTTTGAAGAAGGAATCCTAACCTCTAAATCACAAACTGTATTTTGGTACTCACAAGACAGGCAGTGTATGTATAACATAACATGGAGGCATGTTCATGCCACCATTGTTGCAGTGGAAAAGCAATAAATACTTCATATTCTGAGTGTGTGTTTGTAGCCTTAGGTGTTGAGCATGCATATGTGCTGTTTTGTCATCTGTGGCCTGTACAGCTCTGTAATATTTTTCCACATTATCTTACAAACTGCACAATTAAAAATAAAAAGTTATCAAACATAAAATGTGTGTTCTGATTTTCTGTACAATTTTTGTCTGAAACATTTCTCATTCTAAGAAGAACTGAGCATGATATGATCACAAATGTATATTTGTCTTTATGTAAAGTACCTGTTATTCTTACCAGACTTTAATGGTACTCGAATTTTCTTAACAGATTTTTTAAAAATGCTCGAATATAGAGGTTCATGAAACTACATCCTGTGGGAGTCATCATGCAGACAGACAACACATGATGAAGCTGAAAGTTACTTTTTGCACTCTTTTGAATGTGCCCCAAAAATTCTTTCCTTTAAAAATCGGTCTTATAAATGGTACATGATGCAGTTGGATTTAGAAGCACAGGCTTGTTGTATAAAAGGTTGTGATGTGATATTGCAGGTATAATGGCCGTGTTGGTGAAGTTTTTTCCAGTCTTCTGGGCTATGACACCGTGTAGATTGGGATATAGTGTCAGTTTGAGATTTTAAAATTAGTGTAGTTGAAGGATGGCACTTTGTCACTGGGTAAATGGTTCCAGATGTTTGGGATGATCCTAGTAAAGAAAGTTAAATATACAGTAAGGCCATGAATGCCTGGAGGTATAGTGCTACTCTTTCATAACTGTGGCATTAGGCGGACGAGAGTGGTCAACTTTATGCCCTGGTCACTTTACCCCCAAGGAAAGAACCCTTGGTACCCATTGAATAAGAGGCTTTTTGGGCACCACAGCTGATCTAGATGTTATGGATAAGAGAAAAGTTTCTTACTCCAGCCTGGAATCAAGCCCTGTATGGTCCAGATCATAGTCTATTCACAATACTGATCATACTATTGAAGAATCATACCAGTTCCTTTGAAATGTCAGGTAGCTTTCACCCACCAACACAGTGTCATATGCCAGAAGAGTGGAATTGTCTTCAGGGTATGGAGTACCTGGTGTTTTTGGGAAGGTTGTGGTGTCTTTAATCTCTTGGTTATAAGAGGTGCCTAAACCTCTTTGGTGTGAAATGTTGTGTGTGATGCCTTCATATGTTGTGTAAGGGCAAGATAATCATGAATCCTGCTGTTGTGTTAAGCAGTTTTGTTTGTGCAGGATGTGTGGGCATATCGGGCAGTTGGCATTCCAATCTTCCGCATCTTCACCATCAATCACCGTGGTGAGCTAAAGCATGAACTGACACAAACATTCCAATCGTCGTAAGTATCCACTGCTTGATCATTTGATTTTGACCTAGAAGTATGTTTATCTACCATATGACTAAACATTTCACGGATGAGGCCTTTTGCATAACTTCTGTGATAATTTAATGTGTATTGGACCATGCATTGTTGTGATAACTGAAGAATAAGGACCAACTAGATGCTACTTCTTGTTTTATTGTACTTATTCACGAAAAACTTTTGCATGTTTGGCACACACAAAATTTAATGTGTATTGTACCGTGAATCATTGTGATAACTGAAGAATAAGAACCAACTAGATGCTACTTCTTGTTCTTATTCTTCAGCTTCTGTGATAACTTTGGCCATATTTTACACTTATTTTGACCAGAAAATGCTGGAAATTGCTAGAATGGTTTTCCATACTGAACACTTTAAAAAGTGGGCAGAACAATTTCTGCTGTCAGCAGAAGGCCATTATTGCAAGTGTGGATGTTATGAGAAGTCTGTTGTAATGACAGTGTATCATCAAATTGCCTATGTTATATGTACAGTAATGTTGTTTGAGAACAGCACTTGTCTGTCATCTCTTGCCTCCATGAAGTGAAGTCCTTCGTCAGATACTAAGAATTCCTCATCCAGTCAATTCCCCACGTTTTATGCAACCTCACGGGTAAATATTCAACGCAGCCCACCACTTGTCTCTGTTCTGTGCCAAAAAAATCCAGCCCACAACCTCCCATCCAATTTCTTTAAGATATATTTTTATATCATCCTTCCATCTATGCTGAGGTTTTCCGGGTGGTCTCTTTCAGCCAGATATCTCCACCAAAAGACTGTAGGCACTTCCCTTCTCCTCCAGATGTGTTGTATGTTCTGCCCATCTCTGGCTCCTTGATTTTATCACCCATGTAACTGGTGAGGAGCATAAATCGTGACACACCTCATTATGCTGTTTTCTCCAGACTGCTGTTACTTTCTCTGTTTAAGGCCCGATTGTCTTCCTTATCACCCTCTTCTTGAATTCGTCAGTCTGTGTTCTGTTATTCCTGCAATTTGAAGGTCCTTGTTCTTCTTTAACTGTTGTTGATGCAGCATTGCGGTCGCTGTGATATCTCTTGATCTTACGTAGCTTCACAAAAACTGTGGAAAACAAGGACACCAGTGGGTATGTGCATGGCCTGCACAGCTTGAAACATGATTATGCAGAACAATTCTACTCCTGCCTTGTTATTGCAGATGAATTTTTGGATCGTTTTTCATCTTTATAGATTATATAGCATTGAATAGTAGAGAGCTTTGGAATGTGTCATTTAATGGCAAAATAAATTGCTAAGATGGAAGAACATCAGTGATAGATGAACAAATGAGGATGCAGCATTAGTAGAGTGATAGTGAGAGGGGAAATGCAGAAGTACTTGGAGATAAACCTGTCCCAATGCCACATTGTCTACCAAAAATTCTGCAGGGACTGGCCTGGGATTGAACCTGGGCCTGTGCAGTGAGTGACTATTGACTAACTGCCATAACCTGGGCACAGTCAGATTTTTAATGGTATGATTGATTGAATAAGAGATTTTAAAGGATGTGTTTTTGGCCTGTTTGGTGCGAATGATCAAGGAGAACCTCAGAAGTACTCAGAATAGGGCGGTCTCTAGGTTGAAATTAAAACCATTTACCTCTGAAATGTGAAGCAGGATTACTAACCACTTCATCTCATTGTTTTTGCATCGTTACAAGTGACAAGGTCTAATAATGTCATCACACACAGAAGTTGCCCAGTTCCAAATCAGTGTATCTTGAGGTATCAGTTCATCTGGAATACAATGTTTCATCACTGGTAATTGGTTTCTGACATTTTGAGACTTTGTAATGGTCTCATCTTCAAGGGTTTTGACATGTCCAAGAAGTGTCCAGTAATGTCATCTTGGACACATTCTTGGACATTTCGACCCTTGCAGATGAAACCACTGCATTGACTCAGAACCAGTTACCAAGAATGGAAACCAAAACTGCACTGCTGCAAAAACAAAAAACCTACATAATACGTCCTGTTTGTATTGTGCAAAACGTGTCTACTTCCTTTCACTGTCTTCTTATAGTTGTACACATGTAGTTACTCAAACTCTTTTCTTAAATGTTTTGTCTTTTCAGTTATTCTGGACAAAGTTATATTGTGAATGATTTATTCCCACCAGTGATGACACTCATTTAGACACATACCTCATAGGTCTGTAAAGCTAGCACAGCATTCAGCCACCCCATGGTGTTTTAATAGCTTGACTTCACCATCGCTGCTGATTCATGCTACAAGTGGTAAGCACAGGGTATTGCCTCTGTGCATGAATTTTTGTCTTGGACAGCTTCATAACATTCTTGTTCTTCTGCTGTTTCCTTGTAAATAACGACCACCTGCTTGGGAAGTGTAAATAACACTGTGCTTGTGTTGATACTGGGGGCACGTGGTGGCGCAGTTGGTTGAGGCACTGCGCTACAAGCCGACAGGTCGTGGGTTCGATTCCTGGTGGTGTCATTGGAATTTTTCATTGACTTAATCCTTATGGCTGTACTATGGTCAACTCAGCCTCTAAAAGGCAGGTGGTGCATACAGCTGACAACTTTGACACCTTGATGTGCCAATTGTCTGGAAATCTGGGAGCCTCAACTTCCTGGAACCCTCAGGGCTTTTCCAGACTTGTACAGGAATTGTGTTCATATTATGTGGGATGCAATGAATTGTGTGTGAGTTTAATTAGTATGACTGCTTTAGTCACTGTTACAGTGATATCAAGACACTCGTATTAACTTTATTACTTCTGAATAATCTTCTCCAAGTTTTTTTTAAGGCATTCTCTCTTTTTCATTAATTAGACTTCTGAAGCGTTACATCACTATAGGTACACGTAATCTAGAACAGTTTCATATTTTGTCAACCAAGAAATTTAAGGTTAAGTTTAAGGTGAACTAAGTTATAATTTTAAACTACAATATGCTTTTGACCTGGAATGGCTCAGTCGGTATAGTTATAAGGCTGCAGGCTGAACAGTTTGGTGTTCAGTTTGGGGCTGTAATCCCAGTCGGGGCAAGAGACTTTTTTTCCCCCCTCTAAAATGTCCAGACTGGTTCTGGGGCCACTGTACCTCCATTTCAGTGGGTACCAGGTACTCTTTCTCCAGGGGTAAAGTGACTGGGGCATGAGGCTGACAACTCGCATACACTTGTTGCTGAGGCAAGGAATGAGTTGACCAGTACTTCCACTCCCTGTGTATGCCATCGTGGTGTGTACAGGGGCAACTTTACTTTATGCTTTAGATTAAGATTTTATAACGTTAAAGTACCTCTGTATCATAAGTTTATTCTTACACAAAATGAAAGGTAATCTATGGTACAGGTAAAATTTTAGGTACCTTTAAGTGTAACAACCTTATGCAAGGTAGTACAGTGATACCTCGGCTAACTAAGATAATTCGTTTTGGAATCACATTTGTTAGCCGAAACACACATACAGACGGAAAAGATAAGTTCCTGGAATGGCCCGACCATTCTTGTTTGCTGCTTTATGTTAGCGTGCGCATCCACTAGAACATTCGTTAGCTGAGTCCGAAAAACAGCGAAAAATATCTTCATTAGCAGGGTCACTTGTTAGCCGAGGTATCACTGTATGATTATGCTGTTCTTTCACATGTATTAAAGAATAATTAGTTCAAGGGTCCACAGATTTTTCAGAAATTTAGGAGCCACCTCAAAATTCTCAGCACCAGAAGGGTGACATGAAACACATTCAGTACCTAGGCCCTACAGATATTTGGCACTCCTGTATAATCTTTAAGTGCATCATCCCTGTTGTGTTATAAACAGTTAGGGAGAGGGTGGGGTACGTCAAAACACAACTGTCTTGTATCCTATTTATTATGCTGACGACAGCATGTTTTCGGCAACTGTGGGCCATCTTCAGGTCACAAAAATGTGTATAGAGGAAAACTATACAGAGTATGATCATAGTACAGGTGCATATTCTAAACTTTCAACGAGATCGGGTTGAAAGTTCAGAATATGCACCTATACTATGATCATACTCTGTATAGTTTTCCTCTATATACAATTTTGTGACCTGAAGATGGCCCACAGTGGCCGAAAACATGTCGTTGTCAGCATAATAAATAGGATACAAGACAGTTGTGTTTTGACATACCCCACCCCCTTCCTAACTCCTGTAAAAAATTCAGTTCCGTGGGTGACCTGGCTCCCATGATTTAGTGTGAGTTAGTCTATAAAGAGTACTGTGTTGCAGGTTGTGATGCTTAGTAGTCTGATAGAAATTACCTTTTTCAGTCAGTGCAGTCTCCGTATGCAGAATACAAGATGGAGACAGCATGTTCCTCTACAAACATCTAGTCATTAGTTAGATTTCAGTAAGGTTACACTGTTGGAGAATACATTACTGATAAGCTGTCGACGAAATAATGAATCCTAAAACTCATGGGTATTTCAGGGTGTCACAGTAACAATAAGATATTAGAGTAGGTTGTGATTTAGGGAAAATTCTTCTCTGAAGTATGCTGCACAGTTTTAGGTTTTTGAGAACTAAGTTTTTTTACATGAAGTAATGAAGACTTGTGTTACTGCTGTAATGAATTTATAAATAAACAAATGACGCTGTATAGGTCCTGGCAATATGCGTTCTTCATAAACTTTAATTATTTATATTCAATTATATTGCTGTATATACAGCATAATTAGAATGTATTTTATTCTTTTTTGTGTTGCAGGTATTCAAACATGAGTTACATTGTCGACCAGATGTTCCCACCACCTCCAGAGGACACATCAGAGGACTTCACAAATTTCATATACTGGCGTGACCCAATTCCTGACCTTGTGGTAGATCCTGATTTACAGACAGCTGAAACTGCTAGCACAAAAGAAGAGACTCGGAGGAAGTCCATGCCTAGCACCGCCGTTGCCTAGATCCTTGGTACAGAAGTGAATCATTGGCTGTAGTAGAGCATTAACATTACTGGTCACAAAATGAATTTTTCCTTCTGTAACAGTATAAATGTTAGTCACAGGGTATATAAACTTGTGTATTGTCAGTTAGAAGAAATGAAGAACAATTAGGTTTTTATTAACATTCTGGATGTATAGTATGAGTTCTGTTTGCTGTTCGGCCTCAACCAGTGGCTTAATTGCGACTGGGGCCCAGAAGTAGCACATTATGTGCGGGTCAGTATGTAACTTGTTGAAACTGCAAATTGTGTTATTATGTGGGTATTACCTCCTTTCATTGTACAGGAAGGAACACTGTGATAATGTGTTAATGTGTTAATGACTCACAGCTGACATTAACCCACCGTTTACGTATGATAAATAATACTATGGTTAAGTTTACTTTAGCAGATAGCTTATGTAATTGTATTAAGTAAGTGACAATTATTGTAATGCCAGTAACACCTATTGTGCTTATAGTCGAATGTTCAGTCATAATGTACTATTATAAACTCTTGTTAGTCACTCAATTATTATTATGTGGTTAATTTTAAGGTTGTATTTTGTAAAGTTCCTATTCCATAATTAGAAATTGGAATACTGAGGTACAAAAACATTTGCATGCAGTGGATGGATTAATTAATACCAAGTACATATACAAAGGAACTGTCTGATGATATTTTGGTGCTGAGAATAAATTACAGTGCACAGATGCTCAGGTCTGCATTCTCAGAGTTCCTGTTAACCTGAAATCCAGAGGAAGGCAATTTGAAATTTGAGGCGAAACTACAGAGCTTCAGTTATTGGTAATAGCAGGCTAAATACTGAGGTAAATGTGACTGAGGTGATTACTTATATAGGCACATCTTTAATTTTACAGCATGATCTTGACTAAATATACTAACAAAGAAATCTTTGCATGTAGCTGGGGAAAAATTGGAATTACTTTTAGACACAAATTACTGAATGCTTATAAAGTGATGACTGCAACAGTATTTGACAGTTTCATGTAAAGTTTGAGCAGTGCTGAATTTAAATGTGTGCTGTGAAGCTCAAATACATGCTTAACTTATAAATTATAAGCTAGAATATGTTATTTTGAAAGTGAAGCTATCTGACTGGTCTAATTATATTTCTGCCTAGTGATATGTTTATTTATGTGGAAATTACAGTATGAGACTTTACATAATTTTCTTGACTGTAGCGTATAGAGTGAATAATTTATAATTTTTTAAAATTCGTTGCCATTACTGTGTTGTGAGGTTGAATTCATCCCTTTCATTTGATGTTAATATGACGAAGTGAATCAATGTTGTATGTGTTGCCTTACTGTGCACTATACATTCAATATAATTTGAAGTTGCAAACTTGGTGTGTATTTGAAAATGTTTAGAAATACTAATTACTGGTATGTGCTACCAGTTAAACTACAAGAAGTACATACTACATATTTTCTTGCTTTAAGAAAAGTGCCCACGTGCTACTTCAATGCAAGCCTGGATCCTTCTGAAAATATTTCTTAGCTCATGATACAGCTCACACCTGCTTCTCCTCAAATATTGTCTCTCAATAATTTCACTGTTCCAGATCTGGAGATTAAGGAGGTCACAGTTTGCAGCTTGTATGCCATGTGCTGAATTCCCACAAAAATTTTGTCATTGAGAAATATGCTCTGTTGACACTGTTCTGTGTGAAATGACTGTATGTTTTCTCCCCATTCATTCATTCATTCATTCCCTGAAGAATAATTTCAGGATTGATAGAATGTACTGGTCAGAATTTATTTATTTAAAAACCACGTGTCCCATGATTTTGTGTGCTCTCATTGCATCCAGCATCCAAATTTTCATGTCATGCAAAGATGCTTTATGAAATGTATGAGATTTTTCTGAACAGCAGTATGTGTAATTGTTGCTGTTCATCTTCCTACTTAATGGAAATGATATATCTTAAAATAAATAATTAAATAAATAATAATAATAATAATAATTCTAAAATTTGAAGACCTTACAAAAGAAATACGGTGCATGTGGAATGTAAAGTGATACCCATAATAACGGGTGACTGAAACCATTTCAGAATCATTCAGAAAATACCTGTTCAACATTTGGGGAAAGCGCAAAATCAAGGAACTACATCAAACAGCTGTATTGGGCACTGCACACATACTGCAGAAAGTAATAATGTAAAAGTGTGAAACAGCATGGGAAGTAGCATTGCATATACCATGAGTTGTAACTGTAGAATAGCTGCAACACTGTGTACCCTTAGAAACATGGTTTGTTTCTGGAACAGCTTGTAATTGTAAATACCCTACATAAAGTGATTACTACTACTACTAATTATAATAAGAATAATAATAAAAGCAAGTGTTTATGTTTTCTTTTGTCAGCACTAAGCTTGTCATTTTTAATTTTGCCACTTTTCTATACATTGAACATTACATGACATTGTGAGGTCTTTCTTTACAAAACTTTACTGATATTTTTCCATGACACATACACTGGAGAAGTACTGCCAATGAATATTCTGTTTTCAATGGAATACGTATCACAGGTGCACTAGAACCACCTGCCTTTTGTTGCTAATAAATGTTGACCAAGTGCCTGTAACTTGGCTTCTTGTCTACTGTGACAACTTATTCCTTGGCTCCTAAGCCCTCTGAGAGCCTTGGCCTCCTTATCTACAGACACCCATTTCTCTCTGACCACAGCTTTCTTTTGTCATCTTTTAACCTTCATCTCCTATAGATTCTATTCATCATCATCCATCCTCTCAATCTAGGTCTTTTTGTTCTTCTGCCCTTTAGTTTAGTCACAAGTATATTCTTAACTACCCTTCCATGATCCATTTTATCTAGGTGTCCTGTCCATTTCAAGCTTTCCTTTTTAATGTCTGCTACTATGTCTAAATCTTTATATAGCTCTAGCAATTCTTGATTAGTTCTTATTCTGCATATTGCTTGTTCTGCCACTGGTCTGTATACCCTTAATATTTTCCTTTCACATGTATTCTGTCTTTCATTATCTGCCTCTATCACAGGCCATGTTGCACTTCCATTCACTGCAACTGGTTTCACTTTCATTTCAAATATACTTAAATTGCTTTATTCATAGCTCTAGATCTAAATCTATGTCCTGGACTGTAGAAACATCTGTTACCTGCAGCAATCCTTGATTTTATTTCGTCAATTTTATATTTTTTTAATGTACCTAAATATTGAAAATTACTAAACCTCTTCAAATACCTGTCTGTATATTATCAGATCTTGCTGTAAGTTTGTTATATCTCTGTTTATTTTCCTGTATTTTCTTTTACTCTCATCACTAAATTCAGTAATTAATGCTGATTCTTGAAAATGTGTTAGAACTTTTCAGTCACTCTCACTGTTCATCCAAGTATTAACACATCTGCATATGCTGTATACTGTCTTATTCTGTTAAAAATGGTTCTGTTAGGATTGCTGTCAATATTCCTTATCACTTTCTCCAATACTATGTTCAACAATAATGTGGACAGTGCATCTCTTGTCTCAAGCCTATTTCTATGTATTCATGCTTTTGTCAATTATCCTTGGGTTTTCACTTCACCATTGGAATCCTGCAGTGTCATTTTAATTACATTCTGTTCCATGACAACCCATTGACTATTGTCAGCACGCACGCGCACACACACACACATACACACACAATTCAAGACTGATTTTCTTAAGCATAAGGGCATGATAAATTTACCTCCATACAGTAATCCTGTATTGAAGCAATGCAAGACCCTGAAATGTTTTGGGTTTATCTGGGGGTGTTAAGTTGATGTGACATGACCAATCTTTGCCATGCTATGACATAAGACTGTGTTAAGTTGATGTGACATGACCAATCTTTGCCATGCTATGACATAAGACTGTGTTAAGTTGATGTGACATGACCAATCTTTGCCATGCTATGACATAAGACTATGTTAAGTTTCAATCTTTTCTGTACATTTGCATGTCTTTATTTGTGTATATCATAAGAAGAAATAAATTGTAGTACAAATAATAATATTTTGTAACATATAGGTAGTTGTATTTATTGTTAATTTTTATGTATTGTGGTAGTAGGTTTGTATGGGATGGTAGCTGAACAGTGTTATGTTGAATGCTTAATAGTACAATTTGAAGTTGTAAAAGTAATTTTTTATGCATAATATTTTTGTCTTATGTTGACTGTTGGCTAGTCAAGAAATGAGAGTGGATTATACTCTCATAAAGGACATTTTGGTTCTAAATTTTGTTGGTCAGAGTGGGGTGTTTGTAAGGTGGGGAGTGGCTGGACTGGAGAGAGTACTTTTGTTGGTACTATGTAAACTGTTGGTGCCTAGTATCTGAAATGGCTGGGAACAAAATGAATTCATACATGGAATAGGTCAAGTAGATTGATTGACATATGCTCTGTAAATGTAATAAGGCATTTATACCAACATGTAGTGGGCAGGAATTGAAAAATGTGATCCCACGTAACCTGTGCTAGTTCTAACTTGCAAGATAGAAAACAGATATTTGCAGTACTTATGTCAGTTTTATGCACGTTTGCATGCTTGCAGGAAGTGTATTAAAATTGTGCCATGTGTTCAGTCTCAACACACATAACAGCTTGAGAACCATGGAACAGGTCTTCATGAAATTTGATATTAAGGATTTTTGGGAGAAGATATTGGGTCATTTCAGTTTTGGTTAAAATCAAATGTGCGACTCTTTATATGAAGACTGTGTGCATTTTCACATGCATCTTATACATACACGGGGACCGCGGTGGCACAGTGGTTAAGGTGCTGTGCTACAAATCGGAAGGTCACTGGTTCGATCCCAGCTGGTGTCATTGGAATTTTTCATTGACATAAAATCCTTCCGATCGCACTATGGCC
>Ga0131853_10005112_pt1 | contig 23618 bp, 24 predicted proteins | sample TergutLab28metaG_FD_92764 | JGI IMG/M metagenome (GOLD analysis project Ga0131853, IMG submission 92764) | Labiotermes labralis P1 segment gut microbial communities from Petit-Saut dam, French Guiana - Lab288 P1 (version 2) (version 2) | ecosystem: Host-associated > Arthropoda: Insects >...
AGTTAGGAAAGCGAAATCCCGCCAAATGCAGAACGCCGCTCGGTTGAGCGGCGTCTGACCCCTAATCGGTTTGCTGCCGGAGTAACATATTTTGGTGTACATCGTTATTACAGCTAAACCAACCTTTACAGGCTTTTGATTTTTATATGCAATGAAATTGAAAATGGTAATATTTAACTTTTTGCCGCCATTCGCCGCCCGAAAATGTAATTATCTTGCTGTAGTAGGTTTTGGTACAAAGCTATGTTGATTTTAGGTTAGTTGCATTAAGTTTATCTTATTATGCCGTCAATTTCGGCGGCAAGAGGTCAAATTGATTATATCAGATAGCTTTGCAGGTCGTCTAGGTCGGCTGACGTCGGCGACGACGACGGTGGTATCTGCTAATTTCTAAGGTGCAGTTTAAGTTGTTGGCATTGTTGGGCGGCGGCTCATGCCTGCCGCCTTATACGCTACAGTATTGCTTGGGGTTCCCTACTTTGCCATTTGGCAAAGTAGGGTTGTAGTGGCTTTGCCACGATTAGATTTACCCCGTATTTACTGGAAAAATAAGCATAAATTATTATATTAGAAACATATGTTCTATACCTGATAGGTTCAACCTATCGGGCTATTTTTATGTAGAGAGGATTTGAGCTATGAACATCAAAGGGCTAGACATGGCGCAAATTAGCCGATTAATGGCTATATATGTGGAGAGCCATGTCAAAGGGTTTAAGCTGTCGGAGGGCGATTCATTGTTCCAAGAAAGCTATCTGCTTCATTATGACGAGGTAGAAATACCCGAACAGCACCGGCACCGTTTCACAAGTACCGACAAATTTAACGGCGCAAGTGGATTTATTGAGGTTGATTCACGGCAATATGTTTTGATGATTTTGGTTAGCGAAGATTACTCCACAGCGTACTTGTTGAGTATACAGGGGCCAGACCTAGAGGGGAACGAGCAAACGGTTATTATTGGGGACTTCTTTTAGTACAGGAACATACAAGGCCCCCGCCGGGGGTAGGGGTAGTATACCACGGCGCAAGGGAAGTGTATGTTCCCCGCGTCGGTGTTTTATGGCGGAAAAAACGCCGGATTAGCTATCTTGTGAGTGCAGAGTCACTTAATGTATAGTGTATATACAGGGTAATTCTACCGAAGGGAGAGGTTGACGATTTTAGACGAACTATGTGTACCCCAAGCGTTCAGCTATCAATATCAAGAAATTGTTGCGGTTATCGGTGTTGACGCGACCATCAAACTACACAAGGCGTTTAACGGTAGGCGGCTTCTCTGTGTTAAGCCCTTGTACGACATTGAGTATATCGTAACGCTTGCAATGGAGAAACAAGACACCAAGTACATTGAGCGGCTTGTTTATGAAACCGGCTATTCTTTTGATTGGTTGAAGAAGAAAATGCGTGACCGGCGGAAGATGAGAGGCACAAATATTATCGTGAGGAGTGATTGAAGGTATTTGCTGTTGAATAACCAGATATTTTGCGTTATAATAGAGGCAAGAGTTGGCATTGTCAATGTAAAATATTGCCACGAGGGAGGAAGTAAAAATGGCATTAATAGCTTGTGCTGAATGTGGAAAGAAAGTCTCTGACATGGCTAAAGCATGTAACGAATGTGGCTTTCCAATCGGTGATTATGTTGCATATGAGAGGGCTACTAATCAAGCAAATGCTTTAGCGGAAGCTATAGCAGAAGTGGCTCTCCGGCCTGACAAATCCGGGGGTAAAGTTTTAATTGCAGAAGAATACGGAGACTTGCAGATTGTCGTCAAAAATCGACTGAGTGTTTTTGAACTAATCGTTAATGGTGTGGTTGTGGGCGAATTCAAGGGGCTTCTAGCAGTGGGAGTTAATGTAGAAGCGAATATTGGGAATATCCATATAAAAGCCACCATGTCTGGATTAACGGGTTCCTCAAAGCTATTCGTCAATGGAAGTTTAGTAGCAAAAGGAAAAATGCAGTTGATTTAACAAAATGTGTTAGATTTTCTGCTATCACGAAGAAGCACAAGTTAGTAAGTTATTTTTAGACAGCAAAAAACCTATTCTCATTGCGAGGATAGGTTTTTCTATTTCTAAACCATGAAAGGGGTTTACTGCTATGGTAGTACAGGAAAACACCATCAAGATTACCGGAACATTCAGCCCAGACCGCTCCCATAGATACGCCTTAAAACGTATCTGGTCGGATGATGATACTCGTCCTATGGCCTGCGTCATTATGTCAAATGCGCCGGAGAGTGACGATATTACAAGAGGTTGTTTGACCTCAATGCTAATCCAAAACCAATTATCAGCCTTGCAATACCGAGGCTGTATCTGTGTCAACCTTTTTTCATTCTGTTGTCAAAAACTAGATTTATCTGGCGATATTACGGGCCTGACGGACGACACGAACATGGAGCAGATACTACAGGCCGTACAGGAAACAGACATAACGATTATCGCTATTGGAAGTCTGACACGGACGTACAAGAAGGCCGCCTTATATGAGAATCGGCTATTTGAACGATTACGCGAATTGACTGATTGCCAAGCTAAGATACACACTATTGCCGCGCCGGATGGTTCCGAGGGCCTACATCCGCTTTCCGCGAAATTACGAGAGGTCGGGACGTGGACGCTGGTGCCGTTCAAATTAACGGAGCCTCCCTTGCCTCTACCCCAAGATGAAAAAACGTCTTTAAACGGGTTTAAGGGCGTTCCGGCTTCCGGCAAGGGCAAGCGAGCCGCCAAGAACGAAAAGAATGTCATCCCTCTAGCTCAATGACGGGCTAGAGGGATTTTTGTTTTTTATCCATGCTATTACTATATCGAAAGGGGGTTTTACTTATGTTCAAAATTTCACATGTCCGGGAATTATCAAGCATTACAGGCATACCGGCAGAGGTTGTCGGAGTTGTTGAGGGTATTGTTTCCATTTTAGACCGGGTTTACGGCCCGGAGCGTGACCCGCTAGAAGATGACGGCGGTTATGCGGTTATCCTTCACGGCGAAGATGATTTATCCGTACTGGCTGACTTAGGGCTTGAAGTGGACGAATTATGCCCTGAATACACGGACATTATCAAAACATCTATCGGAGTTGAATATATCCATGCTGTTATACTGTGCAACAACGAGTTTTCAGTCTATATCTTAATGCCAAAGGCCAACGCGTCTGAAAATCTGCTAGACTGCTGAACAGGGCGCGGGGGTACAAATACCTATGTCACGCGAAACAGGGCCGGTCACATATTTACATAGGGCCGCTGGGCTACGCCTTGGAGCCTGCCCGGGCCGTGGGAAAAGTCATGCCGCCTATTGGGTTAAGTTACTCAATAGGCGGTATTTTTCAACTACTCCGGATCTGGAAGGTGGGTGTATATATCTTCATCCAGCATCTTTTTGCCAAATGCAAAAGAATCAATGTGATAGATGATTACAGCGTTTTCACTACAAACGGTATCAATTATCACGTTGGGGTACATAGCTTTAAGGTGCTGGCTCAACATATGGCTGTACGCAAGGTTGTAACTTTTGATTATCAGCGTCTTAAATTCTGTACATACATCTGCATTGTAAAATCCGCAGTCATCAGCTATTTTCTTTAACTGTTTTATGTTTTCGCTTCTTATATAGCTTTCCGACACAGCGAAACTGCCATCATCATTTTTTTGTATGCCTAATGCTGTAAAGTCTTTTGATACATATGTTTGCTCAATCGGAACGCCGAAAACCCCCTCTAATTTTTCCCGTACTTCCGTCTGCTTATTAATGTAAGGGTATTTTTCAAGGATTTCCAGTATTTTTTCCCTACGCTCTTTGTGTGTGGGTTTTCGGGGTGCTTGCTTTTTCTCATTTTGTGTGGATGTGTCGTTTTCTGCTTGGTTTGTCGCGTTTTGTGTGGGCGTTCCGTTTGTTGTGGCCCCTGTTCCTTCTTGGGCCGGGGTTCCTTTTTCCGCTTCCCTTGTGCCGTTTTGTGGCATTGCTTTTCCGGACATGTCCTCTTTACTCACTTTTTGCCCCTTCCAAAAAAATATTTTTCAACTTTTTCCTGTGCTTTATTGCTATTGCCGATTCATTTTTCGCGGTTGCGCTAAGGCTTTAGTCTGCAAGGCGAAAACTAGACGCACTATTTAGAGAATATTATAACTTATGTCGCATGTTAATGTCAAGCGGTAAATCCTTGACATTGGCTTATATTGTGTGATATTATGATTTTGTAATAATGCTTTATCAAGGGCATTATAAATACAATCAAGGAGGTACACTTCTATGGCGGAAGTTACTAAAAAAGCGACTGTTGACGCTGTTACCGCTCCTGTGGCTAATGCTCCGGTTACATCTATAGGGCCGTCGGTTGACTTCGATTCGTTGCAGCATATTACAGCCGCTTCTATCGCTAATACTATTCAGCGCGGCGGTAGTGGTGCATTGAGTATGAATGTTGTCTATTCTGAGACAAACGGTAAGCGGGTTAAGCTATCTAAGGCATTGTTTGAGGCTTTGGGTTCGCCTAAACAGGTTCAGGTAGCACAAAGCGGTAATCGCCTCATTATTGGTGAAAAGTTGCCAAACGCTACTCAAACCTTCGCTTTCTCTAAGGGCACTGGGTTTAATATTCTCTATCGGCCTGCTCTCGTTCATTGGTTGATTGACACTTTTGGCCTTAAATATAAACAGGCGAAGGTTAACCCGGAAGGTTGCGTCAGTAAGTCGTTTGGTGATATTGAGCTTGGCTCAAAAGATGTTAACGGTGTGGCGATTAAATTTGCAGTTATCGACATGACTGATTCAGCCGCTTAACTATCCGGGCCTCACGGCAACACGACCATGAGGGGGCTATCGAATGATAGCCCCCTCATTATCATTAGAGGACGGTGATTTTATTACTAAACGTGTTGGTGAAGAAAACGGGTACTATGGTATTTTTCACAAATCCAAACAAAGCGTAGAAGAGGTTGACGAAACAGGAACCACCATTAAAACTAAAGTTGAGTGGTTTGAACCCTGTGGGCGTGTTGTTCGTATCGAAAAGATTATTGATATTTTCGAGACAGACGAGGTTTTTTGGGTGCTGGGGTTTAACTCTAACGGTATACCCAAGATAATTGAAATTTCGCGTGGTGACTTGAAAAAGAATGTTCTGCTTGATTATGCGAAGATGGGCCTAGACGCATTTGAGCATACCATCCATACGCTTATTAAATTCTTGCAGTATCAAGAGACAACTATAGAGCCTACTTTTGGACATATACATGTTGGTTTTGATATTTATACTGACGAAAACGGTACAGAGATTGACGTTTTTAAGCATTACGAAGGTCACGGATTCGAGTCTGAATACCGTGGAGACTTAACGCTTGGGCCAACTGGCGATATAGACGAATACCGTATGTTTATTGATGAACATATCAGCGGTACGCCATTAGAACTAGGGATAGCTTTAGGTTTGGTCGGGTTGCTTGTTGGTTTTATCGGCGCAGATGTGGAATGTGACAACATTGTTATTCATCTATTCGGGGACTCCAGCAGCGGCAAAACATCATGTGCAGTCGTAGCGGTTGCTATGGGTAGCAAGCCTGTATTCAAAGGGCATACGCTTATGCGGCGATATAACGGAACGGAAAACGCGCTTTTAGCTGTTGTTGTAGGCAACACAGGGCTTGCAATAGCTTATGACGAGGCCAAATCAGCAAGCATTAGGGATTTTTGCAAATTTATTTATACAATCGAATCGGGTACAGAGAAGTTAAGGCTAGACAAGGACGCTTCGATTAAAGATGTTCGGGAGTATCATACATGCGTTGTCAGCACAGGCGAATACTCTCTAACGGATGATACTGAACATGCCACGGGCAAGGAAATTCGCCTACAGCAATTCGGAAATATCGCATGGACGCGGAGCGCGGAACATTCAGAGACGGTCAAGCGGTTCTTTAGGCGTAATTATGGTTTGCCATGTGTTCTACTGGCTCAATATTTGCTGGAGTTGGGGCGCGATGTAGTTATAGCAAGTTATGAGAAGCACCGTAGGATTTTCCTTGAAAATTCTAAGTCAAATGACACTTTCAGTGAACGTCTGTCAATTAAATATGGCCTTATATTGGCAGCTGTAGAGTTGGCGCGTGAGGCACTTGATTTCAATTTGTCCTACGACTTAATTCTTAATATGTTGGTTCAGAATGAATTAGAATCAGCAGACAGCCGGGATTTAGCGCAAGTTGCTTATGATTTTATTATCGGTCAGGTCAATGTATATAATGCTCATTTCTCTTGGGTGGAGAAAGAAGCCGGCAAGGTAAAGATATGGGACGCGGCAAAAGATGTGTGGGGCTTGCGAGAGCGTCACGCTATATCAAAGGGCGCATTAGTAGTTATGGGCAATTATCATTGTGAAACGATTTATATTGAAGTTAGCCAAATGAAAAAGATGTTGCTTGATGGGAAGTTTAAGGATATTGATGTGATTATCAGCAAGTGGAAAGAACGAGATTTACTAAGGTGTGACGGTGGGCATAACACCGTCCGTAGAAAAATATTGAGCAGAGGTAACAGGGTACGCCTCTATGCTATAAAGATATTTGACAATCCAAGTATAAGTAATGACTTTGATGTACCCAAGGAAAAATCAAAGCGGGTAAGCACCGGCGAAGCCAAGGCGCGGTTGGTAAAGTCCAAACCCCGAGGCTGACCCCTCATTTTGGATGGGCGCGGGTTTGTGGAACCTTTGGTGGCACAAGGGGTTTCTCCTGTCCGGCCCCGCAGCCCCGCCGGAGCCACGCCAGCTTTCTACAGGAATTTTTCGTCCCCTTTGATTTGGGGGAGAGCTTTTTCCCTTTAAGGAGCTTCCCACAGGGGGCAAAAAAATCGCTTCTCGCTTCTGTTTTGGGGCAATTTGGGGGGTGTCCGATTTTTGGGCCGCTTCTCTTGTGAGACATGGTTTGCAAGTTTTTCTGGTTCTGGCGACTCTTTGCTTGCTGTTGCAGGGGTTGACTTTTACGAGAGGAGGTGATTTTTGTGCAGAGGGCTTCGCTTGCTTCCCTGCCGGATGTTCTTGACGCTAGGGACGTCGCCGGTTTTCTGGGTATCTCCTACATTAAGGCGTTGAAGTTACTACGCTATAGCGGTATGAACTCTATCCGGCTGGGCCGGGTTTATCGGGTATCGAAACAGAACTTTTCGGACTGGTTTAATTGCCAGCAACCAATAGTAATTAAACTTGATTAGCATTGTTAATTCCGGGGATGGGGTTGCTACCTCAATCTCATCCCCTGCAATTATATACATCACATTGAAAGTTGAAAGGAGTTGACGCTATGACTACATTAAGCGGGCATGTCCGTAAGCGCGGTAGCAACACATGGCAGATTATTATTGAGCAGCCTCCATGTCCTGACACCGGGAAGCGTAACCGAGTTTATGCAACGGTATCCGGTACGCGAAAAGAGTCTGAGCGCGTTATGCGTGAAATGATGGCAGAACTCGAAACCAACAGCTACATCAAAAATACTGCTATCACAGTTGGGGCCTACTTTATGGATTGGTTCGGTACTTATATTGAGCCGCATAAGGCGAAAACTACAGCCGCATCGTATTTGTACAACATCGAATACTACATTATCCCGCGTTTCGGTAGTATGAAGTTGCAAAGCCTCACCACGCTTGATATTCAAAAGTGGATTAACGAGTTGGCTATCAAGAGTCCACTCAGCAACCGGCCCCTGTCACCAAAATCAATTCGCAACCTGTACATGAACTTAAACGCTGGATTGAAACGAGCCGTACTACTGGAACTTATCAGAAAGAACCCCGGCGCAACGGTGGAACTTCCGAAGTGCAAACCTTACAAAGCGGAAGTATACAACGCCGAGGAACTTCAACAGCTATTTGAAGCCGCACAGGGTACGGATTTGGAAATTGGTATCATGCTCTTAGTTTGTTTGGGAATTCGCCGGGGTGAACTTATGGCCCTCACTTGGCCCGACATTGATTTTGATAACAAGTTAGTCAACATCAACAAGGCTACAGTTAAGGTTCATTCCGGGGGAAAGGTTACGAAAGACCCCAAGAGTGAGAGCGGCAAACGTGTAATCGAAGCCCCAGACGTACTAATTGACTTTTTACGCCGGGAGAGAGTGACCTACTTAGAACGTAAACTACAACATGGCGCGGAGTATCACGACAACGGCCTTGTGGTTTGTCAATCTAACGGTAAGTCATACAGTGTAGATTTTTACACACACAAATTTAAGGCACTCTTGAAAGCGCACGGATTGAAGAAAATCAGGCTCCACGATTTACGACACAGCCACGCCTCATTTTGCATTCTTAATGGTGTTGACTACAAGTATCTGCAAGGCCGGTTAGGACATAGTGCATTTAGTACCACAATGGATACCTACAGTCATATTCTGTCAGACCATGCGAAGAACGAGGCGGAAAAGGTGAACACCGGGCTACAGTCTATTGTTGCAAAGGTGCATTAGGTCTTATGGTTATGGATGGGGGTATTGCCGACAGGCAATGCTCCCACTCAACCATCACATATACAATTATTTTTTTTAGGAGGTCATTTTATGTCATTGTTGAAGAACTCACAAGCAGCGTTTGGAGCAAACTTTGAAAACTTGTTTGCGAAACATTATGAAACATTTAGGTATTACTTGTACTATATTTCTATACGTGATTTTATCCGCGCACAAAAAAACGCTCTTGCTCAACGTACTAATCTGCAGTTTCCCGTTACTGATTTTTTGAACGATTTAAGCCTTCATGAACTCAGGCTGCTTGCTGTTATAAAGCACATTGGTATGCAAACTAATGATGTGTATGCCGGTCATTTGCTTTCTTATGCGAATTATCAGCATTATTTTAGAGTATTGGCAAAAGATTTCGATTACTGTGGTTCAAGAGAAGATTATATTGGGGTTATTTTGGGTACTGCACAGGCGCCGGGAGACGGCTACACTTTTACTTTAGGATTGGAACGCTTAGGTATTGTGTTAGATGATGTTTGGACTTCAGCCGATTATCTCGCTGCTTAATTGGCGAGCTAAGTTATATGGCAACAGGCGGGGGTAATGTCGGCAACGGTATTACCTCTACATCAAGTTATTTTTTTGAAAGGATTGTGAAATTATGGCAAGTGAAATGCAAGTTACTACCCACGCTGATATTTTACTCGGTTCGTTCGAGAAGTTGCAAGAGTATACATCAATAGTTAAGTTTCCGGGTAATCTTACTGCTGATGAACATATGGCCCTGCACAGAAAAATGGAACATGTAGCAAGGGAGCGTAATCTCCCCACAAGTGAAGTTAAGGACGAGGTATGTTTTCCGCATTTTATGGAGATTAGAGAAGCGTTGAGTGGGTTTAAGGTGATTAGGACAAAGGACAGCGACAAAAGAAAAAGGACAAAGAAGGTTAGTATTAGAATCTTAGTTGAGAAAAACCAATCTAAGTATGTTGTTATCTCTCCCGGTTTGTATGATTTGCTTGATTATCCAGAGTTTTTAACTTTTGCATTAAAGGATTCTGTTTTAGTTGTAGGCGAAAGTATACCGGGCGCAAACCATCACGAAGTAATTACGGGTCAACATGGCTTTATGATTAACAGCGCGTCTTTGGTGGATTGTTTGTGCCGAAATTTTAGCTTGTTAGATGTTACTGGCGGCATGAACGCGAAATTAAAGCAATTCAAAACATCATTTGAAGAATACGAGGTTATGTCATTTAATACGGATAGCGGTTATGTAACGAGGTATGTATTTTTCTACATGGCTCCCAGTAATTAAGGGCCGGGGAGTCAAAGCGGGCGTTACTCTTGTGTGTGGTTTTGTTTGCACGCAGGGGCAACGCTTTTTTCTTTTCGTGGGATTTTGTTTTTTCGGCTTGTTTGGGGCTGGTGTTGTGGTTGGGGTTCCCGTTCCGAAAAACTTGCTTCGTTCTCGTTTTTTGTGCTATTCTTTTGACAAGGTCTTTGGCTCCGGCATTTTGTTGTTGCCGGTCTTGCCGGGAGGCTCCCAAGCAAGTTTCCACAAGTGCCGGTCGGCAAACCGTCGGCAAGGCAAGGCTCGGACGGCCCGCGTTTGTTGGCTTTTCTCGAAGCGCGAACAGAGGTTCGTCTTTCTTGAAAACCGTTTGGGGTCAACCCCACAAGGGTTCGAATCCCTTACCCTCCGCTCTTAGGAACAAATGCGAACCCAATCCGATGTTTTTTGTCGGGGAGGCGTTCGCGTTTATTTTTGCTCTTGAGTAAAGACTGTTTTCATATGTAGATTGGTATAAAAATCGAGGAGTTACGCTAGATGTCCTTGCTTTGTTACTGTACAGAAGTCATGCTGGATACAACATTTGTACTAGGCATATCGTCCCAAGTTCGTCCAAACAAGGCTCGTCCAGCTTTTTTCTTATTAACGCCGCCCCATTGCTTAAAATAAAAAAGTACATCTTGATGTTCGCACTGATTTTTTATATTGACCACCCACTCCTCTTGCATAGACCTAGCTTTACTACCGCCTTCACCACCAACAATAACCTAATCAATTCCGTTCAAATTTAATTCCCCAACGTCATCAAGAAATATCTATAGTAGAATTGGACTGTGAGACTGAGCGCGGTACATTGGAAGCATTAAACAAGTCTGTGAGAAAGCGGCGGACGTCAACTGAAATTGCACGGGAGCTTATATTTTTTTCTAAACGCAGCTACCCCATTGTAAGTTAGTTTTAGCGTATAACTATATTAAGGAGGCTACATGGTGAAAACCGATAAAGAGTTAGAAGACTACGTCGAGATGTTTCAAGACGAAATGAAAGCTGTGCCGGATAATCAAGTAAGCGAGCTATCCGGTCTCGGCGAAGATTTTGATATTTTTTATGAAAATGTTGAACGTTATTGCAACGCGGTTATTTCAAAGCTTTTATTGACATTTGGCAACGCGGGAAAATTATTAACCGTAGAAGACGTAATGCAGAATTTTTGCGAGAAGAGGTTGGCAAAAGCAATTAAGAGTTTTGACAGACGGAAAAAGAAATTCACTTCACACCTGTACACATCGTTGAAGCAGCAATGTTACGACGATTTGCGAAAGGTAGTTCGCAGAAGGGAAGATTTGACGGATGATGATTCCGGCTCCTTTTCTCCTGTTTTAAAGGGATTCCATGAGGATTTGGAAAGAAGATGGGCATTGATTAAGTTCATGAAGGGTTTTTTCAACATATTGAATAATATAAAATTCCCAAAGCTGAAAAACCCTGGTTTGGGTATAACACGAATAATGACCTACCATAGCTGGGAACTTCTTGACCAAAAATTTAAGTATGAAATTTCGGATAAACTACTTGCCGAATGGTCTTACGGTACTATACAAGCCGCGGTCGTAAGTGCGGAAGGCGCTTATACGGAAATTTTTGAGCTTGAAAAAAACGAGAACTTTATGGGTACGTTATTGCTTCGCATTGAAAAAGAAGCGGTTGGGAACATTTTGTTTACGGGTCCGAAAAAAAACAGTGAGCGGAATGAATGGCTTCGGCAGATAAAAGATCACTTAAATAACCACTACGCCGGTGAAATGGGTTCGTTGCTTGAAGAATTAGTCGAGTGTATAAATTAGGAGGGCCTTCTATGGGCGCAAATCATAAGCATGTGTCGTATTATGAAATTAAAAAGTACGTGGAATCTGATGAAGACAGCTTTACCATGGATACACTAGATTTTTTTGAAGATATTAGAAATAGATTGATGAATTGTACAGTTTGCAAAGAGCGTATGGGTGTTTATCAAGCTTTCTCAAAATTGACAAAACATGATCCAGAGCCTTTATTCGACAAATGGATCGCACGGCGATTGGATGAGTTGAGAAAAATGGGTAATTTTTTGGCTGGTAACTTTACGCTAATGACGATGCAGCCACTGGTATTAGGCGCGGCGCGAAGTGTTGCAGGGGCTGTGATGCCTGCCGCTCAAGAAATTGTAGAACTGGAGAGAAATGAAGACTATTATTATTTTGAACTTGGTAAGCCAACAAAGCTAACTGTTAAGATGACAGTTGAGGAAGTAAATGCAAACGGCTGCGAGTTGATTATATGCCGAGAGGGTGAGAGTGCGGAGGAATACAGTTACCCGCTGGTCAGAAGCGAATCTGGATATTTTACTGCTATAACGGATAAATTAGCGGCAGGGCGATATGTAGGGATTGTGATTGGGGGTACTGAGGAGTCTGGAGATGAATAAAGAAGCCGACAGGTATTTTTATGAGGCTTTTACAAGCTTTGAATCAGGGCGATACGAGAAGTCGCTTAAAAATTGCCACGCTGCGTTAAATATACTTCTGTCAAGCCCGGAACCCGATAGCGCTGAAATAGCAAAGATATATACCGGCATGGGGGGAATTTATAGAAGTTTTAACGAGTATGATAACGCACTGAAGTATTTGAAGCGGGCCGAGGAAATGCAAGTAGCAACAGCCTCAGACAGCTTTGAAATTGCTGTAACTTATACTAACTTAGGTTTATATTATGCCGACTTTTGTGACTATGATAAGGCATTGGACTATATTGACAGAGCGTTTAAAATCTTTATGAAATCCACAAGCGACAGCTCAATTATTGCGAAGGCTTATAGTAATATGGGCTTTGTTTACTTACGAATGGGCAGGCATGAAGAAGCTTTAAAGCAGTTTCGTCGTGCGGAGAAACTAATATCGAAGGACAGCTTATTTCTATCGGTAGTCAATATAAACTTAGGTGTATGCCTGCGTGATTTAGGCAGGCATGACGAGGCATTGACGTATCATCTTCGAGCCTTGAATATACAGGAAAAAATATTGCCTAAGGACAGCATAGATAAAGCTATTACATACAACAGCATAGGTATAACCTATAACGCTAATGGCCAACACCAAAAAGCCTTGGAATATCATGAGCAGGCGCTTAAAATAAGAAAGAAAGTTTTACCGGACAGCCTTGAAACAGCTCAATCACACCAGAATAAGTGCGGAGTCTTCATTAGTTTAAAAAAGCCTAAGAAAGCGATTGATGAGGCAAACTACGCACGCCGTATCTATGACAATATATCATTGCCGCAGGACAACATCTTACGCGGTATACTGTACTGCAGCTTAGGCGATGCGTATGTGATGCTAAACCCTATGAACAAGAAGGCATTGAAATGTTATAGCCATGCGTTGCATATTTTTGAACCAAAACTCCCATTGAAAGGTGATTCAATAGCAACCTTGTATGATCGCTCCGCCAATATACAATACCTAAACGGTAATATACCGGGTACATTCGAGTATATCGCTAAATTATCGGCTTTACTGCCCTCGTTGTATGAAGACGCCATGATGATATTCAACGAAGGATTTCGATTGCACAAAATCAGGAGGCTAAGCGGATATCTGGACACAATTCATTCCGCTTCATATACACATTTCGGCGGCATAGAGCCGAGCGAATCGTACAGTCTCCTGCTAAAAACTAAGGATATAAGCGCTGAGGCGGAATTTGCCGTTCGTGCTTACTTGCCGGACCGTTACCCTGAGCACAAAGAAAAGTTTACATTACTACAAAATATGCAAATTTCTCTGCAGCAGCTTGAAGTGAATGATATGGGCGGCAATGATATTTTACGCTTGAAAAAGGAAATACAGAATTTAGAAGACGAGCTTGCGCCTTATGTTCGAGAGATTAGTTTTTCAAAACATATGTCGAATTTAAGTATATCAAACATTATGGAAAATATTCCTCTTGGCAGCGCTTTGCTGGAATTTGGCTGGTTTAACTATGACTGGCCCTTTGCCGACCAAGAAAGGGGCGTTAAACCGGGCGGGAGATATTACGCTTATTTGTTATGCGGTGGTGAAATATCGCTGAGGTATCTGGAAGCGGAAGATATTGTTCATACTGAACTATATGCCTTGCGCGAGAAGATAGTCGGCGAAAAAAGTGAAATTGAAGGCGTTCATGGGGAATTGCAAGAATTGCATCGGTTATTGATAACTCCGTTTATGGAGAAGCTGCAAGGTCTGAGCCATTTATATATTGCCCCGGACGGGGAGTTATACAAGCTTCCATTTGAATTGCTGCGAGACGAAAGCGGATCAGCATTGTCCGAAATGCTTTCAATTAACTACCTTTCTTCTGGAAGGGACTTTGTGCGACCTAAAAAATGGAATAAGCCTTTTGAAAGCTATAACAGCATTGCGATCTTGGCAGACCCGTCATATGATTTGCCGGACGGATTCGAGACTCAAAGGGATGCAGAGCTTGAGCGCGGTGCATCATCAGTCAAATCAAGAGAAGTCGATAAATTAGAAAAGTGTACCCGGCTTCTGTCTACCAGAGCCGAAGCCGATGCACTGGACAGGGTGTTTAAGGGGGAGAAAGAAAGACTATATGAGCTTGAAGCGAAAAAGACTGCGTTATTTCGGTTAGGCGCAACGGATATAATTCACATCGCTACTCATGGGTTCTATTTAAAAAAGCGGTTAAAGGAAGACACACCATTTACGCCTGACCGTAAGGATGCGTATGGATACGCTGAAGATCCGCTAATTCGCTGCGGTTTAATGTTTGCGGGCGTAAATGACTGGCTTGATCCTGCCAAGCATGACCCTCCAGATGATTATGGCGACGGTATACTGACTGCAAAGGAAGTATTGTCTCTGGACTTGCATGAAACAGATATGCTTGTGCTTTCCGCATGCGAAACAGGACTGGGCGATTCGAATAACGGAGAGGGGATACAGGGACTGCGCCGGGCAATTTGAATTAGCCGGGGTACGTACTCTTGTATGCACGCTTTGGAGCATAGACGACAATGCCAGCGCAATTCTTATGGAGCGGTTTTACCTAAATTTAATCGAAAGGAATACAAATAAGCTTCAAGCGTTGTTAGAAGCTAAAAAGTACGTAAGCAAGATGACGCAGATCCAGCTTGTAAAGTATTTGGAACTAAATGGAGAGAAACAGTTGGACGAAATGGAAAAAAACTGTTCGGAGCAGTATGGTATGTCCTTGGATGAGTATTTTCGAGCCTTTCCAGGCGCTGCCGAAGAAATGCCTTATAAGAATCCATACTATTGGGCGGGATTTATCCTGCAGGGTGATATAAATCGTCAATAATGAACACATTGAAGTAACAAACCATGTCTGAGAGACATGGCTTTTTTGTATTTAAAGAAAAAATTTATTTTATTCTTCCCCATTCTAAACTTTTTACCGCGTATAACTCAATAGAAGGTTAAGTAAGAGACTTAGAGCCTAACCAACAATAAGCGGCTTCGCACTTTTTTGGCTTTTTGCCGCATCGCGTCGTCACTTCCTCTGCCTACGCTGGCGCTTCGGATGCTAAACGTGTGCCGCCGGCATACAGCATTCTTGCGAACCATAAGGGTTCGCAGCGGCGTCAGTTCCTAGCTCTACGGCAAAAATCTCAAAAAATTGCTTCGCCGTTATTGTTGTATAGGCTCTTAATATTTAGGGAGGTTATTATGTTTACAGGAAACAAGCAGGCGATTAATTATCACATAACAGAGGTATGCAACATGAAATGCTCATACTGTTTTGCGAAATACGGGCTGAAATCCAAAAAAGAGCTAACAAGAGAAGAATCTTGTGAGCTAATTGACCGTATTGCGGAGGCCGGAGCAAGGAAATTGACTTTTGTAGGCGGCGAGCCTACATTATGCCCGTGGCTTTCGGATTTGATTGCACACGCGAAAATGCGTGGGCTAACTACGATGATTGTGACTAATGGCACAGGTTTGACCGATTCGTTCCTTAATAAAATGCAGGGAAGTCTCGATTGGATAGGAGTGAGCGTTAATTCATTATGTCTGGATACGCTGAAAGCTATCGGCGCGCAATGTCGAAGCCAAAGAATTGACGGTGATTTTTATTACGAGTTAATTAAAAAAATCAAGGATAACGGTTATCGGTTGAAAATAAATACGGTAGTAAGCACTGCCAATAAAAATGAAGATTTTTCCGGTTTTATAAATTACGCAATTCCTGATAGGTGGAAAGTTATGCAAGTGCTTCCACTGATGCCTGGTACGCAGAAGTTTTCGCCTACAAAGGAAGAATTCAAAAACTTCTGCGATAAGCACCGCAGGGAGCTGAGCTGCGACATTAATCTGGTAGTTGAAGACAGCGAATTAATGACGGCATCGTATATTATGGTTGATCCTCTGGGACGTTTTTGCGACAACAGTACAGGCAGCTACACCTATAGCGAGCCTATACTTAAAGTCGGCATTGAGAACGCGTTTAAGCAAGTTCTCATAGATGATGAGAAGATGCGCCTAAGAAATGCGGTCTATAACTGGTAAATCAAGCTGTCACTCTCTTTTTGCATCTCAGAAATTCTGATACGGATAACCAGGTAAGCAGGATACTTACCATATTATAAAAACCTAACGGAGGTAGTCTTTATGAAGAACACAAACAATTTACGTGTTATCTTGGAACAAGGAAAAGCCGGCAAGGATATTTTCCTGCAGGTCGGCGGAACCCTGCGCTATGTCGTCACCGTACGCGATAATTATCTGTGGTTGAGGCTAAACGGCGCTACAACCATAGGAGAACTGCGTAGAACCAAGCCCGCATCAAGTCGCGGTGCGCAAGCTTATTATAAGCGCACTAAGAGGCTTGTAAAAGTTTTGGATGATTTCATCCAGTACGAACTGGCCTCATAATAGCAAGCATATATCATGTGCCTGTTAGGGCAGGCGGGGCTGATTCTAATTTCACAAAAAGGAGGTGATAAGCATGGCGTTTATGTTCAAATTGGCAAGGCCGCTAGATATCCGTCAAACTTTTTTGAGCCTGAAGGAAGAAGCCGTAAAGTATGGTATTTCCTTTGAAGGCGATGAGCGTCACGGGTGTGGACGCGGATACGGATTTGAGGGCAGTTATAATATCGGCAATCAATTTGTCGAAATTACCGTTCACAAAAAGCCTTTTGTGGTATCTGACTCCCGAATTGAGAAAGAAGTCCGTAATTACTGGGCCAAGATTGTTATATAAGGAGGAAAAATTATGGCGGATCATTTTGTATGCGTCGCAAGCGTGGTAAGCAAGATGGGCCTGGAAGAAAAAGGGCTGCTGAAGGGTATAATTTTGTCAGGTAAAGACTTCCGGCATTCTGGTAGTTTTGTCGCTGACGACTTAAAAGAACTAGGTCGAGACGTTACTCCTGAGTGGGTTTCATCCAACCTTAAAAGCTTGTTCAAGGAAGGTCTGGGCTGGATGGACGGTATTAAAAAAGTTTCCAATAGCTACGGTCGACAGTTGGATATCACCATTAAAAAAGTGTTGGTCAAGTCATTAAATGTAAGCAAGCCGTCATTTATATGTGATTGCAACACCTTTGAAGGCGCAGTTGAGCGGGAAACCTGGATAACCGAAAAACTGACGGAGAAATTAATAGAAGGTATGGACGACGAAGCCAGGGCGGAAATAGTTAAGAGCATTGAAGATTATCTATTATCACAAGGCTTTGACATCGGTGAGACCGCAAAAATATGCGCTTTGTTCATGCTGGGAAGCGTGACGCCCCTAAATGCAATTCTGGCAACGCGTTTTTTTGGGCCAAGTCTTGCGGTAATGCTGTTTAGGATATTTAATCTGTCGCTTGGTAACTTCATCAGAGTATGGTTTTTCTTAAATGCTTTTTTTACCGGCCCTATTGGCTGGGGGATTTCGATAGCGTCGTTCTTCCCTATGGTATCGTCGTTTATTAATAAGCGTGCTTATGATAAATACATACTTGCGGTGTTTATAATAGGCATGGCAAGAATCGCACAAAAGCAATAGTCGATTGCGCGGCGCAGCTCCGGCACAGATGTGGTTTTAGAACAATTAACAGTGGGTAAAATTTTCAGGCAATTTTTCGCTGGGCCGGGAAGCGCCGACAACTCCCAGCGAAAAATTGACCTCAATTGCGTCCAAATGCGGTTTTTAAACACGCTCTAGTATGTTCAGGCATCACTTCAACACACGCTTGAAAGCGGCTGTAAAGTCCGTCATTCCATCATGTTGGTTATAGAAGGGAAGTCCCCAGACGTGATACTCTATGTCGTCGGCAAAAATTTTTCTAGGAAGCCCCCGGCTCTCTATTTGCAGCAAGAAGTCTTCTTTCCACTTATCCTGCGCGGCCAGGTGGCTTCCTTTTGGTTCTACAAAAATCTGGTACTGCTCGTATCCAGCGGACTTCTTCTTACTCAAAAATATCAAGTAGTCGGGCTCGAATCGCTCTCCGCCGTCAAAAGAGTACAGAACAAGTTGTCTCTCATTTCGCACAAGGTATACTTTTTCATATTCCAGTTTTAACTGTTTCACATAGGTCGCGAAATATGCAACGAATGCTTTCTCCTCGGCCGTACCAAAGTTATCGTTAAAGACAAACCAGTCTGAAGCTCCGAGATCAATTTTCCATTCGGGGCGAATGGACGGAGCGTTCTGTGATACGCCTTCTCCCTCGCCATGCGGGTCGGTGATATGGATTGTCTTGTCACGAAATACCTCGCTAAATTTTTTTGCCTTGAACGTTGTACCATCATAGGTTTCATTGACAGCCAGAATTTCACTGCCGATTATTGTAAGTACTGTCATGCAAGCTTCAAAGAATATATCTGGAGTGGGCGTCTCTTCGCGGCTCTCGATAAGCAGCCTGACGCTGCCAAGGTAGGGTTCGCCGGTAATAAATTCCCTAATTGATTTTAAGTTTGGGAAGTAGCCGCGCAGGTTGCTAAATTTGAACACGTCGATTCTCCGCAAAGCTTTATGAACAAGTGAATAACTGTATTCCGCAATTTCCCCGATAGTCGTTCTGTGATGGCTGGTATTCACGGCCGAGTTATTGAAGGTGTCCAGCATTAACGTATCCATTGATATCTTACCTGTGTTTATTTTGATTAGATACTCTTTATCCCGTACGTAAGGCAGTAATTCTATGATGTCTTTGCGGCTCCTTACTTCGCGGGTATTCAAGAACACAATGCCCGTTTTGTAGAGGTCGTCTTGCTTGAACTCCTCTTTCAGCAGATATTTCACTTCAACTTGACTTTCCGGCATGATGCCCGTCGCAATCAAAGCTTTATTCAACTCGGCTATATAGCGGCTGTCATATTGGCAATAGTAGTATAATTCCTCGCATACACGCAGCGGGTTTTCAATGTCGCCGTCATATTTTCGCTTATATTTTTCATCATCCGCATCAACCGTAAATGGACAGTACCTTGCGCCGCGCCCGATAAGCTGGGCTTCGGCGATTGTGCTTGCGCCGGGCTTGCCCTTAGAAGCGTCACGTGTTTCATAAAGGCGCACTATGTCGAAAAGGTTAAGGACATCCCAGCCCTCATCCAGTTTCTTGACTTGGAAGATGGCTCGATAAGGGTTATCTCTGCTTTCGAGAGAATTGAGCAGTATCTGACGTTCGTTCGCCTCTTTGTCGTCGTTGACCGATATACAGCGTTCTGGGCTGAATTCTTCGCGTAATTCCTGTGCCAACTCATCAAAACCAATACCCTTAGAGGCAAAATAGTCCGTCATTCGCTGTACTTCGGCAAGCGGCGAAGCGTTTACAATGCGCTCCAACGTGCTGCTGGAGAGTGTTCGCATCATATCGCAGAAGGATAATTCAAAGGCTTTACTATCGGAGATGGTTTTCGCCTTGAACAGCACGACGGGCTTGATATAAAGTCGATGATCCTGGAATACCTTCATACGGTACTGGCTGAACATCAGGGCCTGCAGAGCGCGGTCATCGTGGTTGATGTCGGCTCGGATAGCCCGTACCTGCTTCGAGTATTTTTCTTCCCGGAACCGGCGAAGCGGGTAATTAAAGATTATTTTATCCTTATACTCTTCCAGAATGAATGGATTCTGCAAATCGCAGGTTGCGGTAAACTCTAAGAGGATGTTGTCGCAATTTGCATGTAGAATACGGTTGACTGTACTTTCCCAGCTTATTTGTGACTCCTCATCCTCTCTGCTGGGCTTGCCTTTGCGTGTATCCACGTTCAGGTGGTGCGCCTCGTCGGCAATCAACACCGTCTTCTTTTCGGTGAAATCATCGAAAGAAGGAGCATTCTCTTTTGTAAACCACATATCTGAGTGAAGTCCCTGGATGGTTGTGAAACAGATGTTTATAGCATCGGAGTTCACGCCCTGGAAGTTACACACTTCGTTAATTTTAACTATTTCACCGTCGATGATAATTTCTTCTGCGAACAAATACTTTTCCGAAGTCATGTTTAGGAAGTTATCCTTTGTCTTTTCGACAATATTGCCGAGATTCACAAAGAACAGGAAGTCGCGGTATCCATGCTTATAGAGATACACAATCAATCCCGCCATTATGAGCGTCTTGCCGCTTCCCGTCGCCATGTGGAAAAGCATCTGTCTCAAGCTAGGGCGTTTATCGCTCTCATAGATAGTGATGAAATTACGGAAAGCGTCTGCTTGGTATGGGCGCAGCTCAAATTTTGGATTCAGGCTTTCCGCCACGTAATCCGGCAATTCTTTGAAGGCGCTCGGCGCAATGTTGCGAAGAGAGTCAATTTGCTCAAATAAAAACATCACTTGCCCTCCGATCTATAGAAGCTGCGGGTGAAAGTCTTATCGGCATCACTTATGGCATACTCTTCATCATCGAGGTCGGATAGATTCACATAGAGCATATTTTTGTCGAGCAGTTCGAGAACGAGACGTTTCTTATCTTTGAGCGTCAAGGCTTCAAAGTCGGAAGCGGCTTCGGCAATCTCGGAAGGGTTAACTTTACTGCTGATGAAAGCGCTCCTGAGGACGCGCTCCAACAGAGACGTCATATCGGCGTCGGTCTTGGCGCTCTTCACTTCATCCACATATTTTTGATTAAGCTGTGCGAGTTCACAATAGACGAAAGAACCGCCGCCTTGCCAATCGACTGCTTTAGAAATTCCGCTCTGCTCTCCATCTATGACCTTTTTTAGCCGTTCGATGGTTATTGTCTCTATGTAGTCCATCTGCTCCACACCAATATAATGAAGGCCAAGTTTGTGCGCAACCGCGGCGGTTGTGCCTGACCCAAGGTGAAAATCCAATACCGTGTCTCCGTCGCCGGTGAAAATGTCAAGGTAGTACTTTATATACTCTTCCGGCTTTTTCCCGTTCCTAAACGAATAGCTACCCTCATCATTAACAAGGTTGTACTGTTGTACGAAGTCTACGAAGTTTGGATAAGGTTTGTAAGTTATATCGTTGCTTTGGGGCTTGCCGGGGTAGTAAAAGCCGTTTTTATTGCCGTTCTTAGGTAATTCAAACAGCCGATACTCCAGCCCGTCGTCTCCCATATTCGGCACGGCAAAAATTGTGCCTTCGGGATATTCGCCTATTTTATTTTCCAGGTGCGCGACATAGTATCTGCCGCTTGAGTTTTTCTCTCGGATGCTGCCACGTATAGACATTGATTTTAGACCGCCGATGTGACCTTGGGACTTTTTAATTGTGACGGTTTCAGGCAAGTATACTTTTACGGGTTTACCCCCAAGCTCCAATATCTTTGCAGGGGTATCAGGCAGCACAAAGTCATACTGATAATCATCATCCGTTTTATCAATTTCACGCTTAGGCATCTTAAATTTTGAGGATTTCGAGTAAATTAAAGTATATTCAACTACATCGTTGAATTCTTTGTCGCTTGTTAAACTGCGCTCAGGGTGGCGAACCAATGTGTTCATGTCGAACTGATGACATGCCTTGGTGAAAATTTCATCTGCCAGCACTCGGAGGTAGGGGTATTCATGAAAGCTGCACTGAATGAGAATTACCCCGTCGGATCTAAGCAGCTTGCGAGCCGCTTCAAGGCGGTTCTTCATAAATACCAGCCAAGTAGAGTGATTAAAAGAATCGTTGTAACCAAAGCTGTCACTGCCGGTATTGTACGGCGGATCAATGTATATGCATTTTATCTTGTATTCATATCTTTTTAGCAGAGAGGTTATAGCTAACAAATTATTACCTTTGATTATGAGATTATCATTATCGCTAAAAGTTATATTTTCCTCAACGCCCTTTGCCGTATAGCGCTTCGCATTAACAAACACCTTTGGGTCGAGCAGCCTTTCAACCTCATCCGGCACAAGCGTGGCATTATAGAATATCTCGTCGCGCTGTTGGTCGTCCTTCGTCTGTCCGCCTGCAAGGAAACAGTCCTTGTAAGGGAATGAGAGCACTACGTCGCTTGACGCGAAGATTAGGTCGCCGCGATTATCGATCAGTCCGATACGGTTCTTGAAGCGCGTATAGCTGTCCGGCAAGAACTGACGGTTGTTTATAACCCATCCAAAACCGACCTTATCGAAAACGAATGTTCCGTGTACCTCAGTAAAGAATCGTTTCTTCGTGCCGCTGTTTGAAAGGAGCAGCCCAATCAGCCCTGCATCCATATTTACGGCGGATTCATAGACTTTATTACGTAGGAGAGTGCCGTCTTCAGTAAAGAATCGCTCGTCCGCTCTTAGGACATCAATAAGTACTTCAAAGAAATTGGTCATTTTCCTTCTGCTCCTTTTAGCCTTTTAACATTTCTTCGGGAAGAGTAAGGTATTGGTTTGTACAGCATTATATGTAAGCTGCAGTATTTCATCATCGGCTTCCATATGGCTTGAGGTACGATTGCTGTCGAATCCAACAATTATATGAATAATTATAGCATATCTTCAAAAAGTTTTGAAGGAAAAATCGAAGAGATTTTCAAAGTATAGGAATATGACTGCGAAACAGCATCAAAGGAGGGGTGCGCGCAATCGCAAGATTGCGCGCTGCTCACCCCGACGCATGATACTGTTTGAGCTGCATATTCCTATATATCACAACACAAGTTGCTTTGTTTCATTTTACGAGGTCGTGCCAGACGGCACTACCATGCAAAGACAAAGAGATATGCCCTGTTAAAAATTCCAGTGAATTTCTAAGGGCAGTCCGCGTGTTTCAGGATGTCTGCGACCGACGTAGATACAATTCAATCAACACTTCGATGTACTCGCGTGTAAGCTTGTAAACATTCATATACTTAGCTAGAATTTCCGCTTTATCACCTGCCGTTTTCAAACGGGCTCCATATTCGTTCATCTCCTCTTTCATTTGCCTCACTTGGTTTTCAAGCTTGACTCTTTCGTTGTGAAAGTATTTGGACATGCTGACAAAATTATCTTCGCTTATTATGCCCCTAGATTTGTCTAAGTACATATCCATTATTGCTTTAGAACAATCTTCAAGGCGCTTCATGTACGCTCGTAATGCCTTTTCAGATATATCAATACCCGAATTAGTTTTATCAGTTAATTTAATCCGTCGAATTATCTCTCCCATGCTGAGATACTCTGTAATGATTTGTCAAGGGGTGAAATCGTCAAAAATAATTTAGAGCAGAATCAGATAGTCGGGGCAATAATGATTTTGGCTGATTCAAAGGCAAAATCGGAAAAATTTTTGTAGATTTTTATTCCGTTCTATGATATACTGAAGAATGAGTTATAAGCGATATTCTGAAACCTTGAAGGGAGCGGATACCATGTACACTAAGCCGCTTGAGCCAGAAACAAGGCTGATTGTGGATCGCACATTGGAAAATTTGG
>Ga0131853_10005113_pt1 | contig 23616 bp, 18 predicted proteins | sample TergutLab28metaG_FD_92764 | JGI IMG/M metagenome (GOLD analysis project Ga0131853, IMG submission 92764) | Labiotermes labralis P1 segment gut microbial communities from Petit-Saut dam, French Guiana - Lab288 P1 (version 2) (version 2) | ecosystem: Host-associated > Arthropoda: Insects >...
AAGTGATATGTTTTCAGTTAAAGTTAATGGGGAGATGTATGGGCAAAGCACGGAAAATTTGCAGTTTGAGTTAACTGTGTTTAAGCGACAAGATAATACTCGTGTATGGGGGCAGCACTTTAAGATTGAGAATTGGTCGAAAGTTTCACTTGAAATACAAGATGTGATTAGTTTGTCAATACCTATAACGAATGAGATGATGTTACATTACTTTGAAAGTGCTTGGGGTCGGGAATTCGTTCCTAAACAGACAGAGATTTCCACAGCTTTTGAACTGAAGAGTGAGCTTGGACGTTCTTCAGCCCAGTTTCAGAGTTTGTTTTATTTGGAATCTGATGCAGAGATTAGGCTTTTTCAGCTAGGCTGGAGTGGGAATTGGCGTGCTTGGGTGGCGGATTTTGATGGCGAGCTGAGGTTAAATGTTGGGTTAGAACAAACTTTTAAGACAATACTAAAGCCGGGTGAGGTGTTCGAGAGTTTTCCAGTTTATGTTGCTGTTGCGTCGGATTTGAACGAAGCGGGAAATTTATTGTCAGCATATGGTGAGCGTCATGTGTTCCCGAAAAATCCGCTCGAGGATGTGCCAGTAGTGAGTTGGAATCATTGGTGGGCGTATGAAGACAAGAATATCAATGAAGAAGTTTTTTTAGCGACTTTAGAACGGGCATCAGTGCTCGGGATTAATGCCATGATCCTTGATGCGGGTTGGTTTGGTGCGCCTAACGATGACTGGTTCAAGAAGCGAGGCGATTGGGAATTTGTCAACAAAGAGCGATTCCCAGCTGGGCTTCGTTTTCTATCAGATGCTGTTCATGCTAAGGGTATGAAGTTTGGACTTTGGTGCGAATTTGAAGCGCTAGGAGAGCAAGCGAACCTGCGACTGAGGGAGCCTCACTTTGCTGCCACATTCGAAAATGAAGGTTTAGGCTACATTTGCTTTGGAAACAAAGAAGCTCAGAGCTGGGCCTTTGAGACGCTTAGTCATTTAATTTCAACTTACAATTGTGATTGGATTAAGCTGGATTTCAATTTGGATCCTAAGCATGGTTGTAACAGTACAGTTCATGATCATGGCGAATGGGATGGTCTTTATGCGCATTATAAAGGGTTATATCAGGTGCTATATGATTTGCGGCAAAAATTTCCTCATGTCGTTATCGAAAATTGTGCCTCAGGCGGCTTGCGAACGGATTGGGGAATGCTTAAGGAAACACATTTACAATTTTTAAGCGACCCTGATCATGCACCGCATCAGTTACAAGTCTTCTGGAGTGCTAGTTTGTCGATACCGCCTTTAAGGTGCTATCATTTCACCTCATCAGATACATTAGACTACCTTCCCTTTCCTCGGCAGAAATGGCAGACATGTAATGAGGCAGAAATTCGCGCGTTTCTTCGAGTAGGCGGTTTACATCGCTTCGGTTTGTCCCATCCTTTAATAGAATGGGATCAGAGAACGATGGAAATTGTTGCTGAGGGAATTGCTGAATATCAAGAAAAAATCTTCCCGCGATTAAAGGATGCCAAAGTCTATCGCTTATGCTCACAACCTGATCGAGAGAAGCCTGGTGTTGATGTCTTTCAATTTGTCGCTTCAGATGAAGCCATGATGGTCTTCGTGTTTGATTTTAGTGAGGAAAGCCCATGTGATTTTAAGATGGATCAGCCTTTAGTAGGGATTGATGAGGCGAGTATTTATGAGTGTGAATGGTTAACTGCTAAGAAGAACGAGGTTTTGACTGGTGAGCGATTGCTTTTAGAGAATTGGTGCCAGCTTGAAGGCATAAATAAATCAGAAGTGATTATGATAACGAAGAGATAGCGTGTTGTAGCTACTTAATGGAGGAATCAGAATGAACTTAGAAATGTGGAGAAATGTTGGCGATCAGATGCGGTTATTGCCATCTGTAGCGCTGGAGAAGCAAATGCGCAATCGTGAGTATTTAATGGAATTGGAGATTGATAATTTGTTGCTTCCTTTTCGAATCGAAGCGGGATTAGCAGGTCGGCTTAATTATACGTTAGAGACAGCGCATGGTGGCTGGGATAATCCACTTAGTCAAATAAGAGGTACTTTTACGGGCCACTGGTTAAGTGCAGCAGCAACTTTATATGCCGAGACGAAAGATTTAGAATTAAAGCTCAAAGCTGATGCGATTGTTTTGGAAATAAAAAAATGCCAAGAAGCAAATGGCGGTGGCTGGTTGTTCCCGATTCCTGAAAAGTATTTATACGCTTTAAAAGCAGGGCGAAATTTTTGGGCGCCACATTATGTTTGTCATAAAGTATTGATGGGTCTTTTAGATATGTATCGCTATGCACAAAATGAATATGTATTAGAGATGATCTCAGAAGTGGCAGATTGGTTTTTAGCATTTACAGCCGATATTGATCGCAAACAAATGGATTACATGATGAACATGGAAGAAACAGGTGGCATTATGGAAGTGTGGGCGGACTTGTATGGTGAAACTCAAGATACCCGTTATCTGACGCTGATGGAATGTTACGAACGACCTGAACTGATGGATCCTTTGCTAGAAAAAACAGATATTTTAACGAATTTGCATGCAAACACAACGATTCCTGAGGTTCATGGTATGGCCAGAGCATATGAAGTAACAGGCAAGCAGAAATATCGTCAAGCAGTTGAGTCGTTTTGGGAGCAAGCTGTTACTAAGCGCGGACAATTTGCTACTGGTGGGCAAACAAGCGGGGAAATTTGGACCCCACCACAGCGACAACACACGCGTTTGAGTGAAACAAATCAAGAGCATTGTGTTGTATACAATATGATTCGTTTGGCAGATTACCTTTTCCGGTGGACAAAAGATGCGGTTTATGCCGACTATATCGAGCAAAATATTTATAATGGTTTGTTTGCGCAAGGTTATTGGCGAGGTCGAAATCAAGATAGCTTAGGAGAGCCGCTCGTACCTGATGAGGGCTTAATCGCTTACTATTTGCCGCTCGCTTTTGGCTCAACGAAAAAGTGGGGTCGAAAAACGGAGGATTTTTGGTGCTGTCATTGTACGCTAGTTCAAGCAAATGCGAATTATCGGCAGTGGTTTTTATACCAAAAAGAAGAGCAGCTATGCTTGTCGCAATATTTCCCATTTGCAGCAACGTTAGAGATTAATAACACCCCAGCTGAGGTGACGCTAAAAGCAGCCGATGTGAGTGGCGGTAGTATTGAATTGCCGACTGCACCGCTCGCGAAACTACCACGCCCCACAGCGATGAAAATGATCTTTACCATTTCTGCCAAGGCGCCTATTTCAACAACCATCTCCTTTCGAATTCCTTGGTGGGCAAAAGGAGAAATTGATGTGCAAGTAGAGGGTGCAACTGTGAGCAAGCAGTCGAGAGCAGGCTTTTTAGAATTGACAGGTACTTTCAAGGATGCAAGTATCGAAATCACTTTGCCACGAAGCATTACCACCTGGCCGTTAGCTGACGCACCAGAGTATCACGCCTTTTTAGATGGGCCTGTCCTACTCGCGGGATTGATCGAGGATGAGCGAACACTGTATTTGAAAGATGGGCAAAAAGAAGTGGATCTGTTGGTTCTGCATGATGAAAGAAAGTGGACGACTTGGCAGCCTTTTTATAAGACGATTGGGCAGCCTAGCAATTTCTTGTTGAAGCCATTAAATGAGATTGGTAGGGAGCCTTATACAGTTTACTTTCCAATTGAAAAGCGTCAGAACTAAAATTGTTATCAAAGGGAGGCAGTTCATGAAATTCACAGTATTCACATTCGATTCACAGAAAAATAATCCCGTCAGGGAAAAATTAGAAGCACAGCTTATCCAAAATCATTTTGTTATCGATGCTCATGATCCAGATTTGGTTTTCACGATCGGAGGAGATGGCACCGTACTGCGAGCTATTCACCACTACTTAGATGCTAAAAAATTAGATACAGTTAAATTTATTGGGATTCACACGGGACATTTGGGTTATTACACCGACTGGCTTCCTGATGAATTAGATCAATTGGTCGAATTTGTCACAACACAAGAAATCCAAACGTATAAATATCCATTACTAGAAGCTCGACTTTACGCAGGGGCTAAGACGCGCTCAAAATACGCCTTAAATGAGTTCACGATTATCAATGCCAAAAGAACCCAACATCTCGATATTAAAATTAATGACATGTTCTTGGAATCTTTCAGAGGAACAGGAATTTGTGTCAGTACACCCACAGGAAGTACTGCCTACAACAAAGCACTAGGTGGCGCGCTTATCTACCCGAGCTTGCCAGCTTATCAGCTGACAGAAATCGCCTCGATCAACAGCAATGCTTACCGCACCATCGGTTCCCCTCTTATCATCCCGCAAGAACAAAAACTGCTATTAGAATCAGAAAATTGGGAAGGAATGACGCTCACACAAGACCATCTGGAGTTAGACATTTCTGCCCTTACAGCGATCCATGTTAACTTATCTAGCAAGAATGTTCAGTTTGTCAAACGAAATGGCGGCTTGTTTTGGAATCGGGTGAAAGCTCACTTTTTATAAAAATTAAATGACCTCCAAACGTGAACTTGAAAGTTCCGCCTCGGAGGTCATTTTCTGTGAGCTATTTATTCCATCTCTTCATCATGATTTAAATAGTTTTCATGTTCTGTCACAAAATCACGCTGCATATTCTTCTCGTGCTTTCTTACAAATGCTTCAGATAACTCCTCAGCTGACACATCGAAACACGTCATCAAATCGATAAAATACATCAGGGTATCAGAAAGTTCTTCGACGAATCCCAAACGCACCGCTTCATCATTCATAATGGCATCACTGCCCCGCTTTTTGATAATGGCAACAAGTTCACCCATCTCTTCAAACATCCATAACAACGAAAAGTGACCATTTTCCGGAATAATTGGCGTCCATTTATCTTTCATTCTATTTTGCAAAGCATCTTGCATGCTGATAAATTCGCTTATTTTCAAGTCTTTCATAATCATCCTCAATTCTTTTTCTCTCTTGTCGCTCGCTCTAATTCTAACAATTTTTTAATCCGATTAATCGCTGTTTCATCTGGATTAGCAAAATCTACTTTCTTATTATTCACATGATAAATCTCACGACAGATATTATTAAACGTTTTGCCAAGTATTGTTACACTTTTTCCATCACCACATTTTCCGGGACACCACGGTTCGCAACGTTTGAAATTGTCCCAAACAAAATGCTGTAACCCCTCATTTATTATAGATTTTTCGTATTCATTGATATTTGTAAGACATGGAGAAATTACCCAGTTAAATCGGTTCAAAGTTACCCAGCAGAGCACTTTGCTTTTACTATGCGCTTTCCATGTATTCCACGCATCCCATTTTAGCGGCATTTTGTTTACTTGCAAATACGTAGCGAAATCTATTGCGGATTTTTGCATAGTGCGGTCAAGATAATGAGGGATGGCATCTTCGATTTTTGCTTTGATTTCTCTTTGAACACGAAAGGAAGCGATGCTTTTATCTATTTCATCAAACCACGCTGGATTGAAACGCTGTTCTAGTATTTCTTTCAAAGATATTCCCTTATATGGTGTTCCATAAACGAATATCCGTTTTAAGATATCTTCCATGACAGCAGCATGTTCTTGATAATCTTCTCCCAGTCTCGCTTTAAAAAATTTTCGGAGCTCGGGTTTCGTCATTTTTCTGGAACCGATTATTGTTTCTTCTGTGAGGGATTCTTTCGTATTGATATTATCCATTTTTCAGAAGATGGTTGTTGTATATCAGATAATAACAATCATGCTCTGGGAGGTAAAAAGTATCACCATGCTCAATCAACCATTTCATTTTCCAATACGCTAAAACTTCTATACCCTGTGTTCGTGCAAGGTATAGTCGCTTATACTTTTCTAAAAATTCAGCTGTGAGTATTTTCATAATCATCACCTCTATAACTTTTTACTAAAATGAATAATTCTGTGTAACTCTTTGAATCCAATACCAAGATGGAAGGTCAGACTGCCTGTATTATCTAAATCACAATCACTAGCAAATTCGACACAGCCATTTTCTCTTGCCCAATCTTCACACATCCTAACCAAAGTTTGTGCGATACCTTTCTTACGATAATCGGGACATACATATATCGTGTCTAAATATCCGAATGGGCCACTGTCATTCTCTGTCCAAACCCATTCATACCGCTTATACACATGAGAAAATCCGACTGCTCTATGCTCATCAAATGCAATGAACATAGCCTTCTCAGGATTCATCAAAGCCTCCTGGCTCATAATTAGTATATCATCATACTCATCTTCACCGCAATTTTCTTCGGTGCTACACATCAAATTCCATAAATCCGTAATGATTTTTAAATCGTCAACGTTTGCAGCACGGTATGTTATAGCCATTGATATCATTCCTCTCTGATGATTAATTTGCAACATGAGAAGCCACGTATTTATTCCATAGCCTTTAACAATCCACAAATTCGAAGCCTATCTTTATCAATTTGATCCCAGCCATATGCATCTAAGAAACGCTGGCCATACTTTTGCGTTTTCAAATTATAATTCAATGTCCACAAACCCATGGCCAAATCATAATGTCGATCCCCTATCCCACTGTCAGCTAAATCAATGAACCCTTCTAATTTCCAATCATCAAAAAGCACATTTGGCAAGCAATAATCACCATGAATAAGCACATCTCGCTTTAGTAAATTCCCATTCGCCACAATTTCCTCTGCCGCTTTTTTCGCATCAACTGTCCCGATATACTCCGAAATATCATCTAACTGACTTTGCAAAAATGAAGCAGTTTCAGCGAATTTCAGCAACTCCGTCATTTTATCTTCAAGAGAAGCATTCTCTATACCAGCATCATGTAGAAAACGCAACGCATGCGCGAAAGCTTCACTTAATCTTTCAGGCTCAGCCACACATCTTGCTGAACTGCCCGCTTCTCCTCTAACTGGTGTAGTTATCAAATAGTCTTTGTCAGCCAAGATGTAATCGATAACAGGAGCGGACAGTTTATGCTGGTAAAAGAAATCTTGCATCACATAAGAACGATGTAGCGCACCACGATCGGCTATTTTCAAATATGCACCATCATCACGGTCGACATATAATGTTTGCGCACCAGAATGTCCACTACTTTCATAAATGGCAGCACTCCCGATCCATTCAATAATTTCATTAGGCAAAGACAATGTATTTATTTCTACTGCTCTATGATTTGCCATCCAATAACGCTCCTTAATACTAAAATTATTTTTTTGACAGGATTTTTTGTACAACTTAGAACAGGTTACAACTCAACGAATCTTGCCACTTCAAAGCCAACGAACACGACTACAAATTTCTTAAAATTCTCACGATTTGCTAGGCGATTGTCTTGCATATAGAGATTGATTTGATTGATTCCATCATTAAGCTCTACTTCGATTTTTGTATCAGTTGCATCAGCTTTTTTAATATATTTCAATTCAATTATCGCCTCAAATCTCGCAGTACTATTCGGGGCTTTAAAAATCAATACATCGCTAAAACCTTGTAAAGCTGGCAATTCATCATAAACAGCAAACTGGTTGCTATTTGCCAAAATCATTAAATAAGCAAGTTTAATATATTTCTCATCAAAGTTTTGTGTATTTCTTACTGCAGTATGCAATGCACTTTTCGAGTGCATCAAAAATTCGCTTACCAAATTCGTCAATGTATCAATTTTTCCTTGGCGTCCAAATTCGATAATTGCATCTTGCTGAGCAGAAACTTCAAGCGTATAATTTGATTGTCGCTGAATTAAGTCACTCAAATATTGTAAGTAGATATTTTCGATGATTTTATTCGGCATTTCAAATTGTGTTTCCATATCAAAGCTTTTAATGGTCAACATCCCAATATTGTATAACAGCGTAATTAAATCATTTTTGTCGAATTTGACATCAACATTAATAAATGGTTGTAACGTACCACCGATTTGTTTATTACCCACAATCTGTTCAATAATTTGATAATTTTGCTCGCTATTTTTCAAGCCGACAATATTCTCAATTGTTGTGCCAGTTTGATTTAGATTCGGGTCAATTAGATTTCTAGGAATGCGCTTGTCTGGTAAATAATTTTTAAAATAAAACATAATCAGAGTAGAATTAAAAACTTTGGTTTCACTATCCTCTGAAAACAAATAGCCATTGTAATTTTCACGGAAGATATCGTAAACTTCAGCCTGTTCATTGGTTGTTAGATTAATAGCATTTGGTTCTTCATCCCCGTCTGTGAATGACAAACTTAAAACATCCTTTACCTCATCCGTAGTAAAGCCCATTAAATCTGCAAAATCACGATGTGTTGTAATATTCGTCGCAATGTTAAAGCCACTTGACATACTATCAAGTGTAACTGACATCACACCAGTAATGAAAAATCGCTCGACCACACCAATCCCTACATTCTGTTTTATCACTTCATAAAATGATCGAACATAGCCACCACGTCTTAAAACTGCTAAAAACGCCTCACCATCGCCACTTAAAACAGAATTTGTGAAATGGTCGTATTCATCAATCATGATGTAAATTTTGTGGTTTAGTTCGGATGCTCTAAAATCTTTTAACAAAGAGTCTAATACACTTGCTGGCGAATCTGTATTACTTAACTGAATATTTAGTTTGTAACGATTAATAAAGTTTTCAATATCATTTTTAACCCGTCGTAAAAACCCTTGCTCTAAATTTTCCATTTCCGTATTCTGAATGCCCGAAAAATCTAATCGCAAAATATAATAACTATTACGGTGACGAGTTGGCGTTTGATGAATATGTAATCCTGAAAATAGTTCATCAAATTTATCCGCCGAGTTAATGTCATAATAATTATCCATCATATCAACAAATAGACTTTTACCAAAGCGTCGAGGACGTAAGTGCATCAAATACTTTGTTTTTTCTATTTTGTGTATGAAATGCGTTTTATCTATGTATAAATAATTATCTTGCTTGTCGCGAATCATTCTAAAATTACTGATGCCATAAGGGATTTTAAACATGTTATTTGCCCCACTTTCATTCAATTTTTTGACTCCTAATTGAAGTAATTGTATCATATCGGAATCTAAAAATCATTAATTTTTTTAACGATTTGATTAATTCCATTCCATTTACTAATTTCATCGTAGAGTATAACTACAGTTCCAACAACTTCATTTCCATCGATAACAAGCCCGTCTCGCGAATAGTATTTAACTCACGAGCAGTCATAAGACCTGCTTGATACAAATTCAAATATTCTTGTGAGGCAGTGGCATCGAATATCAGCAAATCATCCGTATTTATTGTAACAGGCACGCCATAGTCGTACAAAGTCCTTATTTGATGCGTACCATAACTCTTGGAATTGCCAAGCAAAATATTACTTGTTGGACACACATTCAGCTGTACTTTGTGTCTTGCTAGCCAATTCATGATCTGTGGTGACTCACTTGCTGCAATACCATGCTGGATTTGATCAAGCTCCAATTCTTCAGCATAACGCATCACCTCATCTGTACCGCCAAACTCGCCAACATGCGCCTTTCTTATCAAGCCATGTTCACGGGCTTTGCGACTCATCATTTTCATATCATCCAAAGTCATTTGATGTGAATAATTAGCCATATCGATACCTTTGAACCAATTCGCACTAAATATCTCATCAAGTTTATCTAAGTCACCGGCACTCCATAATGATAAATCAGGCAACAACTTGGTCTCTGGTGCAAAAGCCTTGTGCAACCCGTTCATTACGGCGATAAAAATATCTAAGCCACCTAACGCGTAAATTTCAGCAACACCATAACTTAAAGCCAAAACTGCAATATTATCATCCTTTGCTTGTACAAAAGCTGCAGCAATTCTTTGAAGCCAGCCATTTTTATCGGGGAAGTGGCATTTCACATGATCATTAAACCATTGATCCATTTCTGCCACGGAGCTAAGTGGCTCAATCAATCTAGTCAGCTTAACATTTAACATCTTTTCGATATAAGCAGGATTTCCACCACGCCCTGCATGATTATGTAAATCACTTTTAGGTATACGTTGGATTTCCGAAATCGATTCATTTTCTAATGCTTGAATAAATGCTGTTTTATCCATAAGAACCTCCTAAAAACATGTTAACTTCTTTACTTATCTTGCCGAATATGACGGTTAGATTATCTTCATCGCATTTTCATTCAATAATTTTTGAATAGAAACAACCGTTTCATCAAGCTTTTGATTCGTCGTATCAATTGCATGTGATCTATACTCTCCCAAATCAGAAAAAGCATGCCACATCTGTTTTACAGCATCAATATCTATTGACACTACCCCTTTCTCGCGCTCTTTTGCGCGTGAGATGACAGTCTGCTGGGAGGGTCGTAAAATAACATATCGAACATCAAAGCCATCATATGCTAATTTAAGCCAAGGGTCAAGAAACCACGGACCGATAACACCATCTACAAATACTTCATAACCTCCAGAGGCTAATGATGCAACACTTGTAGCAAATGATTCAATAATCACTGTATTTTGTTCATCAGCTTTCGGCAACCACGGTGGAATATAACCTTTTCTGATATAACCATAAAAATCATCTGTATGCATATGAACGGCTCGTTCGTGTGTAGAATTTTCAGCTAATAGTCGTGAAACACTACTTTTACCAGAGCCGGGAGAGCCGGATATGATGACGATACGTTTTAATTTCATAACTCAACTCGCCCTTCTAACGCTCGAATTAATGTGACTTCATCAGCATAATCAATCGAGCGCCCCATCTCTAACCCACGCGCAATTCTCGTAATGCGAATCCCTGTCTCTTTCAATAACTTAGCTAGATACTGACTAGTTGCATCACCCTCAAGTGTCGCACCAAGCGCTAAAATAATCTCCTCAACATCTTCATCTTTGAGGCGTTCAATCAAAGGAGCAATCCCAATATCCTCTGGCCCAACCCCATCAAGAGGTGACAAAACCCCACCAAGAACATGGTATCGACCGCGAAAACTTTGCATTTTTTCAAGAGAAAGCACATCTTTGGATGTTTCAACAACTGCGAGAATGGTCCGATCACGCCCAGAATCTGAACAAACTGAACACGGATTAGTGTCAGTAATAAAAGCACATTCTTCACATTCGAATAACTCGCGTTTCGAATCAATCAATGCACGGGCAAACTTCGTCGCATCATCATCTTTCATATCAGAGATGACATAAAAAGCAAGACGCTCTGCTGTTTTGTGCCCGATACCAGGCAGTTTTGCGAACGATTCAATTAATTTAGTGATTGGTTTTGGGTATTGCATAAAAATTCTCCTTAACTTTGCGGATTTTATAAAGCTAAAAACATTATAACAAGATTTTCTACAAGAAACAAGCCAAAATTTAGATTTAAAAAAGCAAGCCCACTATGAACTTGCTTCGTCTTATTTTTAGAACAATCCTGGAATTTTCATCCCACCTGTAAATTTCCCCATTGTCGCCTCAGTCTTCTCATCGGCTTGCCTAGTCGCATCATTAATCGCAATCATAACTAAATCCTCTAAGAAGCTCACATCCTCAGGATCGACTAATGCAGGTGCAATCATAACCTTTGTCACTTCTTTTTTTCCATTAATTTCAACTGTAATATCGCCATTTGCTGCCTTCCCGATAAAAGTTGATGCTTCGATTTCAGCTTGCGCCTTCATCATGTCGTTTTGCATTTTTTTAATCATTGCCATATTCATACTAATCACCTAATTTTTCTTAGAATTAACTGCTTCAGTAATAATTATAGCATAAATAAATCTCAAATGCACGACATTCTTTTTGAAAGATATGATCAACGTTTTAATTTCGGGTAAAACTCAGTTAATAAGGCTATATATTCAGGTAATCGCTCGATGGTTGGTTCATGAAAATGCCCTGGATAGTGACAACATTTCACATAATCTTGACCGCCAATGGTGTATGCTTTCATACTCTTACACCCTTTTACACATATATCTGGCGAGGTTTTTTTACAATCCCCACCTTCAAAGACAAAAGCATCTTTGATAAACTGCGGTGCATTTTCAATATAGCTACTATGATCATTTATGTTTTGAAAATACATACGCAAATCAACTTTATCCTCATACAGATGAATTCGTGCAAAGGGATTTTTGGATTTTATGCCTGTTTTTGAATAAATAATCACATTTATACCCTGTGCATCATTAGCGGGTATCCACCAGTTGCTATCTCCATAATCATAACCAATTTCATTCATCTTTTCATTGAAAGCAACAATAAACGCTTTGCTGTCCGCAGAAAGAAAGCTCAATCGCTCCCGAGCTAATCCGCCCTCGATGCTATCTTCAAAGTCTCTAATCTCTTTGATTACTTTTTCATTTTTGTTGATGTCAACGCCCTCGAAAGCAATCGAAATATCGCCATAAAAGAAGAAATTATTTGCAAACCCTTCGGATTCGTATTTTTCGCAAATATCAACAAAAAATTTCAGGCTCAGAATGACATCATCAAAATCATCAAGCTTATAGGAAAGCCCCAATTTGTTTTTCCGATTAGAAATAGCAAAACCGCTTTGCAGAATGGCTTTTTTAGTTGTGGCATGAAGATAGACTTTTTCACCCTCAGGAAGTTCTATGAGATTCATTTCATCATCTCTAAAAGAACCTCGTTTTGCGATTTCATACAAGACGCTAAGTGTTCTGTCTTCCCAATAATCTGCTGCGTTTTTCTTTGTTCTTTTGATGATATTATAAACACTCCACAAAGCACTTTTATAATGCTCACCGTGGCCATTCAAGTGCTCATCCGCTATGTTGATCTCTTCAAATTTAATATCAATGGTATTTTTCATGACAGCTATATTCCTTCTTTCTCCAATATCTTTTCAAACTGTTCAATCGCAACCATATCATTCTTCATCGCTTTACGCCCCTCATCAGCAAGAACTTTACGCCCTTCTAGCGATCTAAACTTTTCTAACCCCTCTCCTTCAAATGAAAACCCCTGCGACCATAAGAATCCACCGTATTTTGAACAAGCATCTAAAGCATCGACTGCGATAGATAGCTCTTCTTGCCATTCTGGGAAACGTTTGGCGATTGCTTTGTAATAGGGTAATGTCCCATTTCTTTCCCAAATTTGGCATAAACCATCGCAATAAATCCCCATTCTGCCATGCATCCCTAATTCTTCTAATGTCAACTGTGAAAAGTCGCTGAACTTAAGGTCATGTAGATACGCCTCCCAAGCTGCAAAGCCAACATTCATATCATTTATCATATCCGTATTGTGGGCACGGCTAACGATCAGTTTCAGTAAATCGAGGAATCTTTCACGTTCAGGTGCAGGTTCGGATTTATCTATCAACAAGATATACTCCTCTACAGTACCTTCCCAATTTTCTCGAGCAGCTGTGATAGACAGTTTATTATCATCCTCATCATCTATCCCATCCTTGCTCACAATGATACTTCCATCATCCTCATATCCGATCATGATATTATGTCTATGATAATCCATTCGATACATAACAGGGTAACCCTTATCGATTGACTCAACAAAATCACGTCTGATTTGTTCATGATCAGTATTTAGGGGTTTTCCATCGCTATCTCGTAAAATTTTAATATACTTTGCATCCCAACCAAAAGTCTTTAATAGTCGGAGTTTTGTTTCAAAAGGGGTTTGATCAATACTGTCCATTGCTTCATAACCAAAATTCCAATCTTTTGCTTTCCAAACAAAACGATTAGCAACACCACTGTAGACGGCAAGTTCTGCTCTATCAATTTTATCTCCAGCTCCAGCGAAAGTTGCTGTTAGTAAATTGAAGATATAGTCAACCTCATTGCCGTAATAGTCGACTTCTGGGATATTCGGTATAATCTTTCTATTCACATTAAAACCACCTTTAATATAGATATCAATTGATAGCGGATGAAAATATTTCAACTCTTCAGCGGATGCTTTCACAGATGCAGGCGTAATGCCATGAAATCGAGTGAAGGCTTTTGTAAAACTATCCGACGAATCATAGCCATACTTCATCGCCACATCAATCACTTTAGCTTGCGTGCCTTGTAAATCTTCTCCTGCAAGCGTCAAGCGCCTGTTCCTTATATATTCGCTTATGGAAATTCCTGTAACAATATTGAAAATTCTTTGGAAATAATCAGTTGATGAATGAATATGGTTTGCTACATCATCAGTATTGATATTTTCTAAAAGATTGTTTTCAATAAAGTGGATTGCTTTTTGAATATCATTAATCCAATTCATCTGTTGCCTCCTAAACATTGTAAAATTTGAAGCTTTTTTGCATGTCAAAATTAAGTATATCTATGTTTTCCAAAGATTACCCGTCTTTTTTCGGTTTTATTTGTCCTATTTTGCAACTATCCTACTCGTTAACTTCCACCAAATCACCGAACATATCTACAATTTCTTCATAAAATGGTGCTGCTATTTCAACACTAGCAGGCTCAGCAACATTTGTCTTAATCGGCATATTATATTGCTCTAGCTTAGGAACCTCCCCTTGCTTCTTCTGCGCCACATAGCTTGCTCGTTGAGCCAACCAAAATTCTTTGGGCAGTGCTAGAAAACCATAAGGCTGCTCCATCATCTCCGTTAACATTTCCCGAGCTTTCGTGCGATTCTCATCAGTCAACAACTTACTTGCTGTCGTCTCATACTCATAAACTAAAATACATCCATTCGGTGCTGCTGCCACAATCTCAGCATCTTTTAACAGCATCACAATCTCTTTCATCTCTAACTTTGCAAAAGCATTGGCTGCCGTCACCTTAGCTTGCAGCTTTAATTTATCATCCTTTGTTGCTTTCGCCAAAATATCCTCAATTAAAAGTACTCTCTCATCTACTTGCAAGCCAACCACGTCAATTTCTTGCATCTCAGCTACAGCTATATCTTCTTCTTGATACGAATGTGTAGCATTAACAAGCTCCCCTTGGACAAATACTGGAAACTCAGGCACAGCTGCTTGTCTAGCGTAAGAAACATCCTCCCTTGGTCCCTCTCTTCTTGCAGGAGAAACAGGCTTTGTGACTTGAGCGCGCAGTTCTGAAACCTCAGCTTGCAATTGGCGCACTTGATCCATCAATCCTTGAATCTCGTCACTGGAACTAGATGTTGACATCGTAATTCCTGATACTTTGTTCGCTATAGACATCTCGTTTTCAACAAAGCCTAATTCAATTAAGCCAATTTCTAGGATCAGCTCGACATCCGTAGCAATTTTTAATTCGTGACCTAATTGATTCAGTTGCTTAACTAGCCTTAAAATTTGCTCAGAGCTTAGTCTTTGGGCGAACCCTGACTCATCAGCACCACCTACTTTTTGCGCCTTCAGTATATCGCGAAGCATCCCCAAAAGACCATCTACAATGCGAGCAGGTAACTTTCCAGAAAGCAGTAAACTCCGGGTAGCTGCCACAATCTTGGCAAAATCAGCCTCGATGACCCAATGAATAATCTCTCTTAGTTCATGAACATCCACGCTGCCATTTAATTCGTGAATGTCCGAGCATTTCATCACATCAGTTTTATACGCAATCGCCTGATCAAGCATTGATAAAGCATCTCGCAAACTACCAGAAGCCAAAGTAGCAACCAGTTCTGGGACCCCATCTTCAAATGCTACCTCGACCTCATTGAGAATTTTTTTCAAAAAGGCTGTCATTTCAGTAGAAGGAATTTGCTTGAGATCAAAGCGCTGTACACGAGAAAGAATGGTATCAGGAACTTTATGAATTTCTGTCGTTGCCAACATAAAAATGACATGTGCAGGTGGCTCTTCTAACGTTTTTAAGAGCGCATTAAAGGCACCTGTTGAGAGCATGTGAACCTCATCAATGATATAAACTTTGTAAGCAGATAAGGAGGGCGAATATTTTACGCGATCACAGATGTCACGAATTTCATCTACTCCATTATTAGATGCGCCATCAAGTTCAAAAACATCAGGATGATTTCCAGCGGCAATAGCTAAACAACTTTCACAAGTACTACATGGATTACCAACCACAGGGTTGCTACAGTTAATGGCTTTAGCTACAATACGTGCAATAGATGTTTTACCTGTTCCGTGGGGGCCTGTAAACATATACGCATGAGCTAAAAGATCATTTTTAATTTGATTTTTGACCGTTTGAACGATGTGTTTTTGCCCAAGAACAAAATCAAAATCTTTTGGACGATATGTCCGGTATAGTGCAAGATGTGCCATAATTTTAACCTCACAAAGAAATATTAGACTAATTATACCACAGAATTAGTGCGCATGGTATCATAAATTAACAAAAAAAGCTAAAGAAAAAAGAGCTCTGACTAAGCCCTTTTCTGATTATTAAGGTGATACCAGTAAAAAGAAAATGAAAACAAGTATGCCTAAAACAATAAGGAAAATGCCAACTTTCATTCCGATGTTACTTTTCCCTTTTTCTGGAACTAAGTCTTGAGCAGCTGGATTGGCCTGTTGTAGTGCGCCAGCTTCAGCATTTCTTTGCATATATTCTTCTAAACTCATTCTTTTACCAGGTGTTTTTTGAGTATCACCTAGCTCTGTTGGTTTTGGTCTTAGCGATTTAACAGTTCCTTCTTCGACCGCTTCTTCTACTTCTTCAACGATGCTTGCTTCTTTTTCTACTTCTACTACATCTTCACTAGTAATTTCTTCAACGATTGCATCTTCAACGGTATCACTAGTTTTTTCATCAACAATTGGTGTCTCAAGGTCAGTAGGTGTTTCTTCAATTTCATCTGCTGCTGGGATTTCTACAGCCTCAACTGCTGGGGCAATTTCTTCCTCAGTTACATCAGTGATGTCATCTTCAACAGTGTCACTAACTGCCTCATCACTAACCTTTTCATCAACTGTGGGTACTTCTATAACCTCAACGATTGGAGCGATTTTTTCCTCAGCTGCATCAGTGATATCATCTTCAACAGTGTCACTAACTGCCTCATCACTAACCTTTTCATCAACTGTTGGTACTTCTATAACCTCAACGATTGGAGCGATTTCTTCCTCGGCTGCATCAGTGATTTCATCTTCAACAGAATCACTAACTTCATCTTCAATCTCACTAGCATCTTCCTCAACTACTGGTGTTTCAAAATCAGCAGGGGTTTCTTCAACTAGATCAGCAGCCTCTTCTGTTGCGTCTGTTATCTCTACTTCCTCAGGAGTTGACTCTAAAGCAGAAGTCTCATCTGGTATTTGTATGCTAGGTCTTCTCACAAAACTTGGGTCTTCAGCTTCAAGTTTGCTTAAAATCGCTTCTTCTAATTCTTCAATATAAGATTTGGATTTTACCGCTTCTGCTTGTTCAGGTAAACTCACTTCTTCATCTTCTAGAATTTCAGGTTTTTCTTCTTCATATTTTTTCGCAAATCGCTGTTCTAATTGTTCAATATAAGACTCTCCAGAAGCTTCTTCTTCAACTTCAAGGATAATTTCCTCCAATTTTTTAGCAGCCGCTTCAGCTTCTATATCTATAACCTCTTCTACAACTTGATCGGCTTCATCATCCACCCCTTCTTCCACAATAACTTCTGTAACTGGGTCAGCTTCCTCAATGATCTCAGTAGGGAAGCTTTGCTCTTCTTCAAAAACGACATCTTCAATTATATCACTAGCGTCTTCCTCGATTGTTGGTGTTTCAGGGTCAGTAGATGTTTCTTCAACTGAATCTGTATCTTCGATTGGATCAACCATCACCATTTCTTCTGGCATTACTTCTGGCACGACAGGCTCTTCTTCACTCGAATTTTCGACTGCATCTGCCTCTTCTTCCACAATAACTTCTGTAACTGGGTCAGCTTCCTCAATGATCTCAGTAGGGAAGCTTTGCTCTTCTTCAAAAATCACATCCTCAGTTTCAGTAGCTTCTGCAACTGGGTCAGCTTCTTCAATTACCTCAGTAGGTAAGCTCTGCTCCTCTTCAAAAATAACCTCTTCAGTGGTATTTGCTTCTTCAGTCGCTTTTGTTAAAGCAGCTTTTTTTAACTCCTCAACTTTCAAAGCAAGTCGAGAAGGCTTTTTCTCTGTATCAGATGAATCAGGAACAAAAACAGGTTCTTCTTGCGCCTTTTCTAATTGTTGATCCTCAGAAACAAAAGGCGATTCTTCAAAAGTTGGAACTTCTTCTTCGATTTGAACTTCATTTGCTAGTATTTCCTGAGGTTCTGGTGTTAGATCAAAAGGTTCTTCTATTAAAATGGCATCATCAGAATCAGCAACGGCATCCTCATGCCTTTCATCTATAACCACATCTGAAATGTTTGCATCAATTTCCTTTGAAATGATTGCGATGTTTTTGACAAACATAACTTCATCTGGATTATGATTATCAGAATGAAAGTCCGTCTCGCTTGAATTTTTATTAGCGTAAACGAATGTTAATTCATCAAAACGAGAAATTATTTCCGAATAACTCGCCTCAGCAGTATAAACTCCATTTAGCTGGTAGATTAACCCTTCTTTGATGATTAATTCGAGTTGTAGAATACGCTGATCAGATAGTTCAACTTCTAAACCGAAAACTCTCCCTTCTGGTTCGTCAATCGCTAAAGGGGATGGGGCTAAAAATTCAACAGTAAAACCTGTTGCATCATCAACTCGAGCAACAACTTCTCTATCCCAAGCTTGTATAAGCAATCTTTCTAATTTCGGATCATTGCCTTCAAGTAACATTCCGATTACTTTATGTTCAAATTTTTCATAAGTCATAGTTCTTAACTCCAGTTCTTAACTCCAGTTTTTAACTTCAATTGTGGATGCCAAAAGTCTTTTCTTTATTTTACACTAAAACGACGATTTAGTAAAGTACTCGACACCATTAAATTGTACATAGCTATGCTTGTATCCTACGATTTCTTGCATATTTTCAAACAATTTCCTTGAACTAACGATTGTAAAGGCTCTTTCTCACTAAAAAGTGCTTTTTTTCACTTATGCGTCACAAAGCAAATTAATGAGAGTGAAGCGCCTCAACTGGATGTTTTTTAGCAGCGAGTCTAGCAGGAATAAAGCCAGCAATAACAGTCAGCGATAGGCTTAAAAGAAGCAGGCTAATAGCATGAGATAAACTCAAGCTCGCAACATTAGCCATGTTAACAGCATTGTAAATACCTCTACTAATCGGAATGCTCAAAAGGAGCGTCATCAAAAGTGAGAAACCACCAGCTAATAAGCCAATGATGATTACTTCTGCAATAAAGATACGCGTGATATCCTTCTTTCGTGCCCCTAAAGCCCTCAAAATCCCAATTTCTTTCGTACGTTCCATCACTGAAATGTAAGTGATAATAGCGATCATAACGAGTGAAACGATAAGAGAAATGAAACTGAACGCAATCAGAACAAAGGTAATAACCATTAACAGTTCACCCATCGCCTCCGTCATCACAGAAGCCTGATCTTCATAAAGAATACGATACTCATCATCTGTGATGTCCTCATTGAAAGCATCAAGATGAGCCATGATGGCATCTTTAGCCTCAAAGGTTGGATAGGGGAAGATGTTAATCGCAACAGGTTGCATGCGTCCACCAAGCGAACTTAAGACAGCAGCTTGCTCGTCCTCATTTTGTGTCGCCAATGTTAGAACATTGTAATCTGCTTCAAGTTGAGCTTGAACAATGTCAGAATCAATTTCTCTTGCGACCACATCACGCATCAATTTATCACTGTGTAAGATACCTGGGAAAAACAACTGCATGGTATTCTCATCATCATTCTGTCTGAAAACACCAGTAATAGTTAAAACGATCGCATTGTCACTGTCATACAATTCGTCCATATCAGGATTCATGACAAAGTTACCTTGATCAGTTTCGATATAAAAATCATCATTTGGAATCAATCGCAATTCCAAGCCGACAAAGTCATCAAATGATAGCTCCTCTAACTCTTCAGTATCAAAACCTAATCCATCTAAGACTGCTACATTCACCCGATTGAATTCATCAACAATGAGGATCAGGTCAGTGATTTCAGAAGGATAGGTACCTGCAAGCAAATCATGCGTTCGATACAAAAGTGAGGTTTCATTATCACTGAATGGTTGAGGTAAGGTAGGTAAGCCGAGTGAAGCACCAGCTGTCATGGTTGAGGAGGTTTCAAGGTTAACAGTGATGACCTCATCATCGACTTGGCGAAGCAAATTCAAATTCATACGATAAGTGTAAGTAATACTTCTGACATCATTTGGATCAAGGTCTTCAAGATGTTCAAAAAGTTCATCAGTCATGATGTTACGGTGCATAAAATCTCGATCCTCAGGTCTGTTAACATAAACGATATCTCGGTCAGTTCGAGATTCAAGTTCTATAGCATCTTCTTCTACACCAAACATGCCGACTTGATCCCAATCGATCGCTTCCTCAAAGATAGAGATTGGAAAATCCATTAATGCTTCGGCTTCAAAACTAGCAAGCTCGCGATTGAAGCCATTAGATAAAGCAAGTACGATGGCAACCCCAATCAAGCCGATACTGAGTGCTAGCATGGTTAAAGTCGTGCGCCATTTTTTCATAATAATGTTTTTAGCAGATAACTTTAAAGCGGTGAAATAATTCATGCTTGTTTTGATCAACTTATATGGTTCAGCTTTACTAGCATGGGAAGCATTAATCTGAGATTGGTTTGTTTGCAGAAAAGTTGTTGGATCGATGATTTGCCCATGATAATAATGAATGATACGATCATCAGGATGAATAGGTAGTGTTGGAAACTTAGTAATTCTGATCATCAGTTTGTCGTCTTCGTAGTCAATGATTTCTTTTACCAAGCTAACGATTTGTTCATTTGTTTTAAATTCAAGCTGATTAGTTGGTGTTTCTGTTAAGACGATATCAGGTTCTTGTAGTAGTGTGAGTGAATCATCGACAACATTTCCATTTTGGTGTTGCATCACGTGTTCTTGCTCACCTGTATACGGGTTGGAATCGTAAATAACAGACCCATCTTGGAATCGAATGATGCGATCGGCATAGGCCTCAGCTAGGTCAGGGTTATGTGTCACCATGATGACAAGTTTATCTCGAGCGATTTCACGAATCAAAGCCATGATTTGTCCGCTTGTTTCAGTATCGAGTGCACCAGTTGGTTCATCAGCTAGAATGATATCAGGTTCGTTAGCTAGCGCCCGAGCAATGGCGACGCGTTGCATTTGTCCGCCGGAGAGCTGATTTGGTTTTTTGCGCATATGCGCTTTTAGTCCGACACGCTCCAAGACTTGGATGGTTTTGGCGCGCTTCTTTCGAGCACTCACCCCACTTAGGGTCATGCCCATTTCAACGTTATCGATGAGGTTTAGGTGCGTAATCAAATGATAGTTTTGAAAAACAAAGCCAACGCTGTTATTTCGATACGCATCCCAGTCACGGTCTTTGAATCTTTTAGTAGATTTTTCGTTAATGATTAAGTCACCTTCATCGTAGCGATCAAGGCCTCCTAAGATATTCAAACATGTTGTTTTTCCTGAGCCACTTGGACCTAAGATGGCAACAAATTCATTTTTGCGGAAATTCAAGGTGATGTTATTTAAAGCAATTTGTGCAAAATCTGTTGTTTTGTAGCTTTTTTTAATTCCTTTTAACTGAAGCATAATCTAACTCCTCATTACTTTAATTCCCTTATTTTACCAAATATACGCTTTGTTTGTCAATTATTGACATCTTTTTTAAAATGCCCCATTCCGCTTTTTTTATCCTTTTTTCCGCTTTAGTAAAAAGTCTGAGCATCCTTTTGTTGCTCCTAATAAAATCCGCCATCCTAGCTCTGCGTAACGAAAGCGCTCAACCAACTATTTCCACTCTAATGGTGGTAGCAATTCTTTTTGTTTTTCACACATCTCATCAATCATTGCTGCTGCTTGATAATAAGTTGGCGCAGTCGGATCTAAAAGAATAGCCTGCATTAACTTCGTCTTTGATCCTTCCTCATATGCTTCAAGCATTAACTTGTGAATCATTCCTTGGAGATGAATAGCCCCGATAACCGCTGTTGGTAATTCACAAGTCATTGGAACTAATTTAATGCCATTTTCATTTACAACAGCTTGTGTTTCAACGACCATGTCGTCTGGCAGGCCTTTGATCGCACCATGATTAGGGAGATTAACTGCATTTAAATGAATTTCCTCCTTAAAGAAAATGGCTTCGATAATCGGAATGGCATACTCCCCACTCACACCAACTTCTTCTTTTTTGAATTGGTAAGCTTCTTCATTCCAGTGCGCCATCTGATCTTCCCAACTGCCATCGGCACTGTCCTTATTAAACAACGCTTGATCGACACTATAGCCACCTGCACTATAAACAAAATCTGGTGTACGCGATCCTTTTTCCCACAGCTTTTCTCTTAATGGATCATAACGGAATTGTAAGCTTAAACCTGCGTAGAAATCGTTAGCCCAAGACACATATTCGCCACAATGATTGGTACCAGGATATGGATAGTATCCGTATAAATGATACATCGTGCGAGATAGATAAAAGTGATCAAACCCAGCTAAACGATTTGCCTTTGCTTCTTTTTCAGCAAATAATGGATATAAATCTTCACCAGTATGCTTGTTCCAAATTTTTGTAAAAAAGCCAAAATGGTTTAAGCCACCACCCTCAACAGCGATATCTTGAATATCCATCTCCAGAATTTCAGCTATTTGGTCAATTCCCATATCTAAACCATGACATAAGCCAACGCATTTAATCGTGCTTCGTTTACTTAATGCTTCAATTAACTTCGCTTCTGGATTGGTATAGTTTAAAAGCCAAGCATCAGGACAAACACGCTCCATCGTGTGGGCAATTTCTAGCATTGGCCCTAGATTTCTTAACGTATGAAACATCGAACCTGGCCCGCCATTCTCGCCATAAATTTGCGTACTGCCATAATTTCTTGGGATGTGGAAATCTTGTGACCAGTAGTGATATCGCTCAACTTCAATGGCAACGATCACAAAATCCGCATCGCGAACGGCATCTTCAAGGTTCAGCGTTTGCCAAACTTTTGCAGGATGCTTAAATTCTGTGAACATGTCAGTCGCATATTTGTAAGTTCTTTGCACATGGGCATCAACAATATCCATCAGTGCAATTTCTAATGTTACTTCGTTTCTCAGTCTTTCAGACAACACGATATCTTGTAGCGCACCTAATGCAAACGAGATACTTCCCGCTCCAATGAGTGATATTTTCATTTTCTTCATTTCAATCAACCTCTTTCATTTTTTTAAATGTTATTGATGATTTCCTCCATCTGATAAATATTTAGCAGCTTCCTTATCAAGATAAAAGTCAAACAATGAAAACACTATCTTGTTACATGCTTCATTTTATCACAACTATAGAGCTAGAAACAAGTGTTTTGTCGACAGTTGTAAGAAGTTATGCTTGTTTTATTTGTTTGCTGGCGTGATCATGCTAAAATATTCATGAATTTAATTAGACATCAACTCCTAAATCTGCTATAATCCCGAGTTTGACAGTATGAAGAAAGAGAAAACCGCTTAAAGTACTGTTCCTACAGTATTTCAGCGGTTTTGAAATTTCAAAAAAAGTGCGTAATGTTTTTACAATTTAAGAGAGTCT
>Ga0131853_10005114_pt1 | contig 23612 bp, 19 predicted proteins | sample TergutLab28metaG_FD_92764 | JGI IMG/M metagenome (GOLD analysis project Ga0131853, IMG submission 92764) | Labiotermes labralis P1 segment gut microbial communities from Petit-Saut dam, French Guiana - Lab288 P1 (version 2) (version 2) | ecosystem: Host-associated > Arthropoda: Insects >...
CAAAACACAACAATAAGCTCCCGGATGATGGTTTGTTAAACCGAAACATGTAGGAGCATTTTAATGTAAATTTTGATGTAAGTTTTAACATTTTTCTAGAACAATCTAGTTGTGCATTCAGTTGGATAAATAAAAGAAGTGATAAACCTCAGTATTTTGTTCTCAAAATGTCCTGTGTCCTTACCGTGACAGACTTTCACACACATACAAAGCCACAGGTAAGATTAGAGTGCCCTCCGCCCCCATCCATTTTCAATGTTGTCTTACGTACTTGGCAATCATGTTTCATAAAGAAGGATATGATCAAACGAATAGTGTGCTGTGGATAGACTGCTGCTCCCTTCTGAGGTATCTCTTCAAAGTTTTGGTTCCTCTGACACTTCAGTCATTTTAATGTTTCCTCACGACAATACTTAACCCCCGGATTAATTACTTTCAGCTATGAGTTTCTGCGTTTTCGAAGCAGCGGAACTGGGGTTTCCGTACTTCTGGGCTACAACGCCGCGTCAATGGGCAATCGGTTCCTGAATTTCAAGACAACATACTGGTCTCGAAGTCAGGAAACAATTATCCAGTGACGCGGCGTCATATTTCATAAGAACGGAAACATCAGAAACACCGCAGTTACCCAGACGAGTTTCACACTTCAAACTATTAAAGAAATGTTGTATGACAGTGTGTATTAGCTTCGTCTAGCTCGCGATACAGACCAAGTGCGGGCTGCTGGGAGCTCCACAAAGGGGGGGGTGAATATTTTAACTGAAATATCATAAGTGTATCAAAACGCCTAAAATATAAGTCACCCCTGGGAGCAGGGTCCTTCTCAAGCAACTAAAAGTTTACCAACTAAAATTCTCCGCATTTTAAGGACCCTAACTATTCACTGCCGTTTTAACAATGGCGCCACTTGACCCTATCTTGAGCTAGATAAATCTAGTACACCCCCTTCCATTTTATTTATTATTTCTATTACTTTACCATTCCATCATCTATGTCTAAGCCTTTCAACAGGTGTCCTTAAGCTTTTCCCAACAAAATCTCGCATACAGTTTTCTTAACCTCCATATGTGCCACATGCCCTACCCATCTCATCCGCCTTGATTTGATTTGATTTGGATTTGGCGATGGGTACAAAAAACGAAACTCCGCAAATCAATATTCTCCGCCCTCCTGTTACTTTCTGCCTCTAAGATCCATACATTCTCCTCAGCACCTTCTTCTGTAACACATGAAGCCTATGTTTTTCCCTACAGTGCGAGACCAAGTTTCACGACTATACATACATAACATCTTACAAGACTAGGTCCATGTACCTGCAACAAAATTCCGGTTTTCAATAATTAAAAATACCAACAACTTTAAACTATACCAAACACCAAACGCCACGATTTGGCCGTGTCCCTAATGAGCTGAGCTAGCGATCTGAGGCAAATGACCTCCACATCAAGTCACGCCCGTGAACTCCCGTGTGGCAAAGCACATGGTTCCTCGCAGTAGTAACAGCAAGATGTGAACGCTCTACTCTGGACCAAGACACATGATCCTAGGAGAACCGACACAAGCCAATCTTGACGTAGTAACCCGTACACAGTTTGTGTGTGTGTGTGTGTGTGTGTGTGTGTGTGTTATTTAGCGACGGTATGAATTACTAAGATTGCATAGTGTTGGTGACGAATGAATGTGTATGGAAAAGTGAAAGAATTGCACTGACAAGGGAGAACCGAACTACTGCGGAAAAACCAGCCCCAGTGCCACTTCGTCCACCACACATCCTACATGCAGTCCAATTTCCAGCTGTCTTCATTGAAATTAACTGTTCACATTACAATACCAACGGCAACAGGACACAAGTATCATTAGCACTGCAAACACCCACTGATAAACAAACCAGATGTGGAATCCACCCAGCCTCCTAACCAACGGATATCACAGCATCTCTCCGAGGGTAACTTGGCCTGAGTGTGAAGCTGATTACCCAACTCTATCTAGTGAAGTTACCGGCTGTTACACCCCTGTAATGTTAATGTTATAATACGCGATGAACATTAACGTTACGGAAGTAAAACGACTGCTAACTTCACGTCTTCCAATCAATTATATCGGGTGTCAAAATCACCACAACACCATTTGCTTTTAATTAGACTTTTAACGTGAATTTTAACACATAATGTAATACTGTGAATAACTCGTACACTGATATCTCAATACTAATCAAAGAAAGGAATGTATACCGCTATTAAATTTAACATGTATTTAGCCTGAAGATGACCCACGTGAGTCGAAACATGTTGTTTTAATAAACACCAAAACTTAGTTGTGTTAACGGTTATAATTTATACAGTTACCATAAGATAACATAACGGGATGTCCACCTTACAGAACTTCAGCCCTCTGAAATATGAAATTCGTCTAATAAAAAACAGTTCCTACCTCACAGACAACATGCAGTATGTCCATGTATTGCCGTTATTTAGGGAAATAATCGCTGTTCATTGCAAAAGCCGTACGAAACCTACAAAGACACTGTGCAGACAAAAGGTCGAATTTGTTAAGTTACATGACGTGGTGCTGCACATAGTAACCACTGTATTTTAAAAGTTTACACACGGAAGTTTGATACTGAACATCGACATCTTCTAAAGTTCAAAGGAACTCATAATGTGTTTCAAATTGGATCAATGTCAGAACTACCCCTAAATATTCTTTCTCAGTTAATATTAATTACATACATTGAACTCATTTATTTATTTATTTACATTTTAACCGGTGAATATATGAAACATACTGTAGCTCGGAGTTTTAAATTACAAGTTGCACTAAAAAACTATAAATCGATCTACAGAAGGGAAACCATTTCCCCACATCTTCGCGGACCGCCTCAAAACGCACTGCAGAATTCCATCATACTACAGCCCGTCTCTTTCAAAATTTTCTAATGGCTTCAAATTGTAAGAAATAGGTACTGTAAGTACGCCAAACTTTTGGCATAGGGCTATCATTTTTTCTTTCTTGTCCGCGTTATAGAGCGACTTACGGAAAAAAAATTTAAAACTGTGTGACACAGAGATCCTAATTAATTTCGAGGTTAATGTCGAGTGACGTGCCATGATATTGGGTTTTAAACGCTGTGATTTAATTACTCGTCAAATGCATGTAGAACTTTAACTCAGGACCAGTGCTGCCAAACAGACAGGCGTAGCCATAAACGGTCTAGTCTTGTATCCGGAAGGCGCCCGAGTTTCTACTTCTAAGCAAAACCACAGCAATTGTCTGTTATTAGTAATTTGATGTTACGAAAGACGACAAATACACTAGCTTGTAGCTGTCAGAAAGTGTCGACGCCCTGTATGACTGCAAATAATTCAGTAATAAATCATCAAGTAAGACCCCGGACGCGAAGTCGCCATGGCGACTAAATTATACACAGTGACGCCTAACATTTGCGGGCCCTGAGTATGAAACTTGCTTCACGTCGACCTCCAGGTACCTACAATTTTGAGGTGGCTCCTAGATCTTTGAAAAATTTGTGCACCCTTGGAGTAATACCTAACGCCGTTCGTGCATCTAACAACATGTCGTGAAGATGTCCACAGTAATCGTCGCGTACACCTCAAATATCGCAAAGTTAACAGCATCTGTATATCAGCTGGACAGCGTCGATGTTTTGTGCAAAGAGGAAAATACACAGCGTGTAGTTTTGCGTCGTTGCCTGGGATATCCTGCATATGAGCACTGTATACATTTTACAAGTAGTCCTAGTATACTATATTCCGTAAGCTGTTACGGAAGGCTTTCCGCAACAGTGTGGCAGATGCCGGGCATATGGTAACCAGTCTACCCTTAAAATAGATATCTGTATGTACACACAATTCTTTTCACTAACAAACTCCATGGAGCAGTCCTCCCTTGAAATCTGATGGTCGATCACACCGTCAAAATTGTTACAACTTTTTACTGAAGCAGAAGGTTCATGACCGTATTCAAAACAGCCAGCCACTGCAAACTACCCTAAGACAGATGCATTCAGTTCACACACTCCAGGCCAATTTCTTCACAGTTAATTTCAGTATTACTCTACAGTCCACGCCTACCTCTTCCCAATGGTCCCTTCCTTCCAGCTTTCCGACAGCTATGCAAGTAGAAATATTTTTATGTTTGGCGGTTAAAATTGTAAATGTTTGATTTTTATAATTAAAAAAAAATTTGTTTCGTGTTCTTATGGGTTATGGCACTGTGCAATTTGGTGCATGGTCACGAAGGTTTCGGAGAAACATACTGCCACCATCTTGAAGTTGTCGTGAAAACCCGAAATCTAAATCTGGTATTGTTTCTGCGGATTCCGCTATTTCAAAAAGTCAAAAACGCTGAAACCCCCGCAATACCGGATCACTGGAAAGTAAATACGTGTTGTTATATGGCTGTATCTCTTAACTGGGATGTCATATTGCTACAATTTTTGTACCGTGTTAAAGCTCATATACTACCATTTAGTGTCAGATTTCAATATGGGCCCAAGAATTTTGCACACACGTCTGCAACCTGAAAGGCATAGATTCAAAATTTTTGCTTAAGAAGCCAAGAAGAACAGCGCCAAAAGAATCCCTAATTGTTGTTCCATTTTAAGTACTCTTGGCCCAACTTCACAAAAAGAAAGAACACGGAGTAACACGGGGACTTCGCGAAGGCCATTTTGTTGGTCCTGAATGCACAACCCACAGACCAGGAAAACGGTTTCCAACTTTGACCCTAGATAACTCGCGTTAAATGGCTGTACATCGTAAATAGAATTACATATTGCTATGATTCTTGCACCACTTTGGTAACACTTATTTGCAACAATTTTATGAGCCACGCTTTAAAATCATTCTATATAAGCTTAATCTGTTTCAGGACTTTGCAATGTCAATTCCAAATCCAGTTTTACGGATCGCATGGCGCTCCAGGTAAAACATGTTCCTGAAAATACCGATAACACAAAAAGAAAGCTACAATTAAAATCTCGATAACAGGATTACAAAACCTATACGACATTACGTGGCCCGAGCCGTCTGCAAGTTTCTCAAAATATAACGCTGCGAACGTGATTTTGAATGAGAACCGGCCAAGACTGGCTCGGTGCAAGTAGGGCTGCGCAACGAGTCACATATAAGATACGGCAAATCAGTATCGAAATGGACTGATCTTCAGCATCAAAGTCTAAAAATTCATCCTACAGTAAATGACACCGTAAATTTAATCGACTATGATGATGATGATGATGATAATAATAATAATAATAATAACGTACCTATCCAAGTGGATGACTGTCAGTAAAACGATTTCACAGTATGGAATTAAAGCTGGACATAAAGAACGGTAGATGATAGGTGCACTGACAGATGCCAAATGCTGGAAGACGAAGTCTGTCAACAATCCGCACTCAGCAGAACTGAACGAAAATATTCGACGAGTCACTTCGCACGTTTCCCAATAAGTCGAGTAAATGAAACGTGTATAATGAGATGTAAAACTTGCCTGCGAACACAGGGGCGGAATTTTGAACACCTGATGTGTCTGAACGTAACAGCAATCAATTTAACATCGCGAGCTGACGACAGATACTGACAGTACGCTGATAATGACGGGAACAACGACTTTCAGTTTCTCGGCTACTTACCTCGATTTAACAAGGAAAATTCCGACGGGTTAACGCAACATCACATAACGAAAACCATGTCTAATGGCGTTCTATATCACCAATACCTTCCTTCCATTCTCGCCTGATGAATGCAGATTTTAAGAAACCTGATGTCATAGTGACGTCACAAGACGCACACAAAGAAGGCTAAATCTACACGCAGAACTACAAGCTATTTTGTTGTCTAGTGTTGCAAACTTGGGACGCGCACAACATAATATTGCCAAGGTTAGTACTTATGACAAATACACAGCCAGTCTGTGTAAAGTAACTCCTCATTTGCTGCCCATAGAAAAACTTTTTCCTACTCTTCGTCCGTAACTAGACATCAACCTGAAGACAGGCAATGTACGTATAACATAACATTGCGGCGCATTCGCGCAACATTGTTGCAGTGGAAAAGCAATGGGTATTACACATCCTGAGTGTATTTGTAGCCTTCGACATCCAGCATGCAAAGCGCACGCGCCATATTGTCATCTGTGGCCTGCCCCGCTCTACATTTTTCCACATTCTCTCATAAACGGCACGATTTTCGAAAAAAAAAAAAGTTACTGAGTACAAAATGTGTGTTTTGATTTTCTCTACAACTTTTGTCTGAAACATTTCTCATTCTACGAAGAAATGAGCGAGATATGATAAGAAATATTTTTATTGGTCTTCACGTAAAGTACCCTTTATTCCTGTCCGATTTTAATGAAACTTGAAATTTCTCAACAGATTTCGAAAAACCCTCAAATATCAAATTTCATGAAAATCCGTCCAGCGGGAGCCCGAGATGTTCCATACGGAAGGAAGGACTGACGAAGCTAATAGTTGCTTTTCGCAATTTTGCGAACGCGCCTAAAAACTCATGGAGGCTCAGCTCCAGTCTCTCTTAGGCCATGGCGTTATGTGGGGGGGGGGGGCTGAGGGGCGTTCCTTTCTCGAACAAATCGCTTTACTCCCGCTATCCAGATATTGGACAAGAACGCGTACAGCAAAGTCTCCCCGACCATGTCGGAATTCGAAACTCAATTATCCGGTCAACCAGCACGTAGTTTAGACACTATACTGACTCAGCTACTGGGCAATTAAAATCTCCAAACATCAAGCATGAAATTTTAATATAAAATATCAATTTCTTACGTCTATAAACAAAATCTAAACATTCACCACACGTCTTTTCATGCAAAATATTTGCGTCGTGTATTCAAGCAAACTGCTTCGTTAGGTCACCTTAAACACGGGCCCTAAACATTTTACGGACCTCCATAAAGGAAGTAACTAAGTCACTGCACGGTCTTTGCCATGCTCTCCGTCTCTCCAAGCCAGCTTTAAAACCACAAAGGAAGATCCGCATCCGCTGCCGCTGGATTGACTCATTCGTGTTTTCTCGTAAATAATTACATCACTCTTGAAGTAGTAGGCGTGAGTATATGAGAGGAGAAGGCCAATAGATAACCCTTTTATTCATAAAACTAGTCTACGTATTCTTGTTAGAAAAGACCAATCGTTGTTCATTTTCAACGCCGTCAGAAACACGCAAATACCCTGTGAGCTAAATGCTGCGATTCCTAACATTGATCCAGCCAGTACACAGTTCTTTAGAGCAGCAAAATCAGAGTCACCGCGGCCTTCTCCAGTCAGTCCACAAGATTGTTTTTATTTTCTTACTATAAATCACAACATAAAATATTTTACTGCACACTTTTATTATTTTACAAAATGGGTTTATCCCGAATATTGGTGTAACACAATTTGTATTATGCTCAGTAGAACGAAGTTCGTTTCCTTCTTTTTCTCCTTATTTTTATTGTCATTACTGCTAGGGAAACCATGCTTTTGTAATAAATTTTTACGTGGAATTTATTTTTTTACAGTTTAAGTGTGTATTTTTTGTAATTATTCAAAATTTAAGTATTACCGCCAGTTGTGGCGTAGAGGGTCGCGAGTTGAGACAATATTGGGGACGGAGTCCGCGATGCCAGACAGATTGAGACACGCTGCTTTATAGGCTGGTTTACCAATTCAAAAATTCGTGTTCGGTACAATTACCGGTAATCACCAAAAATTAACACTACATTAACCTTCCACTCTTTTATAAAGTCCGTTTTTCAGTATGGTTTATTAATAAAACATCAAATCCTTCCCTGCACTATTGGGATCAACATTTACCGCTCATACGGTTACCACGGTGTTGTGACGTGCAAGCAGTCAGTCATTACTATTTTATAGACCCTGAAAAAGATTATAACTTCCACGATTTAACACAATCAACACAACCAGAAGTAAAATAATCTCACGCAAATACAATTCGAAATGGATAAAATTATTCCGTGTCTCTGGTATTGCTAAACTCAAAGGGTACCATTGCAGCACACGCTCATAGACATCTTTTTTTTTCTTTTTTTAGTAATTTCTCAAGAGCCAAAAATATGTAACAAATATAAATGGTAATTTATTCTGTATGCATTTAGTCAATTGTTAAATTGTGAATCAATGACGAAACAGAAAATAGGCGCCCAGCCGAAAAGTAATCAGGATTTCAAGAACTGGTGGAGTGGGGAACCCGGCTTGGATCGATAGTGCTATCCCTAGGGACACTCACGCCAAGCAGTCTAGCCCGTCATTCAGTGAGCAACACTTCACTGGGCTTAGGAGCCACAGGTAGTCAATGACTTCTACAGCTGCCAAAATGTTTTTTTTTTAAATCGGCTTCCACAGCTCGACATCTCAAACTGACACACGGACAAAACTATTGCTGTCACGTCCCAGTAAATCAATTACACACTCATTTTTGCTAATAAGTACAATCCTGGATCAACTTCACACGTGTTCTGTCAGAAACATGTGTCCTTGGTATACAAACTAATATGAAACATGTAAATACTCTAATTACACCATGCCAAATAACTTCTTACTAAAGAGTGGTAGTTCGGTACTTACTTCAGTATAAACAGGCAGTCAATGAAGTTACCTTGGAATGTTTCCTTATTTCACAGCATGTGCAAGCAAAGTTTACGAGATGAATCTTGGAATCACTTGACATGCCAGAGACGTTGAACTTATTCTTGTTTCCGCTTATTCTTTAGGGCACATTCCATTTTCATGCAAATCTAATGTCATGTTTAATCCGTCTCACCTTAAACTTAATTCCAATAACACATAAGAAGAACTATTTAGTTAAAATCGGCATATAAATTTAAAAATTTCTTCTCACCTGCTCTTGCTCTGCTGAAAGAGCAGCAGCCATCTTGACTCTTCTACTCTCGAACGCAAAGCTGCTTTCGTTTGTTATTCACCGGAAACATATCCGGCGTTATATTGTGATAAGTGAAATCGAGTAAATAGAAATTAAATTACCTTTTTGAGAAACTTAACTAGTTTGCTTTGATCATTTCTTGTAAACAGATGAAAATCCTAGAATTATGTACGGCTACTGTCACCTGCAGTAGGAAAGCATTTATATCTAGTCACCTAACCCCACACACGAAGCACGAGTCTGCTTGAGTAGGTAGTAGGTATTAACGGAAGGAAACCGTGAGGTCAGTACCTTGTTCACAACATCCCTTCTCGTACTATTTAAGATGCATTTGTATATCCTGCCTTTTGTACCGCCTTCCAAACGGGCCCTTTCATTTTGGTTTTCTAACCAAAACTGTTCATCTCTTGTCACATGCATGCCACCCCCATACTTAGTGAACAATATAATTCAGGCCCATCCTCATGCATTTGTCTCCAGTCCTCTGTTACATTTGGCTTTGAGTTACAAATAGGTTCCCGAGCTTTCAGTTTTGGAACCCCCACAGCCTTTGTTCTACCTTCAGTGCAAGAGACCATGTATAATATGAATATAAAAACAGGCAAATTATAATTATGTACTTAATCGTTGGTAGGTGGCAAGCAGGAAGACCAAAGATTCGGAACCAAATGGTAGCAAGAATTTCCTAAGGTCAATTTTCTCTGATGCCCTTTTGACTTGTAGTACTGTTCCTAAATATTTGAACTCTGCCACCTTTTCTACTTAGTAATTCTCTTTATGCTCATTCTGTCCTACACTCTGTCAATGGACCGTACATATTAACTTAATGTCCTCAATATTTAGTTCTAGACCAGCTTCTTACTAGCAAGCAATAAGGCTCAACAACTTAATTTCCTGTAGTTTTATTGAGATATTTTCACAAATTTAACAACAGCTTCACAAAGATTTGGACCGTTTCACCCTGAAGCTGAAGGCAGTATGATACTCTACAATGTCAATAACTATATGCCAGCCTATATGGTCCATTGTCTCAGTAGACATGAATCGTCATCAGCACCACTATAAGAACATCAAGTCTTACATAACCTCAAAAGTTTGCATTGCTGCCCATCAGTAAATTTTCACACATGCATACACACACAGAAAAGAATGTGAGACATCTGTATATATGTTTATGATGTCACCAAACTACAAAATTTCACATTTTTGTCAACAATGTTCACTATCTACTGCAACCACAGAAAAAACTAACTACAGACCATGAAACCTCAGGGCTCTTATTTTATGTTCTGCAGCTGACAAAAGTTTAAATTTACAGTCCATCACTTCACAAAACTGCACAGCCACACATTAAATGGTACACATGCTACTAGCCAATAGTTCCTCAGGTAATCCAGAAATTCCCTACCTTCAAAGGAAATGTGTTCATGATCCCACCACATGCACCTCTTCTGAACCAATGATCTAATTCACACTCTCCCACCTTATTTCTTTACGAACCATTTCAAGATTATGCTTCCATTTATACCTAAGTCTTCTAAACAGTCCCTCTACTTCATGTTTCCTTTGCATGCATACCTCTTCTGTCCTATGACTGCTAATGCACCACGTATCAATTGTATCTTGATTTGATCACCATAATTACATTACCCATACATCACACTGTACCGAATGAGTAACAACAATACACTAAGTTCCTTTTGAGACATAGTTTTGAGCAATTTGTGTATGAATTAATCCACTAAATTCTCCAGCTGACATTCTGAAAGATAAGCATGGGATTAACATTTATCCTGCTCAAGTGTGTATTTAAATTTTAGCACATGGTGTATGAAAACGTACTACTTGAACAGAAAAGGACAAAATTATGAAACAAATGGAATTTTGTGGAAAACGCAGATTATGTAGCATGTCTGCAAAATACTGTAATTTCCTTGTTGTCTAAATATATATACAATTAATTTCTTTCCTATGTGTGTTCCCATAAGTGAATGCAGATCTTTAAAAGGTTAAACCTTTTGTCAAATTTACACTTATTCTTGTTCTGTACTGTACCTTCTGAATTTATCCACATACGATAAAGGCTACGTTAAGGTACACACTATACACAAATAATCTTTCCACTTGTGAACTACTGTCTTCTGCAGCAGGTTGTGGTGGTTTGGCAAATAAGACATCTACACCAAACAATGTGGAATCACATACCAGACAGTAAACTTTGAAGTCAGTGCCGTAAGAACCTCAAATTTCACATATTTACACTTAATTACAGTGACTGTGACAGAAACAACACTACATAAATTCACTTTCACAATTCGGAATTCATCAGAAGAACGCCAACAGCATGTACATAAACATATGTTTCAGTACTTAATCCAATGACCACTTCTGTGACTTGACAACATGTTATTTCCTGATGCATGCAAGGGGCGATGAATATGGTCAGGTAACATCCAGTAGTGGCCACAAGATTTTGCTGGTTATTTTCAATCCTATCGAGTGTTCAAGACAGACCCCCCCCCCCCCTCCATTTTTACATCCTGGTAATCTTATTTTATTTAGCTACAACCCATAATCTTGGACAGGCATTTGGTCACAATCACTCGTAACATAGTGCTGCACAAACGAAATTCAGTAAATGCAGTCTGTATGATACCAGTATACTAAAGAATGGACTGCTGCACACAAAGTAGAGGGAATATCATGGCAAGGCACTGGAAAGCACCATCAACATTTTCTGGTGATCAAAATACTGTCAGGAACATCGTTGGTTCCATGTGTCACTCGACTGGAATTCTTTACAAAAATCACACTTCATACAGTATTAAACACTAATCCATAAAATACATGGCTCTGAAAAACAATATATATACATATACATATATTATCAGTAAGTAGAATTATGTATCCATTTTCAGTTCATAATTTTCTTTCCACAGTGACGAGAGAACTGAACTCTTGGGAGAATAACAGAATCTCATAGCAAGAAAGGAAAACTGTTGTTGACTGACTATTGTATGTGAACCTTACATACTGTCATTTGAGATTCCACATGACTAGTGATGAATGGATGTATAGGCCTATCTTAGAACAGGATTGACTGTCATTTGTGAAATAATTTTAGACCTCTATGAATATAATAAAACCTTGTCAGCTTCAACTCCATGGGGCCAGAAAGCAATTTCAAAGGTTCAATGACCAGTCTAACAATAAAATTAAAAATGTGTATATTCTGGGGACAATCAGCCAGTAGTACTGTATATACTAACAAAATTTTAAGTATTTCATCACAGACAGTACAACTCCTGCACACACCATAACTAATTCCTGACCAACAACATACACATAAGATGATTAACCCACCAAACTCTATTCACACTGTAATTCAGCTTGATACAACAGCAAATAAAGACGCGCTTTTAGTTTACATGGCACGCTGTGTGCCATATGAGCTAGCAGAAAAGCAGGAGGATTAATTCTTGTATGCAAGATACAACACAGAACAGTGGCACACCACCACACCTTGTTTATTGTCAGTGGTGATATCCTTTCAAAGTAGAATGCTTTTAAGAATTATCACAGCTCTAAATGTTCCTAAAGCCACACTTTTAAACAATCAGTACTATCAATAGATAAAAATATGTGCACCTATTGCTCAGGCTAAGAGTGAGTGATGTGCTAACAACACACCCCCTATATGGCTTCATGCTGTGTACAATGACAACCTTTACCTTTACCCTAAAGGACACAGTAATTGGACTCAACAATTCTGAGGCCAGGAACAGAAGTTCCATAAACAATGGGATCATGGCATGAGCCTTTCCATACTCTGGTTATTCTGTTCCTAACCATCCCAAGCTGCTGTTTAATAACATGATGACTGAAGGTGAATACAAAAAAGTAAGCTGGAGGGAGAAGCATAACAGTTTGAGGGAGATATGGAGGTTATATGTCTATCAGACTTATTATGTGGCCTCAATGTAACAAAACCTCAGTAACGAGATCTTACTGTATATATATTGTGCCCTAAATAAGCACACAATAATTGGTTTCATGTATTATGAATAGTACTCATTGTACTTTCAGGTTATAAAGAAACTTACACCCATATATATATAAATAAAAACACAATGAGATCACACACCATTCTGTTGTGCCTTACTCCAACCCTTTGTGGTTCATTGGTAACACACACATTGTTTTTCTGTAATAATTCAGTCATTATGGACCACAAAGATTTTGGATAAATTTAAAGCACATTCTCACATATAAAATAAATAATACATAAACAGTGAAGTTCAATGAGTTGTTGAAGAAATGGAATTGCTTATACTGAATATCATTATTACACATTCCTGTTATCTTTGAGCAGAGTATACGTTACATGACCTTATGCCTGGAAGAATACTTTGCTTGAAATAAATACTAAATTCAAAATAACAGAATACGTAAGTAAAAGATACCCATTATTTTTAAAAACAGAAGGCGCACTTAAAGAATTCGAAAAGATAAGACAACCTGAACGGTACTAAAAAAGATTGATGAGTGATGTTAAAAGCACAAATTGAAAAGTTATGATGTCTTGCAATCCCATCCTTCAAGAGATCTCAACAGTGACTATTCTTCAACACAAAAACATGATACACACAGGTCAATGCAATCAAAAATGGCTGGAAGGTCAAATACGAAGTTCACCCATGAGGGAGCATTGAAGTTTGAGCTGTCAGTAGTGTTCCTTTCATGGTCTGTTGCAACACTTGTTGATGTGCTTGCAGTATGGTGCTGGTGTCGATTACGTGATTTCTCTTCCTCATCTGAAATAAAAACAACAACATACATTACACCACCCTACATTTTTAATTTATCATGCATATTTTCTAGAAGGTTTGGTTTGAAAACTAGGGTGTGTTTTATGAGAGCTACCCTCTGCTGAAAAAATATGTGCACTGTCTGTCAGAATTTAACTTAGCCATCATATAAGGACTTTGATGTAAGCTACAAGGTAAAAACTTTCCAACAAATTCAGTATTATGATAAAAACATTCAACACTGTTATCCCAACACAGGATACAAGGAGGGCTCAATAATGATGACCCAGTTCACCATCAGATAAAAATTCTACTTAAATAACTAAACTAACTCCAATGAGCAGAGTCCTTCTTGAGAAGCTAACAGGTTCTCAGCTAGTCAAGATATACCCTGCATTTTATGGAAACCAATGGTTCATTACTGCAGTCACAAGAGCCTGCCACCTGTCCCTGTCGTGTGCCACATTAATCCAGTCCCCCATCCCACTTCAACACCCATTTTAATATTATCCTCCCGTCTATGACCAGGTCTTCTGAGTAGTCTCTTTCCCTTAGTTCTCCCTACCAAAACCCTGTATGCACCTCTCCTGTCTCCCACGTGCCACATGCCCTGCTCATCTCATTCTTCTTGATTTGATCACCCGAATAATATGTGGTGAGTGAAAATCATTAAGCTCCTTCTTATGTTGTCTTCTAATCTCCACTGTTACCTCGACATCAGATAAATGCCTGCCTACCTTTATTAACCTTACTTGTTTCATGGGGATATCAAACTCAATGAGAATAATACACATGAATTCCCTCCTAACTGAATTGGCTTTAAGTCTATACATAGGTGATGCAATTGCCTTAGTGTATGCCTATTTTTCCTCAAGTATCCAATGAATGCAGAACATATGATCAGTAGTTGACCTAAAACGTCTACGTGTTATGAATTTCTCTACAAGAAACATTGTGCCTACTTACACTGCTATAATAGTCTCTCCCTCTAAACAGGTACGACTCTCTCTCACAAGCAATTGTGTGGTACTTAGGACCAAAACTCCCTAATTCTCCACAATCCAAAAATGCAGGACACCTATTGTGAGTTCCTTTAACGTACATTTCAGTTACAGTACCCACTGTTCAAGATCTGGAATGGAAGATAATTCTCTGGTACTCCTTGTTGGCATTACTAGTGCTTTTTGGGCTTAAGAGCTGTATGTGTGCATTAGGTGGGTTGGTTTGCTGTTCATACATCTACATATACAAATTCAAGAACTTTTGAATGTATTGTCATGAAATATCATACTGGAAAGTTTTGCTAAAATCTGTTGACAGACTCCAGTACATGTTAATATCCAACACCAATTGTGACACTTACTAGTATTTTTGCTTATACCTCCAGCATTAATCACGTGCAACATACTAAACTCTCATCAGAGTAAAGAAAGTTCCAAATGATATTTATATAAAAAAATTAAACACATTTTAAGCAGAACACAGATAATCTTTGCCAACCATGGATTTGCTAATACATCAAAACAAGTGTAAATAATGAAATGCACAGCAACATTTGAATATATCCAGTCTGCTGAATACACCCTAGTGCTGCATATGCTCGTACACACAGCAGTATGTTCTCCCAATGTCTCCAACATTCATTCGTCTCATTCTCGCATCAGCATGTGTATTACTTATTCTGCTACCACGTGACATTCAGCAAAGTTACATTTCATTGGTTTTGTCAGTTCCTTGTTGTTATTTTGCAATTATCCTTAAAACAGTAGCAAGCTTGTACTCATGTTCTTATTTCAAACATTGGATAGGGAAGGTCATTCATGACTGTGTGTATGTGTAAAAAAATCTACACATGTAGGTATGAATGGGAGACTTTGCACAGTTGTGTTCAGGCATTCCCACTTAACCCTTTGGTACCAGAATTAATTGCCTAGTGTGATCTGCAGCATACCAGAATTTAAATGGGGGATGCATAATAAAGTCATTATGTGCCATCTGCCATACCCATCATTCAGCATTTTGAGAAGCGTGCAGTTTGACTGGTATAACTGACATTAGGCACCAAAGCGTCCCAAATTAGATGAGGGTTTTCCATTCCAATTTTGTTATTAAGCTGTAACAGCATCTCAGACAATCAAATTAAACAAAAGGGAACATATGTACCAGAACTGATACATTATGCAAACTTTTCCTAATTAATGTTACTTTATAATGACATGTTACACAGTGTCATCATTCATGTATAAGCTGTAAACTTGAACCAACTTTGCAGTAAAATTCAACACCAGAACATTGAACCATTACATCACTTACTGACAAACAACTGCCTCTTGAAGCTCTGCTTATAGGTACGGTCATTCTCCTGACGACGTACATTTCGTGAAGGTGAAGAATTTGATCCTTTCTGCTGGTGCATCAATTGAAATTCCTGTATTTCAGCCTACAAATGAAATAATACTATACTAAAAACACTGTTAGAAATAATATTAATTACAGAAGTCATAACACTATTCCATCTTCAAGATTTGACCCTCTGTTCTTCTAGCTCACACCCGGCCAGTGTATTAACCTGTAACAGCCAAACAGTCCGCCCGTGTCCCACTGAATATAACTCTTCACAGACAAAAGAGAAAAGCTGTCCCACATACATGCAGGCATAGACATTAAAATAAAAATAACTCTGGATGTCAGCAGCTACCTTGGGATTTATGGGTTTCAGAGCCAGATGATAAACAGCAAGAAGACGACAGTACATACATAAAAACAGAAACAAATCTTGTGTGCCAAATGGAATCAAAAACCACAGTAACTCACCACCAATTTACCTTTCTGTGACAATAAAAATATGTTTGCCTACCAGATTTTCAAACACATTTTGTTCTCTGATCATAGCCATAACTTTTTATGCTTGTAAAAATGTCTTTCTAAACATTCTAATTTATCTACATCTTATTACTGCAGTATTTTTATTTCCACATCACTTGAAACATTCTCCGGGAAGTTACAAAATATCCTTTTGAAAATCTTAATTTTTTGACACATCGTGTAACACTTTCAACAAGTTACATTCCTACCTGAATAGCTTGAGCAAACTGTTGCTGTTGTCGTTTGTTCTTGGGCAAACTTGCTTCAACATCCCCCAATGATTTATGCCTGTGACGCCTTGTTCCTTGTGCTCCCCTCTGCTGCTTTTCAAAAATCCATCTCCTCAATCGTCTGATATATAAACACACAAACACTACTTAAAAAAAAACTTAACATCCATACTCTATGACCACAAAATGTGAGGTCAAAGACAGAGCTCTCAACTTTAATGCCCCTTGATAATTTAAAGCTTTCCTGTACCAAAGAAATAAATATTTTTTGCTTGAAGAAATTACATTGAACTAAATGTAAAAAAATAATGAAATGTTGGAGTGGAAAATGTTATTAGTTAAGAGCTTCATATTGCTGGATGGTATAGAACTTACTTCATAAATGGCATAACCATGAAGAATGCATTTGGTCCAACTCCTATTTTCAGCTTTGGTGTATTATCCTTCTTGTTGGATGGGAGATCAGCAATTGTAAACCACTCAATGCTTTTAATCTCATTTCGGGTCCGAGGCTGAAACTTTGTGTCACGTGCGATCCCAGACACAATATACAGACGTAACATTTGATCATTAATTGTTGATTCAATATACTCATTTTTATCAATCATCTTGCTAATATCAAAGCCAGTCTCTTCTAAAACCTGAAAAATAATATGTGTGAGAAACAATTAACACTTCATGTGATATACAATAGGAATACAGAAACCATGATGTCCAGGTGAGACTTGCATAACGTTGCCATGATATCTGTTTGCTGGCACACACATTCAACGACATAAGGACAAAACTACAGCGATTGCATCACGAAACCACCAAAGTCGGCCTGAAAATCAATATCAGTAAAACAAAAGAAATACGCATCCACACCCCCATCAACCAACCACTTCTTCTCAATGACCAACAAATTGAGCAAGTATCAGAATTTCCCTACCTTGGCAGCATAATCAGCAAGGACAACGGAGGTACAGACAGAGATGTGGCAGAAAGAATCAAGAAAGCTCGAGGTGCATTCGGAACACTCAACACAGTCTGGAGATCGACAGCATACTCTAATAACACCAAAATAAGGATCTTCAATACCAACGTAAAGTCTGTCCTGCTTTACGGCTGTGAAACCTGGAAGCTTACCAAAACCATCATACATCAACTCCAAGTTCTCGTCAATAGATGCATCCGCAGGATACTGAAAATATTCTGGCTTGTCCAGATATCAAACCAAGAACTGCGGGCGAGAGCTAAGCAAAAGCCAATCGAACTAGAAATTCGGCAGAGGAAGTGGGGGTGGCTGGGCCACACACTTTGCTGACCACCAGGTGACATAGCAAAAGCAGCCTTAGAGTGGAATCCTCAGGGAACCAGATCCTGTGGCAGACCCCGAACAACATAGCGCAGAACACTCTTTGGATAGTAAAGAACTCACTTCATAAATGGCATAACCATGAAGAATGCATTTGGTCCAACCCCTATTTTCAGCTTTGGTGTATTATCCTTCTTGTTGGATGGGAGATCAGCAACTGTAAACCACTCAATGCTTTTAATCTCATTTTGGGTCCGAGGCTGAAACTTCGTGTCCCGTGGGATCCCAGACACAATATACAGACATAACATCTGATCATTAATTGTTGATTCAATATACTCATTCTTATCAATCATCTTGCTAATATCAAAGCCAGTCTCTTCTAAAACCTGAAAAATAATATGTGCGAGAAACAATTAACACTTCATATGATATACAACAGGAATACACAAACCACGATGTCCAGGTAAGACTTGCATAACATTGCCATTCACCTAGTGCCTCCACACCTCATCAGCATTGACCTCTCTGATGTCTCATCGCCTACACAACGGTGCATAATCCGAAGATCAACTGGAGTACACATATGCCAAATTTTGTAATCTCCAAAGATACAGTGGTTATGAAAATTTCATCAGAGGGTATCCAAAGTTTAATGTTAGCCCTGAAACACAAGACAGAGCAGCGGGGCAGGCTGTTATTCTTGACAGTCCCAAAGTTTTAACTCTGCTGTAAAGATGAAGGTCTCACTCTGCTAGGGAGAAGGGGGACGGGAATAAAACAACAACAAATAAAAATAAATCAATAACTAACATAAAATAAAAAATAACAACATAATACAATTAAATAAATTAAAAAATAGTTAATTAAAATACATAAAACAAGAATAAATAAGTGGAATAAAATTTAAAAAATCTGCACTCAGATCTAATGGTGAGGTACCAACTTCAGAACTCTCTGAATGACAGCCATGCCCAGAAACCACCCGGCCATTTATCTTGAATGTAGATACTAATGAATTAAGAGGTGCAAGCAAGTGTATGTGTATGTGCACATGTGCAGGATCACTTTCAAGTGTGAGTGAAACCAAATAAAGTAAATAAATGACATCAACAGGATAATATTTGCTGAAACCCAAAAGAAGTGGCCAAAAGACAATTTCTAACATTGTTTTAATAACGTATTTTATGTATTAAAAAACCAGTGTATGCATGCACCTCAGCTATTAACCTTTTGATGCCTAATGTCAACTATAGTGGTCGTACTGCACCACTAACCTCTAAAGTTGCATTTTATATATGTATTCAACAAATATAGTTACTGAATATTTTAAATATGGTATATTCTCTCCATTTTTTTTCTCTTCAAAATGCAGTTTGTTTCATAATTCTAACGTATTTGGTTCCTGTGTTATTCACATTTTATATACAGGATGTGCTACAATTAAAAAAAATAATTCCGGCAGCAAAAGGTTAACATGAATATTTATTTCCCACAGGAACACATGCTTATGCTAAATACAATAACACAAATATAAATACCTCTCTGGCAGCACATCGTATTGGATCTTCCTCCTCATTAACTTTGCCTTTAGGGAAACCCCATGATGACCTGGCCCAATAGCTCTGGACCAAAAGAACTTGTGAAAGATCTTCATTGAGTAATATGGCACCGTAAGTGGGTACAGCCTGCTTATAATCTCTCCATTGTTCCAATATTGATTCAAGGTTTTTTGAGTGTGGTTTCAGGAACGGTATGTGCTGAATGACATTCAAAATGGACAAACACACAGTATTAAGCCAAAAGACATAACAGAATTATAGCAAAGAATAATTCCAACCACACTGATCAAACTAGTCCACACAACTATCTAGAAAAACGACATATATACTGTAAATCACTACAAAGCAGGACAGAAACCAATAACAAGGAACTTCAATCATTAGAGCACCAATCAGACCAAAGTGGATATGTTATATGGGAAGATCAGAGTGCTGTGCTACCAGATGTTTATACTTTGAACATGCTGTGTTTGAATGTAGTATTTTTGCAGTTTAGAAAAGCTGGGCTGACAACTCAAGTACATGGTCGTGTCTTGAGAGCAGCAAGCAGGACAAAATCAAAACATAAAGATAGGTAATAAATCCTTTGAAGGGCTGGAACAGTTCAAATATATGGGAAGTACCCTAACAAATCATAATTCCATTCATGAAGAAATCAAGAGGAGACTGAAATCAAGAAATGCTTGCTACCATTCGGTGCAGAATCTGCTGTCTTCCAGTTTTCTATCCAAAAACATAATATTAGGATATATAAAACTATAATTTTTCCTGTTGTTTTGAATGGGTGTTAAATTTGGTCTCTCACACTGAGAAAGGAACACAGGCTGAGGGTGTTTTGAGAATATTGTGCTGAGGAAGATATTTGGGCTTAAGAGGAACAAAACAAGGTAACAAGTGAGTGGAGAAGACTACATAACGAGGAGCTTTGTAATTTGTACGCACCATATATTATTTGAATGATCATATCAAGAAAAATGAGATGGGTATGGCACATGGTATATACGGAGAACTAAAGAGGTGCATACAGGGTTTTGGTGGGGAGAACAGAGGGAAAGAGACCATTTGGACAACATATGCATAAATGAGAGGATAATATTAAACCTGATCTGCAAAAAGTGAAATGGGAAGGAACGGACTAGATTTCTCTGGCTCAGGATAGAGACAGGTGGCAGGGGCTTGTGAATGTAGTAATGAACCTTCTGGTTCCATAAAATGTAGGAAATGTGTTGACTGGACAAGGACCTGTTAGCTTCTTAGGAAGGACTCTGCCCAATAGAGTTAGTTACTTGGTTAGTTAGAAAAGCTGTGTAAAGTGTGAGTGAAACTAGGTAAACCAATAGCCCTTAGTTTATCAGAGATAAGCATAAACAATTATAAGTAAACAGAATGCTTCTTATGTATTTCTGTCACAAGCATGCACATCAGTGTCGAGTCACTGGCACATTTTACAGTGCCTGCCCAATGCTGTTCTGCAGTTTCCGCATGTTCTATCCAATCCAAACATACTTGTGGAAAGACAGTTCTGCATATGGCTCGTGATATTTCAACAGGAATAGTTTCAAGCTACACCATTTTCACTTTAGTAAAGCAAGTCCAAGTATGAGAGATTTCATGTTCTCATGGCTGTTAAGATGTAGAGAAAGAGACAATACATGGTATAACGATGGCTTAAATAACCGAAAAAATGATTCTCATTTCCCTTTAACATGTACCATCTTTTCCTGTGTGACTTACTCTTCCACCAATCATGGAAGCAGCAGATTCCTCTAAAATGTTGGTACATATCTACTGAAATAAGTGGTGTCAAACACCCAAAAACAGCACTATTCACTCAACAAGCAACCATCAAACCTAACGTTACTCAACTTCTATTAAGTACCTTACCCTGACATGTTTCAATTCTTAGATCACTTTCTAGGACTCCACAAATCCATCACTAGCCAGCTGTACAGCACAATCATATTTACAGTGACAGCTAATTTAGTGTTACAACCATCAGAGGTTGAATATTATACTCTAGCAACACACTCATCTTTAAAATGTTTATATCCATTCATTACAACAACATATCTTCAAAGTTAAAACAATGTAATATTAGTTCAAAGTACTGTACCATAAATCATTCTGTTTCTTGTGAAGCTTTTTCCTTTTGGAAATACAACAGATAAACACAACATGGGGTTAGAAGCAGCCATCATCTAAAGGCACCAGTTGTCACTGGAAATTTTGCAGCAACTCTCTGCCATAAGCAGTGCAGTGTCACCACATTTTTAAGTTTAGTTAAGGAGAATATGTGGGTTGAAAAGTGCTAAATGACTGGTAACACTTGTGAGTTCAGCTCCTAGCACATGACCTAAATGATTTAGCAAAACAAGCAGACAACTATAGCTGGCAATTCCTACAAACCCCACCCTGTTGCAGTGTTATTCTAAGTTGTTTTCAACTACACTTCACAAGAAAAGAAATAGGCTATAAAAAGAGATACTTCCTACAATGCAGAACATACCTGAAACATGTGTGCAGTAAATTCTTTCATACCACATGGTTTAAGCTTACGTTCCGATTTGTCATCAGCACAATAGAAATCAAGATAGTACCAATGTGCAAGTTCAATCTGAAAACAAATCCGCACCAAATCTTTTCTTTCTTCTACAGGAACATTGATGATAAAACGACTGTAAAATAAATAACGAAGGAACATAAATGAAGGTTAAAAACTGAAGAATAAGAAACCAACTAGATGCCACTTATTGTTTTATTGTACTTCTTATAGGCTCAACATGTTTCGGGCATTACTATGCCCATCATCAGGAGCTCGCGGGTATGATGTTAATTACCACACTGGTTGTTTCATTCTTGGTTTGCTGTATGTTGGTGGTTAGGTACGGCTGGGCTGGGGTAATGTCCGGGCTGCAGGCTAAAGCACAACTTATCACAATGATGCACGGTCCAATAAATATCAAAGGTTAAAAACCTCTGTTTGACCCATAAACTGAGAACTAATGTTCTCATGGAAATGACTAAGCATACTGTTGTCTTTGCGATGCGATGTTATGCAGTCTGGTAAAAGAGTACAAATGTTTTAGAGAAACCTGCTGCTACCATCATCAGGGAGGTAAGATGGAGGCTGCACATACCTCTGGAACGCTGATACACTTCTACCAGACTATATGCCATGTTACACTTATTCATTCAAAGACCATTTAAATTTCCCGCTCCTTACTGCAGAATCCAAGAGTCATCTTCCAGACACAGTTTGTCTGACACATACGTACAGAATATAGAAGTTACAGGAAGTGTTCAGTAAATATGGAAGCAATCTAGAAATATGTGGAACATTTCTGAACACCAGGCTCCATTCTAGACATGCAGACAAGCATGTACACTATCCATATGAGATGACAACTGACACCTGGGGTTTACAAAACCTACAAAACAGACTGTGAAGCAAGGCTTAATTTTGTGAATTGGTGATTTCTTGGTGTGCATGAAGGACAAGTCAACACAACACTCATTCTATTTAGCAGTGAAAATGTATTTCAACTCATATGATACATGAACTTTTAGATAAGAGGGTGCTGTCTGGAGAGACCCCACATTAAGCCATTCCGTGCCATTGCATGACATTAGCATATGGTGTGCTATGAGCACGTCAAATTACTAAGCCCATTTTTTTTTTTTTGAGATCATAAATTCACAACAATGTGTTATACACATTCTGACCCCATTTTCTGAATACATGACTAGGAAAAACCTACACTTTTTTCTATGCAGCAATGTAAAAACTTTTATGTATTCTTCGGGGGGGGGGGGGGCATTTTGGGGAACAAAAAAAAAAGCAGTGATTTGGAACGTTATATTTTCTAAAACTTTTGCAAAAAATTTTAATCTTCCCAACAAATTTTAAATGGACAAAAAAAAGAAAAAAA
>Ga0131853_10005115_pt1 | contig 23609 bp, 18 predicted proteins | sample TergutLab28metaG_FD_92764 | JGI IMG/M metagenome (GOLD analysis project Ga0131853, IMG submission 92764) | Labiotermes labralis P1 segment gut microbial communities from Petit-Saut dam, French Guiana - Lab288 P1 (version 2) (version 2) | ecosystem: Host-associated > Arthropoda: Insects >...
ATTATTATTATTATTATTATTATTATTATTATTATTAGTGCATAACATCAGTCAGCAAAGAACGTATCTTGTTGACCATAAAACTCGCGTTCTTTGTGGAAGAAGTTGTATCGAATACTCCTACATATTTTCGTCCAAAAATGCTTCGAATGTGACTATATTTGCCCCCTAAATTCGTCTTCTAAACTTTGTGTTGCAAGTTTCTTGTATTCGTAGTGCAATAACTCATTTACCTCCAACAAAATACACCTAGGTAAATGTAGATACCTGTTATTTTGTAGCATATAAATATTGCCTTCTACATCACCATTTATCAGCCAACTCTCGTGCACTTCACCGTGTGTAACAAATCACACGTTTTTGTGTCTGCTGACGCCGTCTTCACCGAGCGCAGTCCAACTGTAATTTCTTCGCAGCACATCAATTTATTATAAGCACTCATTAATCATCCGTTATAAGGTCTTAGTTTTTTAATCACTAATGCACAGCTTTGGATATCACTGAAGTTCCTTCAGTGACTGTCTCACAAAACCTATATATTACATATACGTTTTTGAAAATGTGTTGTTTCCAACCATGGCGGTCCAACAGAGGCAACACCTGGATGCGGTGCAGTGTCGTACGTTTTTGGGGGGCTGATCAGCAAGTTTGTCTTTGATGTTCTGCAAAATTCTAGTGGATGCACGCACCCACTCCCATCTCGTTGGCTATGGGCCTGCCCCAACCTATGCCCTAATTTTAGTATGATGATTTAAGTATCAAGTTCGAAAAAAACAAACTATAAGGAAACTGACGTGTATAAAATATTTGTGCATACTGTCTCTATTATTTCCAGAAAGCAAAATGCTTTGCCAACCGCCCATAATTACTCACACAGTGGCAACTCCCCAGGACTCCCCAAACACAACACTAGATCCCTCTATGAGGGACTTCAACAACCGCCTGATGGCAACCGCGCTTTATGCTAGTTCCACGTCCATAGATTCCATAGACCGCTCGTCAGTAAGTCAGGCTTGGGTAAGTTCTACTCCGGTGAATCTGTTTGAGAACTAGGAATTTGATGTCATAAAGTAAAAATGCGTGCTGCTGTCAGACCTCGTAGTCTTACGTCGTTGATAAGGTCATTAACTACACCTGTGCAGGTTACCTCAATTCACATTAGCTGAGGTTCTGTAGCTGTGACATTTTGTAATCCCTACTTTATTCAAACTCGTGACTGCTTAGTGGCCCACCTGTGTTGCAGTCGTCACAGCACAGCATTCCTGGACTCTTGAAACCTCCCAGCAACAAGCTGAACGTGAATAACCTCAATCAGCCGACACCAACACTAGGGAGACGTGTCAGCCTTGTGACAGTCAGCAACACGGGTGGTCGAAGGGACACATTGACAAGGTAAGCGCTGTTTGCCTGTTGTACACGCTACACACATTTGAAACATTGCCTTGCATGTTGTTTCCAGAATAGATGTATTGTGAGCTCTTCCATTCACTCCATATCATACACAGTATATATATGGCAATTAATATACATTCCTCTGACTTTAGTTCTTGTAGATTATCCTAGATGGCAGGAGATTGTTTTTTATTGCCCCAAACCTATATGGTGATTAAAAATACAGAGACAATGAAATTGTAGCCCAAAAAAATACATAGGAATTTTTTTATGAATTGTTGAGACATGGGAAATCTTAAGCCTGAACTCACCTTCACTTACTTTGACACTTTCAAGCACAGTGGTAAATGTATATATACATGTAATATAACTCAATACCTTTCTATATTATTACTTTTAATTTGAATTCTTAACTCTTAGGTATATTCATATAAATACACATATATCTAGATGTAGTGACAAATTCCACTTCCAATTGGTCTTTAAATTTGTATTGTTATTTATTATCTTATATTGGGTTGATGTCCATATATTATAAGCTGTGCTGTAATATATGAATTGTAATCTGTAATTGGCGTGTCCAGTTTTATGTGTGTGACTGAATGGATGAACAAATAAACTAAACCAAACCAAACCTGCGGTAACATTCTGGAACTCTGAGTTTTTCCCACATACTGTATTTACGTGTTTCATGTGATTCTGACAATAATCAGCATTAGCCAGCTTATCTTTGTCTTGGAAACAAGGTGTTTACTGTGAGGTAGGAACTAAATTTTTAAATATAATTTTACAGTAATTGTAACGGAAAGCCATACCACAGATCATGCCGTTAGTTTCCATCCTCTTCCTTTGGAGGCATAAGGATCCCAAGCTAGTACACATGATATTTATGGTAGACAAAGTGGCATTGGAACAGGTTTCTGCCCCAGGACTTCAGTTTGCCCCTTTCAGTAGTATTTCATCAATGCTCTGTACTCATCTTCATCTTAATATTCCTGTTACCAGAAGGACAAACAGGTTAAGCCTGGGTATCTTCCAAAACACAATGCTCTTTTGGATAAGGGGGAGCATTGGATAGAAAAGTACTTCCACATGTTTTGTGCTTAGAAAAGTTAATAAAACAAAGCTAGGAAGCCAGTGAAATAATTCTTGCTTCCCTTAGCAGATTTCACGTAACATGAACATGTTTCACACAATTCACAGCACACCGCGTATCCAGAGGGTGTGTTCTTGGAAACTGTCACGGCCTTCCTTGAGAAGAAAGTCACGATGTGGCGGGTCTGACATGGATCAGCAAGATCAGACAGGTGATCATGATGTCATCCTGAACAACAACAACATGCTGAGTCCCCCGTAAGTAACAACTGTGCCAACACACCGCCATCTTGACTCATGAGCACCTTCTGCCTCTAGCTTTTTGTCTCTTTTTTATGATAGAAGGAAACTCTCCCGTCTCATACATCTTTCCACAGTCTTTCTATTTTGATCTATTGCCAGCTAATTCCTTACTTGTGAGAGTTCTCACAACACTGTTTCTGACAAATCAGGTCTCCTGGAATGTGATACGATGCTGCAGTTTGGCGGTTCCTGACATTTCAAGGGATCCTGTAACCTCCATCTTCAAGGTAATTAGACCATGGACTGATTACACTTCAAGATGAAGGTTACACAGTCTCTCAAAACTTCAACAACCATTTACCCAGAAAAATGTTACATCCCAGAAGGCTTGAATCCTCAGAAATTATTTTTCATTCCAGAGTGATACATTTTCCTGGACAGTGTACCGTCTTTCAAAATGTCACTTATTGTAGCACACCTTGTTTCCTCATGCACTGCAGCAGTCACTGTGGCGACCACTCGCACTGTAACGGGGGACTTCTGGGCACCATCCGCAATGACACACAGGGTACACCAAACAACAATAGGCACTTCAGCATTAACAACAGCAGCAAGGGACTCAGTCCGCAAAATTCGATCCGGAGTAACCATGATACACCAGGATATTGCCCACTGCCTCAGGTACAGCGGCCTCTTGTTACATTAGTTTCAACTGTAACTGTATTTAATGTATTCTTAAAAACATGGAGGTGGTAGTAACAGATGACAAACCTATACCGTACCACTATGTGTATAGAAGTTTTATGTCCAAGAATTTGTATCATGAATGTTAGCATGTAATACTGAATTGTCAACACATTTTATTCTTCAGATATTTATGGTTTATTTAAATATCAAAAATTTGAGGTTCCTACAGTACTGACTATGAAGACTGCCCTCTTTTGGGATGTGACACCATGTATTGCTAAAAATGTACAAAAATATCAGCTGAATGCCTTTTTCTACCACTCTTTTCACTGTTCTTTCAATTGGTAAGATTAATTAACATATAAAGGTAAGATGATTAGAGTGTAATGAATTGCAGAGGATGCAATTTCCACATAATTTAAGGTGCTGTCCTAGCGTTTGCCTACAACATGTGTGGAATATCGCAAAAGCCTCTTGGGGTAGTGAGTCTAAGGTTTAAACCTATTATCTCCTGAATATGAAGCAGTAAGACCAGCTACATAACATCAGTTTACAGTAGCTTGCATGGGTGGACCAAGTTTCAAAAGTAGCCTTGTTCTGTAAGCATAAAGTACACAAACAGAGACCAAAATACCCCTCATAATTAAAGCTGTCAGTAATGTGGCTGTTGATAGCCATTGCAGTATTTTTTTCAGCTTTTTAGGCCCCATATCAGGATTTGGGTTTAGCACTGCACTCCATGAGCCATTTGCTGATGTATGCAGGTCACAATCCCACATGAGGTTGTTCAAGCAGTGAACAACCTGGGAGATGGATTGAACAGATTCATGCAAAACACTTCTAACTTTCTATCAGACTAGGTGACATCAAGTTTCACAAAACTGCCACCTTTAAAATAATATTATTATATTCTTAATATGTTTGTAATTATACATTTTAAATTTGATTTTATTTATGTGATACAGTGTGCTGTGTAAACCTCTGTAGCTTGCCATTGATGCACGTGAGACCTTTGATGATGACAAGACTGGCCATATCTGTTGCCAAAACATAATGGAGCATAGTCCAGTGTGCATGTTACACCTGATGGTTATATTTTCTGTAATTAGTTTCACCTGTGTGTGTGGAAATAGCACAATAAATCACTGACATAAAAATGGAAGGAATTTATTCAACTTGTTTTAATTCTTTTTGTCCCAAAGAAGGGCTAGCAGGTCCTTCCCAACATCAGAACATATATACCACAGTACACATTGTCACATGCCAGATGTCATTGACCTTCATATTAACTGCCAAGAACACCTCAGAAACTCACAAGGTATGAATGATTTGCAGGTTTCATGGGTTGGGTCTCTTACCCGACAGAACTCACTGTCCAGTAGCAACTGCCAGCCAACTCCATCACAGCACCAGCAGCTCACCCCACAAAACTCGTTGTCATCCTACCACAGTAGTGTATATAATGGAGGAAGAGGTGGACGTTCAAGCTCCCTTCAGTATGATGACAATAGTAAACCCATCAACAACCTAACAGCTAGAGGTACACTGTTCATTACAGACGTTTCTCACTCCAGAAACGTGGACTCTTACCTTGCACAGCTTGCTTAGTATTTGGGATTTTCATATGAATGAAAGTTCTCAGTGTGACCAGGTGTGTTATGACTGTGTTTATTTGTGTAGGTAGCTATCAGTGCTTTTGACAAACCTGCTGCCTGCATTTTCACTTCTGCTGTGGAGACAAGGTCAGTAAGTTGGTCTAAAACATTGGTACCCAGAATGTCATACCGCATGAACCACAACCTGAAATCATCCATTGCAGACATTGACACATACATTCACAGGATCCAGATGTTGGTGAGATTGCCCATAGGATGTGGAGTAAGTCATAAAATATGAAATAGATGGATAAGTACAGTTCAGAGCATGATTAAGTTGAATGATACAGTACTTGTTGTTTGTGCAACAGGTAACAGATAAACCAGAAGCCTCTAGCTCAGGTGTAATGAAGACTGAACAAATAACTTCAAAAAGTAGGGCAGGATGCACACCATTTTGAGCAATAAGTAGATTTAGTAGTTTGTTTAAATTAAGCACAGTTAAAAATGTATTATTTTAATAAGAAAACTAACAATTATTATAAATATTTTATTTTAAACTTCACAGCATTATTTTCACTTTACTGATGTATGTTGTATGTTACCATTCAGGGATAACAAACGTCTCCCAGTCTGTATGATACCTGATAAAAAAAATTGTTATCTTTTAAATGCACACAAAATAAATGTATGTATGTCTTTAACACCGAAGCTGGTCATATTCTGTACCTGAACAAAGACCATTTATAGTGTTGCATAAAATGAAATGGCAAGCCACATTTGGGACTTATGAATTACACTTTTGCTTGTACCGTACATCATATATCTCCAAATATAAGACAACCCTGCATTGAACATAATTAACCCTTTACAGACTTTCTGTATCCAGCAAAATACCTAGTTGGGAGCTATCACCATAACTTTAAGGTGACCTTCCCCCCTCCCACAACTTTACAGACAAAAAATAAGGATAAAGTTCACATATTTTCATTAAGTACAAAAAAACTTTTAAAAAGTAATGAAACATCTGTTCAAGAGTGTGTGTTACATGTGTGTGTGTGTTGTAGTGACATCTTGTTAAGGCTGCTTATCAGAAATGATGTCATTGCAAATGATGAATAGTGTGGGGCAGGGGTGCACAAATCCAGAGCTCCAGATTGCCTGCACAACAAAATTTTGTGCCATGGCATCTGATATCTGAGGGCCCTCAGTATGGAACTTGCTTCATGTCACTCTTCTAGCATCCAGAATTTTTAGATGGCCGCTAGATTTCTGAAGAATGTTCAGACCCCTGATAGAGGACGTGTTTGGTGCTCAGCCACTTCTGTCACTGTTGTTCTAGCCATGGCAGAGGTTTCACCCTTGCCCAGAGTCAAACACGTGCATGATGACCCTGTCAGTATGACACCTCAACAGAGTTCTTGTCAGGCCTCAACATTAATCAATCCAGATGGAGCTGGCTCAAATGCTGGAGTTGTTGCAGAGAATAACAGTGGTTCTGGTTCACCAGCAGCCATCAAGAAGGTGTTCATGTTCTTCGAGCCCAGGGGGTGCCTCAAGGAGAGAGATGACTACTCACTCTACCTGTTCGCACCTCACAATAGGTAAACTTATTTATTTGCTTGGGAGACAGTGAATTAGTTCCTTATAAGGTTGCAAGAGATGTAAAATGAAGTATGTAAAGGAACATATAGCCCTTAAAAGCACAGTGGTTACTATATTTACCAACTGCTTTTAAGGCTAAAAATTATGTGTTTGTGTGTTTCATATGATTCTGCCTGTAAACATTAATGATCCCCCAAAATAATTTATTAACGCTGTGCAACATAATTTCTATTAACAAATGTTTCGAAATTCAGTTTTTCTGCATATTATACCATATATTAATGTTAGAAAGGTGACAGATGGTAGGTGGATTCATACGAACATAAACCAATGTGATAAAACCGCATGATATTTGAGGTTTTCACAATGATGAATGGGGAGCCATAGTAGCTAATCAATAAAGCAACTTGCTATCTATGGGCTGGGCGGTCTGGGGTTTGAATTCCTTCATGCACAAGAGATTTTCTGTCCTCGAAAACCATCCAGACCAGCTCTACTCCCCACCCAGCCTTCTATTAAATGGGCACCGGAGGCTCTTTGTCCGGGTGTAAGTAAGCCAGGGCGTGAAGCTGGCCACTCACCTCCATCTATTACCATGGTTGAGAATGAATGCATGTATACGTCATCGACACCTATATTTCTTCATGACGGACAAGTTTACATTACCTTTCACAGTGGCACATGTGAATATCATAGTCTTCCGGGATGTGACACTGTGTAGTCTGATACATAGGTACCAACATTTCAGAAGAACATACAGCCTTCTTCTTCTGCTCTGAAGATGAAATGTTTGTATCATCTACCATACTACACAGAAACACATCAGACGATGGTTATATTCAGAGATTCTTGTCTTTGGTATTACAGATTCAGAGGAATGTGCAAGAAGCTAGTAGACAAGAAGTGGTTTGATAATGTAATCCTCCTGTTCATTGCTCTGAACTGCATCACCCTGGCGATGGAACGCCCAAACATACCACCAGACAGCACTGAACGCATGTTTCTCTCCACTGCCAATTATATTTTCACAGTCGTGTTTGCTGTTGAAATGTTCGTCAAGGTGCAGTACCATTGCAACAATTTCCTTATGCCAAAGTGATATTTAAGATTTACCACCATGAATAAATACTCTAAAAACAATGAGGCATGTCACATTTGAGCTAATACCCATTGTTTCAGAGACTCACTACATCTGTCATAAACAACGACTGGTTTGTGTTTATAATGTAAATGTGGTGTGTTTTCTGTAACATTGGAACTAAATTTATAAGTATGATTCAGATGAATGTTATGCTTCAGATGTAAACAAAGAGTTTAATGATAAGTGAAACACTTCTGAATTCCTTCAGTAATAATTTCAAGAATGAATGGCACATGGACTATTGAATTCTTATGAAACTTGCTGTGTTTTGATAATTTTGACAGTTTACATTGCAAATTTGATGCAACACCGATATTGATTCACAAAGAAAGTATTTGCCTTTTCTAGGTGATCACTGCTGGAATGGTGTACGGGCAAGAGGCGTACTTCACATCAGGTTGGAATATAATGGACGGTTCACTGGTCATCATCTCCATAATCGACTTGCTCATGTCCCTAGTGTCAGAGGGCAGCCCACGGATATTTAACATTCTCAGGGTACGCAAGTACTTCTTTTCCTGGAAAGTACTGCATAACATTCTCCTGCATTTTTTGGTCCAAAGGTGCATCAATGTGACCAGTAGAAATATCATATTTACTGCTGTTGTTTGAGTGAGTACTTGTGAATTTGAACACAGGAGTAAAATATTTTTTTCCCCTAAATTTGCTTTCTGATACCAAGGTTCATCTTACGGCCTGCAAAATATATAGTAAGTTCCCGGAGAAAAAAAATCATTGTTATAGAATGACCAACGTTTGCATGTGACATGGTGTCTGCAGAAGGAAGTTCTGTCAGTAGATGAGACCATGAGGAATATTATGCATGACAGGTTGATACTGTAATCAAGACTTTAATCATTGTCACAAATGAATAGTGTTCAACAGCCTTTGGACATTTCTATTGGGCTTCTATTGTAAAAATAGGTTTTCTGACTGTTTTACTAAGGGTATTACATAAAGCAGGATTATCAGAAAGATGCTTCATTTATATATATATACATATAAGGCTGTAGAGAAATTTCTCTGTGCAAGGATATGAGTCAGCTGGGATATGACACTGTTTTGTTGGGTGAGCGGTTCCTGACATTTTGAACAATTGTACTCTGTGCACCTTCAGGGGTCAATTGCTGGAAGGGATAATTTCTTCTTGGACTGCTTAACCCTTTTTGATGAAGGCATTATGATCCTTTGAGACGTCAGGGACCACTAACCCATAAACACAGCATCGTATCCCAAAAGACTTGAGTCCTTAGTAAACCGCTGTGAGAACCTCCAGCATTATTTGCTCCTTGTACTACTTCTATTGCAACACACATCCATAAACATGTCATTGCAGGTTTTTAGGCTGTTAAGGTCACTTCGTCCGCTGCGTGTGATAAATCGAGCACCAGGCCTGAAGCTTGTTGTTCAGACTCTGCTTTCATCCCTTCGCCCTATTGGAAACATTGTTCTCATCTGTTGTACATTCTTCATCATATTTGGAATTTTAGGTGTTCAGGTAAAACTTACATATGCACTTACTGTACTCAAGAGTTCATAGGTTTCTTCCCCACTACCACAGTCCACATTCAGTCCTAACCTGCAATATCAATGTAACCAATCTGACCAAACATGTTTTCTCACACACCATCCTCTTACTGAAAGTTTTACCAACCAACATTTTGTTAATATCACTTCTTTTCTGTATATCCAAGACATCATGATATATTTAATTTAGTTAAAATAGCAGTATTATTTGTAACACATCCAGCAGAAAATTCCTCACTAAACAGGTCGGTTCATACAGCTCTCCTGTGGTTACACAGAGCATTCTGTGCCTCTTATTGTGTGTATGATTTTGATTGTGAACAATTCAAATTCTGCTTTCTGAAAACAAGACATGATGTTTCACATCAACATAAAAACAAGAAGTTCAGCTATATTTGCATATAGTTAGTTATGTAGTTTGTAGAAAATACGTTGAATTGCGGATCTGAATCATGGCAAAAACGTGCAAAATATGTCCATCACTTAAAGCCTTGTAACAGTTTACTGTAGACAGCGTTCAAAAGAAGTGAACAGTCTCTAAGGCAGGAGGTTGTGAAAAATACCAACACATTTTGTATGAGACTTTCTGTGTGTTTAGGACTCTCTGGACATAGAAGTTTCATTGACATAAAAAATATATATTTAGTCCAGTGTAGCATGTTTCTTAACATGTAAGGGTATTTTAATATTGTTACATCTATTTTTATCATCAAAATTCTTTGTCACGGTTTCTTTTATTAAGGAATTTGCCACAGTTATTTTTGAAAGGATTTTTAAATACAACATGAGAAAAGTGATAACCACCTGCTTGTATTTTATGTATGGGAATTAAATTATTTATAGTGTAATGCATTTCTTTCATCACTTTCTCGAGCAACACAACTGTCACAGTGTCCCAGCACATATGGGGTTTCGTGAAATAAAGCTGCCTTGCTGTCCGTGACAGTAACAGAAGTATGTTTATATAATCGGTAAATATTTTTGTATTTGCTTCAGATTTTTCATGTTGAAAATGTACTACTGTTTATTGATGTTGGAACCTGCAGTTTAGACGAAACACTTGTATTTTCTGTACTAGTGTATTGTTCTGCCTGTATTTATTTTCTCTCGTAGGCGAAAAATAATTGCTTGTTGTTATAACATGTTTCTATTACTATCACAGGCAGTCTGTTAAACTCAGCCACACCACCTTTGAAATCTGTAATTTTGTTGTGTAGTCACTTACATGGTTGCAGATATATCAGATGAACCATCTGCTTCAATAATCAGTACAGAAATCCCTGAATATGGTGTGAGCACATTCCTCCACAACACTGGATACCAGCTACAGGACTACCATGGTGCAATAAACAAGAACACTGCAGTGTAGACATACTTCGTAATCTTATCTAGTTTAGTAGGAGCTGGGGTGTCACAGTTACTGTAGCGACTCTGCTGCAGTGTGGTCAGTGAGGCACAAGAAATGTTTCTCCTTGCTGAAACATCCAGAGCAGTTCTGGGGCTCACCCAGCCTCCCATCTAATTTGCACCAGGGATACTATCTGCAGAGGTAGAGTGACCAGGGTATGATGCTGAGCACTTACCACCATCCACTGCCATATTTTCCCATATGCTGTCTTACTGTGGCATATAATTAAACATAACTGACAACTCCACACTTTCCTTTACATTGTTTGGAATAATTTGAAGCTGTAAATTGTGTTTCAGAGTGCTTATACTAGGAACTAAATAAATTGTGTTTTTCTTCTGCAGCTATTCAAAGGCACATTTTACTATTGTGACGGTCGAAATGTCACGACTGTAAGAAACAGATCCGATTGTGAAAGTAACAACGAGAATGTATGGGTAAACCGGAAGTACAACTTTGATGACCTGGGGAAGGCCCTTATGTCACTTTTTGTTCTTTCATCACGCGATGGTTGGGTCAACATAATGTATACTGGACTGGATGCTGTTGGTGTGGATCAGCAAGTGAGTACTTGTCTAACAGCGCTAACCATCAAAGTGATGACAATTCTTCATACATTAGCAGAATCACTCGTTACCCATCCAGGATATGGTTGCTGTCTTTTTCAGTATAGTAAAATGCAGCAGTTAAAACTTTAAAGAAAGAATTACACTCACATTTTGAAAATGTGGATATTTTCAAAATTATGTTGGACTGCAAGAGAGAAAATGGGAGATATCCCTTTAATTGGCATGGGATTAAAAAACAAATTTGAAATTAAAGTAAACTTATTTGATTTATGAAAGACTGGAGATGGAAATTTGAATTCAATCCAAAAATCCCACCACATTGCTTGCAAATTTTTGTAACTTCTGAAGTTACTCTGTATCAAGGGTACGCAAATTCTTCCGAAAATCTTGGAGCCACCTGAAAATTCTAGGTGTAAGCGTGACATGAAACAAGTTACATGCTGAGCAACCACAATTCAGGGATGATCTTTGAAACTGACAGTTTTCTGGTACTCCTTGCTCAGCACATGTGAACTGATACACATTTTTTGTGTAAAGGAAAAACCCCCAATAATTATAAAATTTAATCTTCCTGGCAACCAGGCACTTGCCATACATGTTGTTTAGAGTACAGGGTAAATTTTAGAATATTTCTTCAGGAAAGAGGACATTCAGATTGATGCATATTAAATTACAAGTGAAATGAGGCCGATGATACACAAAGCAAGCATGGGACATACAATAAGTATGTATAAAGTTTTGATAGGAAAACATGTATAGAAGAGATAACTTGGAAGAACTAATTGTAGATGAGAGGGTAATTTTATAGTGGAACATGAAGGGTATGTATCGTCAAGTTATGGACTGAATTTATCTGCTTCACAATAGGGCCACTAGTCTGTGGACTATGACACCTTGTAACCAATGTTGTAATAAGTATTTGCTGTCTCAGTGCTGTGTTGTGAAAGTGGAAATTTGATAACTAGCCATGAGACTATATGGTGTTAGAACCCAGAAGAATAGAATTTAACCTTTGTCTTATAAGCAAAATTTTGAGAGTACAAGGAACTAGGAGGTGCTGTAAGAATCTTATGTTTGTCACTGTCCGCAGTCTGAGCTATGCTGACATTTACTGGTTTCAGATAGTGGCTTTGCATCCTTCATCAGTTTAAAGTAATGTCACATTAGGCTGCTGGATACATTAATTCATGGTAAACTGTAAGGCTATACCAATTTACAACAAAAAACAGAGCCACTTTACAGGATGAATGCGTATGAAGGATGCCCCAGCCGCTGGACAGTTTTCAGTGTAATATTTTTGTAATGAATTATGTGTTACAAGAAAACTTCAGAGAATTGTTAGAGAATACTGTTGGATAATTTGCTTATTTTCAGCCAATAGAGAATTATTCCGAATGGCGACTCCTGTACTTTATTTCATTCATTCTTCTGGTGGGCTTCTTTGTGCTCAACATGTTTGTGGGTGTTGTTGTGGAGAATTTCCATCGCTGCAGAGAGGAGCAGGAAAAGGAAGAGAGAGTGCGACGTGCCGCAAAAAGAGCCAAGCAGATGGAGAAAAAGAGACGAAGTAGGTTATGTGTTTTTTATTCCATCAAATCTGCCAAATTTTGTTCAGGATCCTCCCTCCCTCCTGTTCTAACACAACACAACACGGTATAGACTTTCTCCCACTGTCTTAGCCGCTTCATTGTGGCTCTGCAACAGTATTGACAGACAGTATGTAAGCATTGCTTCATACTGACATGCCTCTTGTCCCTGAGCCTCACTTTCGTGGCTGTCTTATTTATATTCTGAGATTTACCGACATGAAAGATTATTCTCTTGTGAAATGTAATGCCATATAGAGTAAAACCCGGATTTTTCATTCTACTATTTTGCAGTTTCTGTGATTTTGCATACTTTTTGTATGTTCCCTGCAAAATTTCCATAAGAACAACATTACCCAGATTTTACACTATTTGAGTTGGTCCCCACAAGAATGAAAATTCTGGGTTTTACTCTAGTTTGAAATAAATTTTCTGATGTCTCATAGGAACATGCTGTCTCCATCATCAAAGTATTTCCTCTTGTCTGAATGTGGAAGCAGCAGTTTCCTCCAGAATATTGGTAAATTTCCACTGGACTACACAGCTTTACTTACTGGAAGACGATACTCTTCAGGATCATAACTATGGCAGAAGTGTATATTAAAGTTGTCCATAATGGGCCAGGATAGCGAATCGCTACGGGCTGAACGGTCCGGGGATCGAATCCCAGTGGGGGCGAGATTTTCTGTACCCGTCCAGACCAACCCTGGGGCTCACCCAGCCTACTATACAGTGGGTACTGCATCTTTCCCAGGGGTAAAGCAGTGGGGACGTGGCGTTTTCTGCCCACCCCCATCTAGCGCCAATGTTAAAGAAGAGTAGAGCTATACCACCACTCCCCATCTGAGACTTTGTGGCCTGTTCTAGAGTGAACTTTACCTTTACCTTTTAAAGTTGTCCCTATGCATGCTGTTAAGACATGTGGGGAACTAGATATGTAACTTGCTCTATTGTTAACCTGACCTATAGATGGAGGTTAGCTTCCAGCCTCATGCTACAGCCACTCTAACCCCTGGGAATAAGCCCCCAGGACCTACTGAATAGGAGTGTGGGTGGGTTCGCATAGCATTTGGAGTACAGAAACTTTTATTTCTTCTACCAAGATTGGAACACCAGATCATCCAGCTCATAACCCAGTCAACTGAGCTATCCCAAGTCCTATTCACTATAATGACCAACCTCCAATCTACATTTCCTCACATAGGTAATTTGCAGTAACAACACTGCATCTGATTAATAAATCATTTTCAACGTCAAACCTGTTAACAGCAACTTGACAACATCCAACATCACAGCATTTTTCTAAGGTTTGAAGCTTTGTGGTGAATAAATGCTTTACAATTCTTGTTGTGCAATCAGCCATGTGAGTTCTCAGTTGGAGACAGCATTTATGTGAGAGAACATGACATGGAGACATTGGCTCCATAACTGAACTGTGATGCAGCTGGTCTGTTTCAGTGCTCCACTATATAATACTAAGACTCTCTTGCTGTATTTCAGGAATGCATGAGCCACCATATTATACAAGTTACTCACATTCGAGGCTAATGGTTCATAATGTAGTCACATCCAAATATTTTGACTTGGCAATAGCTGCAGTGATTGGCCTCAATGTTGTGACAATGGCAATGGAGTTCTACCTGATGCCTAAGGTATGACACAAAATGGCTGTAGTGTTACTGATTCCAGTGTACTTTCGTTAGTTCATCAGCATTCATAATTAATACTTATGAATAGTGTTGGCTTTTATTGTATAGGAGGTCACAGGAGCTTTTACTGTAGGTGTATCAGGCAGTGGTTTCAGGATTGTGTAGTGTTCTCCACTGGGCCTGGTGATCATGGTAATGATCCATGGGGTTCCATAAAAGGCAGGACACTTCTTCACTGAATAAGTGCTGTTACCTGCACAAGAAGGACCTTTCTTCAAAAATTAATTAGATACTGTGGTACAGGAGGCTCAGATGTGCGCTTCTCACCCTTTCCTGCAGTCAGATGGAAAAAAATATATATTTCAAACCTATCAATCTTTAATACCACTGTCTATGTTTTTATCATCTCCTGCTGTAATTATGCCATACACCAAACAGTACTGATTAATGAAACACCTTTGTCTTGTTAACCCTTATCCTGCTAACATGGAGAATATGGTGAACGCCCAATAATGCCAGCAAATGGCAGATGGGATTTAACTCGACATTTAAAGGGTTAAGCGATTGTGACTACAGCAAAATAAAATTAGTAGAATTCGTTTTCTGCAGTTTCTGTTTTGATAATGACCATGTGCTTGCTTGTAATGTGCTTAGAGTTGGTGTGGTTTGGGGTGTGGCTGTGTGGTGTAATTCTGAATGAGGGACCTAAACCTTTTGACATTCCCAGGTCCCAAAAATGGCAACTATATTTATCCTTGACAAGAAGTATGAAAATACTTTTTGGTCATCAAACTCTATGCTATATAATTTAATAGTGTTATATAAGAATTCAGAGTGCTGAAACTGTTTCTAATTTAAAGGTGTGTATATGTTGTATAAAAAGAAGTTATTCCATGGACTTGGAAATTTTCCCATTAATCACACAAACAAGGAGTGTCCTTTTTGAGGTTAAAGGCATGTTACCTTGGTCTTATTTCTAGTTTTAAAATTTGATGAGTTCGATTGTACTCTAAATGTTAATAAGCCAATACATCACAAGTGCATCTATTTCATTGTGGCAAATATTAAATTGCTTTTGTTTTTAACATTTGCACACAGGCACTGACGTATACACTCAAGATCTTCAATTACTTCTTCACAGCCGTTTTTATCTTGGAATCTGTCATGAAACTAGTAGCTTTGGGTCTTCATCTGTACTTCAAAGACAAGTAAGACATCTTTTGGACCAGTAGCTTTATATTGCTCTTTTTGTCCTTATTTATGTTTATTCTTATAACAACAGATTTTGTTTAACTCAAAACTGATTACTACTAGTACCGCTTTTACGTTGGATGTTAGAATGATGTCAACATAAAATTCGGTTCACTACTCATATATTAAGGAAGAAAATATATGAGATTAAAATACACAATATAAACCAACAAAATGCACCTTTTCTAAATTAATATTGTAAGTTTATATATTGTATAATATTATTATATTATATTGTATTTTGTATAATTATATAACCATGCAAGGTGCAAAAAAACATAAAATTAAAAACAGAGGTTTGTAAAGAAGGTAATAGGTGCTTTATAACTTACATACAAAAGAATACCATCAGAGCACACATACTAGATTTAAATATATTTTTAATAAACCTCCAGCACGTCTTGATTAATTCCAACTATCACATCAGGGAGACTTTTACAAGTATTCTTTTATGTGAAGTTCTTGCACTACACGGTCACACAATGGGTCAGTTTAAGATTATTAGTGTTAGTGAAGCAATCATAGTCTGTAAATACAAGACTACAGGTTGAAAACTGCCGATGAGAGGTGGGGATGCCAATAAAAGTTACAGGTGACCAGCGGTCCAGAAGGGGGCCCACAGTCCCACTCTGTCACATATTTTTTTGTCTTTCACCGTAGTATCAAATGTAATTAGGTAGTGATTTGTCATGTTAAAGACACTTGCGGCTAGCAGCCATCTTGTGTATTTTGCTGTCGCTTTGTTTCCATATATTTTCCCTTGCTGGAGGCCCAAAATAATTTTTCACTGGGTTCCAATGCTTTCACCTGCCCTGGTTGGACACTTCTAAATGTGTGTGCAAATGTTTGGTTTGACAGTACATCAGATATGAGGGACATTTACTAAAGACATTTAAAACTAACACATGTACTGTGATAATGGTCTTTTGTATTACCTGGAGTGCACGACAATAGAGTGGATCAGTTTAAGATTTATGTGATTGGTTTGTAAAGGGTTCTGACATTGGTATGTGGCTCTGGACTTGTTCTTTTGTCTAGTGGTACAAACAGAAGATACCATTTTGGAAAGTGAATTCAGTGACTGAGTGTTGACCTTTCTCAAGGACACAACTGCCTTCCTGCCACTCCACTTTCCCACCCGAGGAGAAACAGATCCTTATTCCATGACACTTGTGTCCTGTTCAGACACCAGATGAGAATGATGCCCATTACTTAATAGTCAGCTTATTATTGCACTAAGAACGTGAAATACAGAATAAAATCTTTAACAAGAAACATAATTGTCAAGAATTAACAGAATTAAGACTTCTGTCTTCTGACACCATGCAGTCTGGTAGGCTCTTCTTGCATCATGATGAAAGTGTAAAGACATTTTACTGAGGTGACCAGAAGAAATCTCAAAGAACAGTCTTCTCCACTCCCACCTTCATCTGTTACAATTCCCCTTCAGCATCCTTAATATTACCCCCCCCCCCCCACAGTCATCTCTCCTTTCTGACCAGATGAATATGGTGGTGATTACCACGTTATTACACTCATTACTGACACCAAGAGACAGGGAGCCAGAGGGGAATATAACAGGGGGCAGCAATCCTCAGGTATTGTCATCTGCACCATCCATCTGAATTCTTTATAGCAGTGTGAAAGGTTTCAGGCTTTTCTCAAAATGTAGGTGAGGTCTTTGTTCTTCCAGGGTGCTGCAACATTCATGAAGAGCAAAGAGTCTAATATAGTAATCTAGTCATTACCTGAAAGTGAAGGAAAGCTGATGTTCTAACTAAAGAAAGAAAGATAAAATATAAATAAAAAAGAAATGTAAATGTGGTGTTCATAATAATTTTTTTTTAAGATGGAACCAGTTGGATGTCGTCATAGTGGTGTTGTCAGTTGTCGGCATTGTACTGGAGGAAGTAGAATCCAAGATCATTCCAATCAATCCAACAATCATCCGAGTGATGAGGGTGCTGCGAATAGCTAGAGGTCAGTGGAGGGAACTGAATCATTTTGAAACAGTGACATTTTAGAATTCAAGTTGCTGGTTTCAATTATAAATACTACAGTTTACAGTTCTTAATGAACTTACACTGAAGTTGCAGCGTTGCTGGTTTCTAGTACAAAATAGAACATTTTTTAATCCTTTTTTTCCATTCATTGATTCTTCCAAAACTTACAATACAGCACGTTTATGTGCATAGTCTATACAAATTTAAAAATTTATTGTAACAGAAATAAGCTGTGTAAAGTAATGAATCTTTTAATAATACCAAGAAAAGGTTTCACTGTTCTCATAATTGTTCACTAGATTTAAGTGCGAGCCCCCACTGGTGATTCTATGTACTAGACAATACTAAACTTACTCCAAACACTGGACAGAGTTTGAATTGCAAGTGACTCGCAAGCACCTCAAATGTGGCTTTTGAATTTTTCAAGATTCTGAGGTGTTAGAAGTGCAGGCAATCACCTTAACGTACCTCCCCAAAAATAAATCTATTATAGTAAGATCAAGCCACTCTGTTGCTCCACCTTTACTAACCACTCTTCTTGGGGAAGAGTTATGAGAAATTCTCAGACTCTGACATAACTAAGACAATGCACAATCTTGCTGGAAGAGGAATGCGTTACTGCAGCCCGTGATGGTTTTGTCTGCAAAACAAGGAACCATGCATGTTCACAGACCAGGTACAGAACATGCTTGCCTTTGGGCTATTTGAGGATTGAGCCCAAAGTTTCTTTGAAACAGTTTCTGCACAGCTCTCATTAACGTACGTTCATCAGAATACTGAACGCAATTACGTTCCGCCATTTGCAATGCCATTTTATCCTCTGTATTTGCAACACACATAGTGGCTGCTATTGTCTTCACTTAAAATACTGTTTTTTATCTTCTAAAGATTGCTTTATTTTGCAGAACAGAGTTAGCAAATATACCAATCAGTGGCACACAGTAACTCGGACATACCAAAAATGGACATGTAGAGTTTGTGTTTAAATTTCTTGAAGAATTAAGAAGGGAGGCGGCTGTGGATTGAATTGTTCTGGCTCATTATAGGGTCCACTGCCAGGCTGCTGTTAATACAGTACTGAAATTCCAAATTGTATAAAATTCATCAGATTTCTTAAGTAGCTGAGCAACTGTTAGGTTCTGAAAAAGACTCTGCTTCTTCCAGATGGTCAGTTACTGAGACAGTTGTTTAGTCAGTCAGAAGGTCTGTTAGTAGCAATCTTAGACAGCTGAAACACTGTTCAGTTGAAACATTTTCATTCACTGCCATTATCTGATGATTATTCTGTCTAACAGTTTTAAAGCTCCTGAAGATGGCGAAGGGTATCCGTGCCCTGCTAGACACAGTGATGCAGGCTTTGCCGCAGGTCGGCAACCTTGGTCTACTGTTCTTCCTTCTCTTCTTCATCTTCGCTGCTCTAGGAGTTGAGCTGTTTGGTAGACTTGGTGAGTGATGGTTTACTAAATATATCATTGTAGCCAAACATTGTTGGTGCAACAGAGAGAGCGATTGCTGGCATCACTTGCTGGCAGTTGGGTACCATCCATCTTAAATTTCATTGTTAACTTCATTTTGGGGAACCATTGGATACAGAGATCATTGAGGGAGAAAGACGGTTAGTGGTAGACAAGGGAACTGGAAGTCTGAAGCTGGCAGTTGAGGAAGAGAGCAGTACAAGTGAAGTGATGTATAGTGTGGTCACCGAAAAACACAAGGTTATTATTTCTGGAGGGAAGCAGCAGTTGTTTTCTGACTTTTGTTTGCTGAACTGGATAAGAGTAGACTTTACACCCCAAATACAAATAAATAAATAAACAAATATTGAAGACTATGTGTGATCTGATGAACCCCACCCATATCCTGTAAGAAGTTTCACCTACCACACAGAGCAAGCCAGGGCAAACCAGGTACAATGGGTGATCATGTACATCTTAGTTCTCACATAAATATCTTCCAAGTTATCAGCAGCATGCCCACATTATCATGTTAAACACTTTCCATGATTGGCTTCATTAAGAGTATGTCTTACATTGCACTCTGAGTATGACAGTTGTAACAGTTTCTTTGTTATTTTGTGTAGAATGCAGTGACAAACATCCATGTCAAGGTCTTGGAGAACATGCCCATTTCAGCAACTTTGGAATGGCATTCCTTACATTGTTCCGAGTGGCCACAGGAGACAACTGGAATGGCATCATGAAGGATACCCTGCGTGATGACTGTGATGATGAAGCAGACTGTGTGCGTAACTGCTGTGTGTCAACCATCATCGCACCTATCTTCTTTGTTATCTTTGTTCTTATGGCGCAGTTTGTTCTCGTTAATGTTGTTGTTGCTGTGCTGATGAAACATCTGGAGGAATCTCATAAACAGGTCAGCAGAAGTTTCAAATATATTCATTACAAATCATGCAATATGTAATTTCAATGGGCAGTATAATGACATAATACAAAGAATAAATAGCTGTCCTTTACATATATACATACACATTTCTGACATATTCTGGTCCTAGGACCATCATCAGGGAATGTGTATTGTCTTATTATTAATGTAATAATACTGAATTTTTGTAACATTAACACAGTAGCACACCGATCCCAATGGCTGCACAGTGTATGGTGTGGGTTTGCGGCTGCTTGCTTGCTGAGATTGTGGGTTCAAATCCTGCCTAGGGCACAGATGTCTGTCTGTTGTGAGTGTTGTGTGTTGTCAGGTAGAGGTCTCTGTGTTGGGCTGATCACACATCCAGAGGAGTCCTACCGAGTGTGGTGTGTCTGAGTGTGATCGTGAATCCCTGATAATAGGGAGGCGTTGGCCCACTGGGGCTGTTGTACCATGGTAAAAAAAACAGTAGCACAGTAACGCAGGTTACATTTTAGTATATTAATAACAATCAAGAAATTTACAATAAATTTAAATCTCCACATATTTTAACTGTAAATAAAGTATGTAGATTGGAATGGTGTTTGAGTTTTGTAAGAAAGGACAGTGAAAGGATGGTAAAGAAGTTACTTGAAGGCAAACGAAAAGGAGGGAGAAAAGAAAGAAGACCTATATTAAGGTGGGTGGAAGATGGTGAATTGGACTTGAGGAATATGGGTGTGGACAATGGAGAACAGGAGCTTTGGACAGAACAGAAGGAGCATCTGTAGTGAGGGAAGCCGAGGCCAAACTTAAAGGGGGTGCAGTGCTAAAGAAAAAGAAGAATTTCATAATAACATAGCTTAAAGTCTCCTAAAATATTCGTGTATTTGGTTCTTTATTACAATTTTATCCGGTTCTGAAAAAATCCATTTGCAGCCCTGCTTGAAAATACCATTAGAGCTGGAAATTCTCTACATTTCTTCAGTCTAGGTTTTAGCAGATGTTGCAACTTTGGTGTACAAACCAGATGTCACTAGCAGGTTTGAACACCAGAAGAATAGTGAGCTGTGGTGTTCTCATGGCACTGAATGTCAATATTTTGGTTTCAGAGATATGACACCCTGTAGGTGGGTGCCAGTGTTTCAGTACAACCTGTCATGTCCGTTTTCTCTAAAGATAAAGGCAGTTTGTTCATACCAGACATGGATAACGATTTACCAAAGTACATAGCATCACATGTCAGATGACCACAATCATGATCAGAACAAAAGTTCATTCTGTGAGATTTAAAGTTTCTACAGAGGTGTTGTTGAGAATGGGATGCTGTGTCACTGGATTTGTGTTCTCTGTTGTTTCAAATGCACTGTGACATGTTACATCCTAGAGGACCTGGAAAGTCACAAGTTTAACACTGATATATACCGAAAAACTAGACCTTCTCCATTTTATAGTAACGATGTTCTGCTGCAGATGGAGGATGAGTTAGACATGGAGGTGGAGCTTGAGCGTGAGCTGGCTGCAGAGCAAGAGGAGCTGCTGGAAGAGGAAGAAGCTGAGGGTGGCCTGCAGCAGGCACTTTATCCTGACAAACAGCAGCAGAAAGTGAACAAGCCTCTCAACAAAGTACTCTCACTACCAGCAAACTTCACATTCTCTTCACCTCGTGGCAGCATAGACACACAAGAAGGTCTGTCCCATTGTTCATAACTTGAGAGATTTAAAAGCAGTGTCATTTAGCCACATAAAATTACATTGTTTGTCTTAAACTGTGCTTGAAACTTTCAGTGGCCCATTCAGTACAGGACTAGATGACTGGGGTTCAGTTTCTAATTACAGTCAGTATTCTTCTGTTGCCTGTTGCACCAAGACTGACTGTAGGCACCACTCGCCTGTTTGCCCAGTGAAACTGCCAGCTCATGCACTGAGTTTTTGCTCAGCATGTGGGGTGTAAAGATGATCACTCACCTCTCACTATTGTCAAGGTTAAGAATGTGTGGAGCTGTGCCTTCACCATCCCATATATATCTTTAATGGTTTGCTTAATTTAACATGGACAACCATACATTTACTTCTCACTCTGTTAACCTGTAACTTGCTTCACAGTACACAGATGCAGTAACTGCCGTCCGTATTTGATCAAAATTAAGGTGCCTTGTGAAATCAGTTTCTGTTTTCACTGCATCCCCCCTGTTCTTTCACTTTAATAAAGGTGGGCCCTCTTACTCAATTACTTACTTCCTTACATACTCATTCACTCACTCACTCACTCCATGGAGCCAAGTCCTTCTTGAGAAGCTAGCTGGTTTTCAGCCAGTCAAGAAATTCGCCGCATTTTATAGAACCTGAAGGTTCATTACAGCATTCACAAACGCCCGCCACATGTCCCTTTCCTGAGCCAGCTCAATCCAGGCCATGCCCCCACATCCCACTTCCTGAAGATCCATCTTAATATTATCCTGCCATCTATGCCTGAGTCTTCCAAGTGGTCTCTTTCCCTCAGTTTTCCCCACCCAAACCCTATATACGCCGCTTCTCTCCCCAATACGTGCTACATGCCCCACCCATCTCATTCTTCTCGATTATATCCCCTGAACAATATTGGGTGAGGAGTACAGATCATTAAGCTCCTCATTATGTAGTTTTCTCCACTCCCCTGGTAACGTGGGTCCTATAGGTGTCCACATGTAGGAGATCAGTCTGCCTCTCTACAGTGACAGACTTCTGTGGACCAATTTTCATCATTTTCTTTCTGGTGTTCCTGTTCTATTAAGAGTTACTTAGCCTCTGCTCTGAAAATTACTACAATACATTGCCAAGCTGCTTGGTGGCACAGCTATGCAACGTACGCGCGTTATGCCTGTCAGAAAGAATATGTTCTGACAAATGAATGCCATACACTATCAGATAATTGACTGCCAAACATAGTTTGGTTGTAGAAAATAATGTATGAATTTTCCATTGTAATTCTTGTGTTACAAGAAATAGCAACGGTAGCTTTTTGGATAAAGTCTTATACATTACTGGACTTTTACAGTATATTTTCATCTTATTTCCTTGTACAGAATGTCAGAACGTATATCCCCAGTTCAATAACTTGGCACCAGCCAAAGCTGGCTGAAATGCCTCGACCCCAAAAATTTCCATAAACTGTATGTAATCTACAGGTATCGTGGAGACTGAATGCGATAAAACTCCCTCTGGCTACCAGCTGCACCACATGCTTGAGAGACAGTGACGAGAACAAAAATGTTTCTCAAAACTCTGGTTTATTTGCCCTTAAGCCACCTGACTTAGCTGGTAGCCTGACAGAGTTTTAATGCTTCCAGAAATTGTGTCTGTCTTTCTTAAACTTACAAACAAAACACCAAGGAAACTTACTTACTTACTTACTCCATGGTGCAGAGTCCTTCTTGAGAAGCTAACTGGTTTGCAGCTAGTCAAGAAATTCCCCGCATTTCATGGAACCCGAAGGTTCATTACCGTACTCACAAGCG
>Ga0131853_10005116_pt1 | contig 23607 bp, 11 predicted proteins | sample TergutLab28metaG_FD_92764 | JGI IMG/M metagenome (GOLD analysis project Ga0131853, IMG submission 92764) | Labiotermes labralis P1 segment gut microbial communities from Petit-Saut dam, French Guiana - Lab288 P1 (version 2) (version 2) | ecosystem: Host-associated > Arthropoda: Insects >...
AAAGGGCGTTACACTAAATTAGGGTAACAGTTGACAGGCGTTGTGAAGGGAATACTGTCATCTTGTGACACATTTATGAGAAGCCCCGTTTCAAAATTGATGGTCAAGAAGATGTAACTAATAACCAATTGGAAACGTTGTGACCATATATGGAAGTAAGGCTTAACGTCATTAACAGCCAATCAGAGGTTAAAGTTGGAAGTCACAAGATTGAAACTCCACCCCGACCATCGCCCACAAGTATTAATGTAAAACCAAGATTAACTTCAGTAAGCTCAGGGGTAGAGGTCACTGGAGCGAGTCTTCATTTTTTGGCACTACTTGAATAATATCATCGCTTGCCTGGACTATCGTTTCAACTGTACTTCTACTAGACTTAACTGTAACTGCTGATGTAACAGCAGCTTCGAATAAATCAGTATTATTATTCATCGGAAAACAAAGTCTGAGTACTTTGACCCACGCCGTTGGCCAACTGGTGGCCAACCAGTCCTCGCCCAGCCGCGTTACGCCACAGTCTCTCCACATCGAAATAAATAAATGTTTTACAGGGCAGTGAATTTAAATACATAACAAATTAATTTAGAAACATAATTTGGACCAACCATATGTATAAAGGCTGATTACTGTGTTTATAAGGGCCTGTCACCCGATCCTATCCTGAGCCAGTTGAATACATTTCACACCATTATACCCTGCGTCTTTCACGATTCGTTCTCGTACCTTCCCATCCAGAGGACCCAGAGCAACGTCACAAAAAACAAAGCGATAAAGCCACTGTGGTCGCGTAGACTCTAAATGGTACAATAGGGAGATTAGAAACACTTTGTTGAGCAGCTGACATTTATGTAACGGGCAATCATTTTAATTGTTACGCTGATAAGGTGTGTGGGTATATCATAGTATTGCCCTATTTTGTGGACACCTGTCAATGAACAGACGGGTGAGGTCCGTGTCCCTGTCCCTTCCGCACGATGACCGCTAGCTGGAGCCTTCTCATTATCTCCCCAGTGAATATGGCGCAACACATGTCACGTGAACGCTTAATGTGTGATAATTTACTGTGCAGCTACACCCTTCTTTTTGTTGCATTACAATCAACCGTCTACCGCCATGGGGCGACGCATTTGTGAAGTAGATAATTCGGATGAGATATCCGAGAAATTTCCCGCCTTTCATATACACCGAGACTTTCTTGCCATTTTCGTCAGAAGAGATGTCATTGGTGCAGATGACAATCAACATGAATGTGGCTCACATAGAGTCGCTTTAAGCTACGAATGTCCGTTGTCCCATGACAACACGTAATTCTCCAAACTGAATTGTTTTGCGGATAAAATTATGTGCCTACATATAAATCTCCCATAGGTGTTACTTGTCCCGCCCATCGCCGTCTTCTAGTTGGTGAAGAGCAGAGCAATGTGTAAAAAAACTCCGAATATGCGCTTTTCTACATTCCATAGTCACCTCATGTTTCTTAACACGTTTTCCGAGCACAAACTATTTCCTTTTCTAAGGGTGAGAATCACAATCTTTGGCCTTCTAGAACAACAGTCAAGATTACGTGTCTTAAGCACCATTCTAGTTTTTGCTTTCTCTTTGTTTTCCTGGATATTTTAGACACACCACTAGATAGTATGGTGCATTACTGTTGCTATAATAGTATTACTAATAATAATACTTTTATATTTGCGATGTTACTTAGGAAACACTTTCATGTAAAGGGTCTGGGCATGTAAATGTAAATGAATCTTCCATTCATTCTTGCTTCTACTGTGTGATCCTGTGTCCGGTATACTTCCTGGGTTAAGACATTCACTGCTGATCCCATACACGCGGCAGAGAAATTTTGATTGTTTTGTTTTTCTGTTGCGTAGAACCTCGCACAATTTGTGTTCTGCTTGGCGTTATATTTTCAGTAACAGCTGCATAAGATGTTTTTAAATAACGTTTTGTATCTGTGTTCTCTATGCACTCTTCCCACCCCATTAACATCAATACACAAGGCAGTTCATCTCAAAATATTTTATTTACTTTTTGCAAAAAATAAACTGTAAACTGAAATTTTGAAAATCTGTATTGCCCTGTTACGGGATGTGCACAAGTTCAATATTTTTATCCAGGTACTGACGTTTATGCGTGTATAAGTTTTGGAAAATGCAAATAAAGAACTTCTAAAGAAATATAACTTTTATGAACACAAATTGTGATGTCTGCTGCAATATGTGGCAGCACAACACATGCCTATGTGCGCACCCAAATTTTTTCACTGACGGAGGCTGACGGTGAGGCTTCAACATTTTATGTTTGAATTTAAAAACCGTGTTACAAAATTATATCATAAGTTTAACCACACAGACCGCTGTTTGCAACTGCATTTATATGCATGTAAATATAATTAGAACTTCAGTTTCTATCACGCTGTTTAAATCGCAGTGTCTAAATTTCTGCCCTGGTGGTGGCTGCAGCCCGGTACTCCCCACCCCCCCCCCTTCTTTGGGCACTCATCTGAAAATGTATCTTAAAAAATGTGAACTTGTGATAAGATTGCATACAGCAGAGCGGTTGTGGGTCTCTGCAGCCTGCTTGCATGTAAGCACAACAAACTGACGCGTAAATTTGAGAATAGTCACACGTCTTCCACTTAAGTACTGAAGTTTAGGCATTGCTCCTAAATTAGGAATCTTGCGTCGGTTAATTTCATCATCACGACATTTTAAAATCGTACACGTGTTTGTTTTGGTAAACAAAGAATTACAAAGTTACTCGCAATTCAGGAGTAATAAGCAAGTTTACATACAGGTTTAATTAAGTCCAGTTTTCAAGCCAAATGACTGTAAATGAGGTATTATCGTGGTCGAGAATTCACGAGGAGTCAGTCTTCGTTATGTTACGGAAGTGATAAATTGTAAGGCCGAGATCCAACAACTGATATAAACGGGTTTTTGTACCAGAGGGAAGGTTCCTGTCTCCCCTAGTTACAGTTACAAACCTGATCCCTGGTGAATATAAAAACCTGCACAGTTGTGTGGTGATTTCAGGGATGCATAGATGTCTGAACTTTTGATATCTTAGATGACTAACGCGGGGATCATGATGGAAATAGCCTGTTTCATCAGCCGTGTTTCGAATGAAATAACGTGAATATATTCTGTTTGGATATGCGATGCGTTATTTTGAATTGGATCGTCCTTGGATTTATGCAGTGCGGAGACTGCAGTGCGTACAGGTTAAATAGAAACTGTTTGAGATTAGTCGGTAACATAACACGATTACATAGTGCCTGCCTAATGCAGTAAAGCAGCATAACTATATACACAATAAGTAATTTGGAAAGCTGTTTATCACTGTCGAAAAATGTGACTATATAAATAAATAAATAAAGTCATATTAGGCGTTAAATTTCGTCGTAATTAAATAATTGTATATATATATATATATATATTCTTTCATTTTTGTGCTCAACATTGTAGACGGAAGCATGTACTTGAAAAGAACAGAATAATGACTGGATTTTTTATAATACTAATTAAATAATAAATCATTTTTCATCTTGGAAATATCATGAGCGAATATATTACGTAGTCATTCCCGCATGGGCTACATTGAAAATAAAGCTATTTACAGTAAAAGTTAAAAGCTTTTCCTGTCCACGCCATGAAGGCAAATACGGGGAACAGAGGTATGGCTCCACTTATTCTGAACCTCCGCACTAGAATAAGATAAGTCAAATTCACGCCCCGATCGCTTTATCCCCGGGTAAAGAACCCGGCACCCACTGAATAGCAGCTGGATGGGACTCGAAGCTGGTCTGAGTGTTGAGGAGAAGAGAAATATCTATTGTCCTTAACATGATTCGAACCCCTGACCACTCAGCCCGTAGCCTAATCGCTATGTCTATTACGCTATCCTGGCTCCAAAATAGTCATAGTACATTTTAGAAAAGCCGAGTGGATCGCGGACTGCCAGTGTGGATCGGGTCGCCACTCTGCAGCGAGCAGGTGTCCCGGAGTTTGACGGTAGCCCCTACGTCGACATTCATTGCTAGTCATGAAATTCAACACGCAAACCGTTTCCGTGAGGCACAGATATATGTCACGTGATGTAACGCCGCAGGTTGTAACAACATTATGCATGTACAATATTCCAACTTTTATAACACACTGAAATGATCTAGTTCTTCGGGATAGGACAGAAGTTAATACAAAATAACAGAATTCGTAAGATAAGTACAGGTGTGTGTGCTCTAACCCGGGGATGTGTGTCTGCGTCACGAACGTGGCACATCCGGTCATCAGCGTCTACTCCGCCTCTCAACTTGTGGTCCACGGACCACAGCGCATATTCCCATTTTAGACTTGGGAGACCGGATACACTATTTAAGATTCTTTGTTTTTAACAAGTACGTGTCCGGACAGTAGAGTTCAATTCCTGATGAAAATCTCAAATACTAAATTTAACAGAGATACGCGCGCGCACGGACACGTGCGTGAGCTTATTATCGTACGGAACATTTTCTAGAATTCGGCTAGCGAAGGTGTGCAAAAACCTGAGGCACATGTTACGATAAATCAGCTGTGGATCCTAAGATACTTTCAGTCCATCGATTTCTTCCTTAGGATTAAAAACAAAGTCTCTAATGCCAAGTGGTGCCAGATATTCTGACGCTAAGCGACGACGGCCAAGATGCTCGCCGTCTGGTGCCAGGGTGTATGAAACGCTACTTACCAGTAAGTGCTGCCCCATTGTCGCTTGGTGAGCTTATGAGGAGAGGAGTCTGCCGCAGGGCAAACAGTTCTTCGTTCGTATCTTTTGTGTGACGGTTTTGAAGAAAGCGCAAACCGCTCATTGTGGGGTGGCTGAAAAAAAATTAACAGAGTAATAAGTAATTTGGCAAAATACATGTCGTTTTCGTTGTAAATCTCGTTATCTGGCTTACAATGCTGTTTGTTCACATGACGGTTGTCTTCGGGGTTCTTACTTCGTGCAGTTTGTGTGGCTATATAACTGACATTTCAAAATGAGAGTTCTTCCCAAACACCTGAACCAAATTAATCTAGCATGAATGTGGAGGCTGTACATTCTCATGAAAAGTCGGGTCAAGCCCCTTGCACGATACGATGCAAAAATCGAAGGACGTTCATAATGGCACATAAGTTGCCGTAAGAATTATTTCACTTCTTAGTATCCGTGGTGGAAAGGAATAAATAAATAACAAGACAGGCAATGTACGTACAACATAAATTTAAGGCGCGTTCTTGTAACCATTGTTGCCTTGGGAAAGCGATAAGTATTGCGTATTCTGAGTGTGTGTTTGTAGCCTTAGTTATCCAGCATGTAAAGCACATGCTCCATATTGTCATCTGTGGCCTGTCCGGCTGTACCATATTTTCCCACATTATCTCATTAAAGGCGCATTTTCGAAAAAAAAAAGTTGTTGAAAGTAAAATGTGTATTTTGATTTGCTCTACAACTTTTTCCTGAAATATATCTCATTCTAAGAAGAAATGACCGATTTGTGATCAAAAATGTATATTGGTCTCCACGTAAAGTACCTGTTATTCTGTCAGATTTTAATGAAACTTCAATATTCGTAACAGATTTTCGAAAAATAATCATATAACTATTTAATGACAATCCACCCAGTGGGAACCGAGTTGTTCCGTGCGGAGAGACGGATAGAGGGACAGATATGACGAAGTTGATATTAGCTTTCGCGATTTTGAGAACGCGCCCAAAAATAGGCTACATTTTATACAGTAAATTAGAGCTTAGCTAACTATTGAATTGCCAGGCAAAGCCAGCAAGAGCTATGAATGCCAGTGGCAGCCGAAAATCTGTCATTCTCATTTGTTTGTTATTTCTGACGTAACTGATTAACTAATAATATTCGTAAAGTGTGTAGATCGCACGAGGTGTGTCAATGCCGCGGCCCACCAGGTTATGTTATGCGGCCCGCGACCACGTTGGACAACTTGGTATAAATTATAAAAACTACACAGTAATTTAGGAAGCTAGGTAAACCATTAACCTTAGTGGCCCTTGGCCAAAAAAATGGGCTTCCCTGTTTTAGAGTATATTTCACTTTGCTGCCGTTAGACCGTGAGTCAACCCGGGTAGCTTCCAGATACGAAGCAGGAATGATAATTATTCAGTAGATATTTTGGATCTTAAGTAGCTTGGCAGCAAATGTTTGGAAAGATAAATTTCCGATGTGTGTGGTGGCAGTAAGTAGGTTCTGCATATTTGCTTAACCTCAGCACTGAGTGGAGCAGTAGTATTCCGCTTCACGTACCGCACAATTTAACTTCAGGAAAGAACCCACAGCATACTTCTTTTTCTTTAAATCAACACCAGTTTCGTCTGTGCCATCCCTAGGCCTCTACCTACTTTCCTGGCTTCTCACAGCATTGTTCTCTAGTTCTAAGTTAATACATCTCTTCACTTCTTACACTGTGGTAACCGTAAGGTTTTTTTTTTAATTCTACTCGCTTAATTATTTATCGAAGGGGACCGCGGTAGCACAGAGGTTAAGGTGCTGTGCTACAAATCGGAAGGTCGCTGGCTCGATCCCAGCTGATGTCACTGGAATTTTTCATTGACATAAAATCCCTCCGATCGCACTATGGCCCTGCGGTCGACTCAGCCTCTAACAGAAATGAGTACCAGGAGCATTTCCTGGGGGGTAAAGGTGGCCGGTGCGTAAGGTTGACAACCTTACCACCATCGTGTGCCGTTGTCACGAAATCTGGGCCACTCCAGGCCTGTAACAGGACTGCTTTACCTTACCTTTTTAAGTATTTATTGAAGCAAATTTCAATTTTATGATATTAACAGTGTATGTCAGCACAACTGTATTTTATTACACAAGGTAAATTACATAGGCTACATGTTTCGACTATTGAACGGTCACCTTCAGGCCTGTTCTTTACAGGTTAAGTCACAGGATGCTGTGCACACATTGGGATCCCAGTGTGTTTACATCAGTGGAATACTTAAGCCAGATCATCTGTCTGCACGTTTACTTTCCTAGACAGATGATCTGGCTTAAGTATTTCACTGATGTAAACACACTGGGATCCCAATGTGTGCACAGCATCCTGTGACTTAACCTGTAAAGAATATGCCTGAAGATGACTGTTCAATAGTCGAAACATGTAGCCTATGCAATTACCTTGTGTAATAAAATACAGATGTGCTGACGTACACTGTTAATATCATAATATGTATCCAAGCACATCGTGATGCCTCCATTCAAATTTAAATTTGCTAGGCAATTTTGACTTTTGCAAGTACCCAATTTAAACGGAAATATTTCAGTAGTTTGAAGAGAATATACACAACGGACAGCCCCAGCACACGACTTGTTTATTCGTTGTTCGAAGAACACAATTAATTTACAAGCACTACACAATTATAGCCGCTGCTGCCCAACGAAGAACAACATCTGTGTCGCATGTAACACCTTTGCACCTTTGTCGGCGAGGTTGCCTGCATTTCACAACGAAAAATGTGGCAGCATTTTCCGTAGCCGGCAACAAGCAGCATACCTAATTTAATGGACGTATCACTTCGTTTAACCTACTCCATTAGTGTAATATCACTATCGATCATTGTTTTCATATCCAGTCTTCTTTTTCCAGCGTTTAAGTGCCGTACATCAGTGTTAATGAGTGCAAAAACGTTATTTGTATCGGTTCATATTGTCAGGCAATCAAACGATGTGTTTGCTTACATCTTGAGGGCCTTGAGGGCATATCTACAGAACCCCAATGACTAATGTCGACGCATAAAACCGATTATATTTGTACAGTCAAAGATAACAGCGTCCATACATTAACTTTAAGCAAACTTTGTGCAAGAGGAATTAGCGCCAACATTTTCCAGTGCTCTAGTACCTTATTCTGTGCCAAATAATTTCACTAAATTTTTTAGTTATTCTATACAGCTTTATTAAATGAAGAAAGGCAAACTGGATGTGTCACATCTTGCGTAGGAACTGCCTTCTGAACGTGTTATTGAAGGAAAGGTAGCAGAAGGGGTAGAAGTGGTGGGAAGACGAGGAAGAAGACGTAAGCAGTTATTGGATGGCCTTAAAGAAACGATAGAATATTGTAAATTGAAAGAGGAAGCACTAGATTGCACTTTGTGGAGAACTGGCTTTGGAAGATGCTGTGGACGGAACGAACGAACGAACGAACGAATGAATGAATGAATGAATGAATGAATGAGTGAATGAATACAACTTTGTATAGCAGTCTTAGCAGTGTGTGCCACGTGCTTGTACATTATTACATAGGCTCACACTAATTATCAGGCTAGTCTTGCAACAAGTATTTTGTTGTATATTCTTGGAGTTAGAACCGATACTGCAACCTACAATAAGAAATAAGCAGTTTGCTGTGCATAAAGGACTCTATCACAAACTCTGTCAAGGAGAGGCCACTTTATACAATCCGCTTGTGACAGGATGGCAGTGTACACCCCTTAAATTTACGGACAGATATTTAGCAGGCTTGTACGAATAAATCTGTGTATTCTCTCAGAATATTATCAAACGTTTTTCTGTGAGGTTCCCCCAACCCCCCGTTACACGGTACATGTACTGTGCTTTTGTTATGGCTGAATAATGTCATTAGGGTTGTACATTTGATTAAATTGGGGAGGGGTGCGGGTGATTGCTATACTGTTGGCCCATTTAACAAGTCAGTCAGTCACTCAATCAGGAGACGTAAAAACTGCACCCTTCCGCCCCGGCCGCCGTACAACCACAGCATCTTGGCGGTAGCACTGCCCATTAAGTTCCTACCACAACAAATCATTCAGAGGGTGTGATACATTGCGCATGCCCAGGGGTGGAAAATACAGCGGAACAGTGTAATCCATTTCATGCTTGGAAGAGCTTGTTGGTTAGACAGTTCTCTAACTGTTATGACTAGTTCCTTCTGTTGGCCGTGTTTCTGCTTCCTGTTGATTCACTAACATTTAGGCAACAGTACGCAGTTTAACGATTTTGACGCCAACTCCTGCCGCTTCACACAGTCGATCCTTCCACCATACAAATCTTTGACTCGCCCATCTTGATATTATTCTTCCACCAGCGTGTCCTGCCAAGTGGATAGTTTGAAGGAGCCTCACCGAGACAGTTGGTTCAAGCCGTCTGAGCCATATTCGGCAAGCACCGGCTTGAATCACGGTTTGTGTGTTGCCTCAGTTCGTATAGGCATGCTGGAATAGTGCCTTAATTCGGCCACGACCGCTTCCCATCACATCACTTCCATTTCACCATTCTCAGATAATCTTACCATTTGACGTTATAAAGGCCTGAACGCGTCGTTAAATAAAGCATAAATAAAAATCAAACAACCTTTCCCTCCAAATGTTTGTAAGCATTCTTTGTTTTACTCCGCCCCTAAGAAAAAGACAATTAAGCCTGTGTTTGTTAAAGATAAAGAAGTGGGCTTTTAAACTAAAATACAGAACAAGTTAAAATTTAAGTAGCCGGGACGTGGCATTCCTTACGAAGCCGAGTTAACGATGTGAACAATAAAATGTATTGGTATCAGAACGTGTTAGACCGTAAAAGGAACCTTGAAAGACGACTACGTAAGGAAGGAGATAGGCTGGAGTTTGGTAGAGGGTTGGCATTTTTACGATTTCCTGTGGAAATTAAATTTGGTGTTGAGAGAAAATTATTAGTAACGTTCGCACAGAGGAAGTGAAATGTTTGACATGTACCAGAAAGATGCATTTAACTGCGCTACCGATCTTCCAAAAGACTACATATGTATTTAAGGAATGTAAGCATAGTCCGTTACAAAGAAAATAATTGACCCACTCGAATAAAACTGAGAAAGACTGACTGCCAGAAATTGCGTTTCATCGAATCAAAATTGACCTATGTTTAATTAAGCACAGTCTGAGGCAGTGCAATTATGGGTCCATACGAAACATAGCTTTAGAAGAAGATTAGTAGTTAGCTTCAAGCCTCGTCCATTTTAACCCAGGAAAGAGCCATCGGTACCTATTACACAGAGGCTGTGTGGGCTCAGAACTGCAGGAGAGATCTCTTCTCTGTTGCCTGGGATTGAAGCACGAATATTCGGTTTTCGGAGCAGTCCATAGCCTAGTTGCTACAGCCATTCAGTAGTTCAGCACAAACTCAAAGAATGTATACATAAGAATACCACGATAAGGTAAATCAACAGCTACAACACTTTTAGACCTGAAGTTTTGCTAGAGCAACTAAAATTAGGCCATTTCCTCAATGTAACTTACTCCAAATTTTTTAAGGAATTAAAAGCAGTTTTGATACCTCCTAACCCGTTTCAAAAAAATAATAATGTAACTTGTACAACAGGCCTCACTTTGCATAAATAGGGGATTTGAAACTGGGGATTTAAATATAGTATTTAAATTTGAACCTTTTAATGAAATCGGAACATTTGAATGTGATCTGTGGAGAAAAGAAGAAGGGATCTGAGCGGAAGGGACGAGTATGAAGTACAAACCGGGCGGTGGCCTTCATTAGACGTTACTCCTGTCACTCTGTCCCCATGACAACTCGCAGTTTATGTGTAGTTATTTATTTTATTGCCTTCTTTTTAATCAGAAGAATATTCAAAAGTAATGCACGAGCCGACTGAGAAATTTATCCCTGTAGCCCTTTGGTAGTGCAATTGATCACGATATACCGTCATTTGCGGTTTATTTCAAGACGTTTTCAGCAGCTCATGCTATGTAATAAGATGTAAATCCAACTGCTGGAAGTCTCAGTTTGAAGCTAGCTTGGCCACGTTGGAGAGAGGTAGCCAAACAAAAGATATGACCAGTACCGGTCTGTAGTTACAGTTTTGTGTACTCCTGATGATGGGTGTGGTTGACACCCGAAACATGCAGAGTGAACTTGAAGAATAATAAATAGACTGCTTTGGCTTGCATCTCGTTGGACAATTATTAATATAGGAATTGTGCAACCTAAAAAGAAATAAAAATCGGCCCTTGCATCGCGCCATGAAGAAAGATAAATGTTGCAGAATAAATTTTTATGTAGCTGAATATATGGATTTTTAGGTCACTGGCGTTGGTGGTAATACGAGTCAAACTACGAAACTAAACTAATCCGTAGCAGGCAATCAGTCAGCATTAACAAGCTTTACAGCAGGCATGCTCGGAGACATAAACACAGTGCTGTGGCATGACATTCTTCCATCCATCTCTGGGTGCACTGGAAACAGCTTGAGCATAATGGACTATAAAATGAACCCTACCATTTTACCTGCTGTATTGTGTTCCATCCATTATAGGATTGTACTGTAGTTATATTTTAAGCACCAGGTTAAAGCTTGTATACTCGAGTCCGTTTAGCTAATGAGTAACAAAATCTCTTCATTGCTGTCACCGTACTCTTATATGAAAACCCATTCCTGCTTTTGCCTTCACTCGGACGTTAATCTCCCCTTCGACAAGCATGCTAAGCGTGACACTTTCTTAAATGTTAAATATTTACATCACTTCCCTCTCAAAATATGGAGCTTTCATCTTGAAGTAAGATGTGCAAAATTAGTTTCTAACAGGTCTGAAATTATCACTTTTAGCCTACTTTCTTCATATTAAAAAGAAAGATTCATGATATTGGAAATCGAGACGGATAAATATGCAATGGAAGAGAGAGTTTTTGTGAGGGGAAGGAGGCGAAGAAGTGAAGGAAGATACTGGGCATCGTGAAACCGCGATATGAGACACGATATTCACACATATCAAGGTTGCTGAAAGGGAGGGTCGCAATGGCTGTATTCGATGAAGAATTTCTGCTGTTCACCTAAGTGGCTGTACACAACCACCACTTCTGCCACATGATATTGTCTCTAGGCTCCGTACTGTTAACACAATTGAAACGTAGCGGGACCCAGCTGCCTCAAAATACCTCTGTGGTTTGTGGAATCCTTCAGGGCAGCGGTGCCATCTCGCGGTGACGTGAGGAGAAGCACTACCCACGCATTCATGAAACTCAATAATATTAAAAGCACACTGGCTAAGAGCAGACTGACACAGTGGCGACGATCACTGGTCACTTCCCCTTCCCTGCCTCTCGACAGATTTATGTGCCCCAACTTACAATCACGAGTGTCACTGTCGTGCGAATGACACTGTAACAACTGCTGTACAACATAAAATACTTCCATGAAATTTGGTATAAATATGACACAAGAGGCATTCTCGCCTAATACTTGCGTGGGTCTACAATAAAAATACAAACGATGTGTGAAGATAGAGCTTCTGAAAAGAGTGTGCTGTAATATCGCGTTTTGTTTAGGTTCCTAAAATGCGTCGAGTGCGTAGGAAATACTGCGAGGGAACTGCAACTACTGGTGATCATGTCTTTCTAAAATACCAAACGACATTACTGCATTTTAGATACAATTTCGTTAATGATGAGTGACGCACAATTGAAACAAGTATGTAGCATTTTGTATGGAGGTAGAACGTTATTATACCAACAATCTCCATGAAGGGTTTATTTGAATGTTTAATTTACACATCTCCTAACACTGTGAATTTTGAGGTTCTATGATTGACATTAAACACTGTCAGAATCTGTAGGCATATACAGTGTCATTCAAAAGGACGCGCAGCGCCTCAGGGTAGGCCGTATGTCACGATGTATCTCCTCCTGCACGGATCCCGTCATACCAACCGAGACAAAATTTTGCGACCGATGAGTGGTGCGCGTGAGCGTGAGCACCAGTCAAGGAAAGTAAATTTTAGGAGGTGCTGAAAATCTAGTTGAAAATTCCATAACTGTATGACTGAACATAAATTTGGCATGCAACTCTCCACTTAGATCACCTTATTGTATTATAATTTTACGAAAACCATGGACAGAAACATAAGAAGCGCGAAGAAATTTCGTTCGAAACTTTTATATTTTCTGTGCTTTTTTTTTTGTCTTTTCAATTAATTTTGACTTTTGTGTATCATATTTTTGCTTTTCCGTGATATGCCTAAGATGCTGATCAACAGTATGCTCTCCAGTGAAGAAGAATTACCCCTGAAAATCCACAGTGTTAAAGAACAAAGCGATTGTCGTTGCAGGAATTTAAATGAATACGCATATGAAGTTACATCCAGGTAATCTGATGGAACTGTATATCTGGTACCTTTATGAAAACTGAAAGAAGGAACGCAGTTGGACATGCAGAAGTTATTTGGGGCACTAAGCATACAGGATGTGTGAGGAACTTCAAAATTTAAATTTGTCTCGGAATGTTATGAGGGCGATCAGACATTGGACGTTGCGGTGTGGAATGTGTAAAATGCGTGTAAAATGCAGGCGCTGTAAAATAATTTCATCGGATACTGACGAAGTTATGTTGCAATATACTTGACTGTTATTGCGGATATTGCCGTCGACCTGTCCGGACATGTCCGAACACACTAGGTTCCCCATTTCGCCTCCCGTCCTGAAGATTTAATCTTTAAAACATTGCGTTTTAACTATGTATTGGCTAGCGGTAATTAAGTGTACCATTTACGGTAGCACATGAATATATTTTCTCCACATATTGTATTTATGTGTTTCGTAAGATTCTGGTATTAAAGCAATGATGCTCCCCATGAAGCATTCATTGCCTGTCTGGCTAATGGAAGAAGGTTTTATTGTCTTCGTGGCAAGAAATAAATGTTTATATGCAATGTAATTCAGTTTTAGTATTCAGAGGGTTAATAAACCTGGACAATAAACATTTTCCAAAATATCAGGCTTGAAGGTTCTACAGCCTTTAATTGGGAAACTTAAGGAAAAAGTTCATTTGAAAAACCACCTTTAAATGGGATAAGAAATCGCGTATTAAAATACAAATAACGGAGGAGATTATGGCAGGCTGAACTAAGTTCGGCTGTACCAGGATAGGATCCTGTGGTGTGCCTTTGGGAGTACTGTAATGACGTTTGGGGTTTCACAAAAGCATGAACGTTTTGACAAACTGAGCAGGTATCATCCGCAAGGTTGCGGAGAATTGTAAGCGTACTCTAAAAGCGGTCTCATTTGGCCCTGTGTCTCGGTTTGCACACCACTGTCCGGCGCTACGCAATCTGTGCGTGCGAGCTATTTCTCCATCCGCAGCCCCTAGGACGAGGCGTGTAAATCTTTCTTTGAGGGTGAGAGATTGAAGAGGGTGTACTTATACCGGTAAGAAAAAAATGAGAGACTAGTGGGGAAAAAATGAAAGGATAAGTGTGAGGGAGTGGAAAAAGATGAATTGCCATGGCTATATCCTGCAGTTCACACTCCGTCAACACAGACATCTGGGGTTACACCCCATTCTGCTCTAATTCACCGCAAGCAGAGGATATATCATTATACGATTCAGCTGCAATGAATTACGAGTGCATTGAGATTTGTCAAGCTGTTGAGAAAAAACACGTAGAATTTATTTGAATTTTGTGTCTAAAGTTAACCACGGGGAAAGGGAAATTTTTGAATAAAGCCTGGGGTTCAATTCCCGTCAGAGGAAATTTTAAGTTCGTTGCCACTGCGTTCCAAACGACTCTCGGAACTTCCAGGATTTCACCACAATGTTTACAGTAGCTTGAATATCTGAATCAGTTGAGTCAAGTAAACAACCTCACACGTTATGTCTTGATTGAATTTTGAATACAGATATTTTTCCCGTAACGTGCTGCGCGTCGCTTCCCTCTCAGTTCTTCTTGATGCAAATCACAACTGTGACATGAAGAGTGTAGGTCATGGCGTTTCTGTCATAATGTTGTCTATGCACTTCTATTGCTAATTCTCTCTTAAATCCACATTTATCGGCGGTTACAACGTTGTACGCCTACTGAATGTGGCAAACACACCCATTTTTAGGCGCAATCGCAAAGTTGCGAAAAGCGACTATTAGCCTCGTCATATTTGTCTGTCTGTCCGTCCTTCCGTATGGGACAACTTGGCTCCCAAAGCACGGATTTTTATGAAATTTGATATTTGTGTGTTTTTCGAAAGTCAGTCGAGAAAATTCATGTTCACTAAATTCTGACAAAAATAACTTGTATTTTACGTGGAAACCAACATACATTTCGATCGTGTCTCGCTCAGTCATTCTTAGAATGAGAAAGTCGTAGAGAAAATCAAGACACACACATATTATGTTCTGTGGTGTTTTTTTTTCGAAAGTCATGCCGTTTATGAAATAATGTGTAAAAATGTTGTACAGCCGGGCATGCCTCGTGTGACAACATGGCGCATGCGCGCTGCTTGCTGGATACCTAAGGCTACAGACACACATTCAGAACATGTAATAATTGCTGCTTTTCCACTGCAACATTGGTTGCGGGAACGCGCCTCAATGTTACGTTACACGTACAGTACATTGCCTGTTATAAGCAAGCTGGAAACAGTCCAAGATATTCATTTGTCCGAGAAAATTATTTGATTTTCCTAGACACATGATGGTTACATACGGAGGCCTTGTGTAATGACCTGCTTTGCAGACATTTAGGATGTCACCATATTTACCACTGCCCTTTCATATGACCTCATAATTGTGCGTAAGTGTTCTAGAGAATTATCAGTGTTTGCCCTTTTTATTCCTATGTGTAAAAACTATCGATTATATGTACTGCGGAAAGATGGTTCATGTGTTAAACTGTCGACACAGATGCATGTGTCAATATTTACTGAACGTCTGAGAATGACGAGAAAAACAGGCAAAATGTTTTAATATAAGGGGCAGGGTATGGGGGAAAGGAGATTTACCGAGTAATTTTGACAACAGTTGGGTTTCGTCATGAATGATTGGTTTTGTGAGGACTTTAAGCTTACATAAACAGGGAAAGATATGTCTCTGTAATAAGTGATTTCTCTAATTAACGAAGAGTAGAAATATTTGACCTCAAAAAGCAGGAAACAGATGACGCCAACATTTTCGTCTGTACTAATGACATGTTCTTTTTAGATATTTAAACTGCAGAAGATGAGTTGGGAATTATTTGCTTTTTGCAGAAAAATCGGTGAGTTGCTAGGAAAGTAAGTATATGCTCACAAAGCATTACTATACACATTTTTGTAGGCCACAGACTGGTTTACTTGAAATGTGTTAGAAAAAAGTTCGTTTTGCATTGATTATGTACAGCAGTTGTTTGTCAGAACCCCTACCGTACAGTGAGATTAACAGGACCTGCCACCACAGTACGTCCAGATGAAAGTCAAGAAGTTCTTATTGTGGCCAATTATATTCGTATTTTGCTTCTCACACCGGGTCCATATGCCACGCAAGAATTTAACATTTTTTCCCTACAGTTTCGAATTTAAACCATGAGCCACGTAAAGGAGAAAGAGGATGTACAATTCCGGCAAGCGTTACATCCATTACGGCATACTAACTCGGAATTTTGACATGGGCATAGGATTTGTGGAGTTTTGTGGAATATGAGGTACCCTAGGAAATGTAGGTCGTACAGGCTTGGCACTAAAGGGCATTGCAACACGTGAATATAACTAGCAGGAGTTAATTGCGCTCAGTGTACTAGTTTGTGCAGATGCTGGTGAAATTTTAAAGGAAGAACTTGACAGTCCCGGTCTGTAGCTACTGTCTCCACAAACAAACCGTTCATTCACTGGATCTACGTTTCAGCCTCGAGGGACATTTGACGATACGATGTCACGTGATATGCAAGCCTTCTAACTTTTCTCTGTAAAGGTTCAGGCTGCAATACGCGTTGATGTATAGATATCTTACATCTTTCACTGCATTTCAGTGCTGTTATTTTTTGGTCCTGTCCTTATCTATAGCAGTGATCTGTATTTATGAATACCACACACAGATGATCATAAACTCTGTGTATAATAATTTGTGTTTGTATATTTATATATGTATATTAGGCTTAACTCCAATGAAAGAGTCCAGAACCCACTTGCTTTTCTGTTAGCTTACGTAAACAAAATGTCTGTGCTGAGTGCAAGAGCACTCCAAGTGCCTTTTGAGCTACGGTCTGTGCGTTCGTAGAATACCGTTAGAGACAGATGTAAGTTGCATGTCCTACTGAGTGATGGCCGTGCTGGATCCTTATCAGTCTGTGTAATGTGAGAGAGAACATGACAGTACATTTCTTTCTCTTTTATTATTTATACTTCTTTTCTATTTTTCTTTTGGTTTTAAATCATTCCAAATGCTTTGAAAACAGTACTGGTTTACTGCCACACAGTCCACATTGTCTTGTGTTCTTAAATTAACAATTAAAGGCTGTCTTGGCCATCAACCAGAGTCAGGTGCTGCTTATAACGTAATGTAACTTTATGGGGAACTGTTTAGCAACTAAAGTGAAGCTCAGTACGTTCCTAAAAGCATTTGCTGTTCAAAGGTTGACAGTCTGCTGCATCTGCGCCGTGGAGCGGCTAGCGGCATCGTCTTCTGAATGCTTCTGACAGTGCCTTGAAAGGCTGCCGGTTCCACTTCGATTTTTGGTGTCGCCGTCACTTCCAAATTCTGCATGCGCTATATGCTTCATCGATATACATTCCTATTTGGTGATTTTTCATCACCTTTCTTCAAAACAGTTTCGTCAGGTTTTATTAGCTAACACATCCTGTTTTATCGCGAAGTGGATGTCAGGTTTCTTGTGCGGTATTATTCTGTCTGATCGTAATCATAATAATCATCATCATAATCAATACTCAGAGGAAGGAAGAAATAGATCAGTATTATACCTTCATTTCAAAGCGCTGTATGAAATTTTTGCAAAAATCAGTTCGAGGTATGAGTGCTTAAATATCAGCTCCATCTGGTGTAATTCACACAGACTACAGCTTGATTAAGAGAAGTGTTGAGTGCTGGCACCACAGAATGACAGTAGATAAGCTCTGTGCACTCGATGTTTTCCAATAATTACACTGTTACTTCTTATCTCGCATTGATTCGCATTATCATATCCTTCGGCGCTGGCTGATAACTTTGTTATTACACCGCAGCATGTTTTCGACGTGTTCTGATTTTACGGGAAACACGAAAATGTGTGTTCAGTAAAGTGTGAAAAAATGAACAGCGGAGATAAAGCTGTGATCAGAGTTGTAAGTCCAGCTGTATTCCTATTGCAATAAACACATTATTCACTTCCTCAGGAAGTCATGATATAAAGACAGCTGACGTGCAGTTCGAAAATGGTGTAGATTGAAGGGTGAGTATTTGGTACAGACCGTAACACAGCTCATTTAGGTCTGTTTTCGCTAGGACCTTGCACTGCCCATTCTATCCGGGTAATTCTTGGGACCATTAAGTTTATACTCTAATTTTATTGTCCCCTACTTAGAAACCAAAACTTAATTGCAGGCTATAAAAGTATAAATTTCTCTGTAGGTTACAGAGGCTTCGAAATTAGTCTCTTGGACAAAGGGAAGGAAAATAGGATAAGGCACTGTTTGAAAAAAACGTTCTGAAAAAAATGTTCGTACCCACGAGACAGGAGTTTCGTAAAGGTAAGCAGGTTTATTTGCACAGGCGCAGGGTTATTATTATTATTATTATTATTGGTGTTTTGTCCAGTTTATGATAGACACATTTTGTTGGTTTTGAAGAACAGTGTGTTAGTGGCCAGCGAGAAGAAAGAAGAGGAGAAAAGAGGAAGTGACGTATGTAGCCGCCGTCGGGTGGGCCACAGGAAGGAAGTATATGACAGTAGTCCCAGTGGGTCGGGTCAGTGAGACATGGGATGCAGCCAACGTCCGTGTTCCCGACACGTGAATGACCTGCTGACAAGCACACGGACTCGCAACAGAATCCAAAACTTCAGACAATGACAGAGTTATAGGGTTCTAACATTTCTTCAGCCATTTAGTCAGTCCACTAATCAAGACCCATGTCTTTAAAATGATCTACTAACATTTCCGTAATTCTATAACGTGCATTCTTTCCATGGTGGGACTGTGTTGATCAAAATAGTACGTTCTGATTTCAGTTATTGATATTGTTATTCTGAACAACTCTTCACGGAAATCTTTTTTATTTTATTCATTTCTTTCTGAGTCTGACCTTTCTCTCTACTTATTGAAGGTGTAGGCTATCCCATTACGGGCCTGAATAGGCCCGTAGGGCTCCAGGAGTTTGAGGCTCCCAGAATTTCTATAAAATCGGCACGTGAAGGTGGGAAGGCCGCCTTTGCCACCCATGAAATATTTCTGATACTCATTTCTGTTTGAGGCACGGTTGACCGTAGGGCGGGCAGGATTAAATCAATAAAAAAACCCAATGACACCATCGGTAATCGACCCCGAGACCTTCCGGCTTGTAACGCAGTGCCTCAACCAACTGCGCCACCGCGTGTCCTCATTGTGGGCGCAGAGTGTTATTGTTGAGCATGGTTACACTCATTGACACATACATACTCGATAGGATTCCCCTGGAGTAGGGATCGGCCAGTCGCAGAGACCTCTGTCTGTCAAAACACAACATTTACAACAGACAGACATCCATGCCCCCAGCGAAATTCGAACCCGCAGTCCCACCAAGCAAGCGGCCGCAGGCTCACGCCTTAGACTGCGCAGCCACCGGGATTTTGTGCGTAAAGGTTTTCAGTGCGAAGTAAGTTATTATCGTTTACAGCTTAAACAAGTGAAATAAAATTTAAATTGTCAGGACAGAGACGTAACCAGTATACCCATATGCTCATTTGTGGCAGTTTCAGAACAGAAAATGTTTCTTCTAACCTGGAGGCAGAAGTTTCCTGCGAAAAGTGTGTAACTAGCTACCAGACTAAACGGCGTCACATCCTAGAAGACAATCATCCTCAGAGTTACTGCCATGACAACGTCAAATTGCAAAATATATTTCAGATATTTGTTAATTACTAATAGCTGACAGCCTGAATATAAACTGTAGTCATAAAATGTAAAAGTTTGTAAAATTTGTGAAAGTTTAGCTGAAAGCCATTTGATTTAGTGTGTTTTAGACAAAGAATCTCTCACCCCTGTTTGTTTCGGGTAAGCGAAAGAGTATTGTCCCATGCATACGTACATTGCCAAGCATTTCGATACGGCCGTTCCGTTACCAGACACGCATTAGCTGGTACTTTTTACAGTGAGTTAAATTAAATACACTATTCACAATAAAATGTTCTGATTGAAAGAATTAAAGAATTGAAAACATACTGGAAGATATTTTTAAATTTTAGTAAGATTGTTCTGTAGTCCTATATAGTGGTAAGCACAACAAGACACAGGCATATATATATATATATATATATATATTGTTGTAAAGGTTGGATGGGTTAGAGTAATATTCTTTGCAAAAAGTAATATTTTATGCTCCTCAATTTTAGTACGACTGTACCGAAACTTGTGTACTTATTATATAGAGTCGAACCCGCTTATAAAGACATATGTTTATGCGGTACTTCAAATATAGCCAAGGATGTTCTGTGGTACGAAATAATTCCTCACACTTCCCCATAACATTATACTCCTCGGTTAGAACGCCCTTTCAAGACGTTACAACCGAGTTCGACTCTGTATAAAATTGCTGTTGCCCTTGGCTGCAACAAATGTGCATAGAGTGATGTGAATTAACGCAACTTAATGCTCAGTTATTTAGTTTTACGAAATTTCACGTTTGCAACGTGATGTTAAATTTGCCACCTTCATTGGTCTGCATCATTCAAGCAGTTTATCTACACGTCTAGCTTATACATTAAAATACATTGTTATTTTGAAAACACTACAAGTGTAGCAATATATAAATTCCCTTCAGTACGCAGGAAGTATGTGCTTGAAGTGTAGAGCAGGTGGTGGTAGACATGTGCATCATTACGGACACTTGAGAGTTAGCCCACCTGAGAATCATGCTGATCGTTGTTAAGGAAAAGCACAATATGTCTTTGAGTTTTGAAACTCTTATTTCTTGGCAGTAATTATCGTTCATGTGACTTAAATGTTAATTTGCATTATAGCTTCCGAAATCCAGCAGTTTCGCGTTTTTGTTGCTTTAGTTATGGATAATTCTTATGCGTTAATCTGAAACGTTTCAAACGAGTCGCGAATTGTACATTTCCTACGACGTAATATATATATAGCGTCGTAACCTTTTCTTCTTCGCTCTTTCCCTTATATGGAACAGCAAAACTGTGAGACACTGACCACTTAAGGGGCAAGTGTGTGTCAGATTTTTCACAGTTTGTTTCCTTTAGATTGAAATGCATTTCCAGATCACCTAGTGAAATAAAAAGAGAGGTGTGGGAGTTTTAGACGCTAAATAATAGATTTTTCAATAAAATAACTTTGGCTTATTTATAAATACAGCATCTCGCAACATACAAAAAATAATTGCGTTTTTACCTGTCTCTTAATGATTGTACATTTTTGAGCCTGATGGCGGTCGACGTCCAGACGGGAACATGTAGCCCTTAAAATAAAACACAGTTTTGTTGTACTGACTGATATTGTGTTGAACACAACGGGATGAATCTTATTAATTTACGTTTACAATTCCTGTTTACAACAGTTGCATTTTCTTGAAATTTTTGTTTGGGTTCAGCCGAAAAATGATATATGGTCCGACCAGTGACGTGGATGTTTATGACTCCTCTGAATATTTAGAGCTTTCGAAATATTATTCCTTCTTCTTTCCTCCAAGAAATCAATCTCACGCTCCAAGAGGAACAAGGGGTGAACAAACGAAATATGTTAAAAATTAGCATTAAAATGTAGGTATAATGTTAACAGTGTTTGTCAGTGTCATTCGTCTGACTTCGAATTTTGTGTCTGTCTGTCCGTATAAGTCTGAAACTTTGTCTCTAATGCTGAGAGAACACAGACCCGGGCTGCTTTAGAAAAAAGCTGAGATGCTTTCGATTTATGGACAGGAAGAAAGGGGATGAAGGAGAAAGCTGCTTACTGAGGTTGTTTCGGACGAAATCTTCATCAGATTTTATTATATGGTGTACATAGTAGATATTGGAAAGATAAGAAATTAATACGAAATTTTATTCGGAAAACCATATGACAAAAACTACCACTTGTCTGGCCTAGGAGTAGGTGGGACGGTCATTTACAGATAAACTTTAGTTGAATATGGCATGCCGTTCAAAACTGAATAAGTCGGCTGAAGGCAGAGTACACCGGCGGTCTGTTACGAAACACCGGTTGTCACAAAAGGTGGGGCAATTCTTGACTAGCTGAGCGACTGTCAGCTCATCAAGTAGGATGCATCCATAGTGTTCTCCTTCGCACGTGTTTTTTTTTTGGGGGGGGGGGGCAACACAAACGATTTATTACTTTCGGGTTACGTCTGGAAAAGTTTTGCGTAGCTATTGACTGAGCTCTACAGAGTACTTGTGGTACTTTACAGATTGACTGGGGCATCAACTGTGTGGGACACGACGGCACGCTTTCTCTTGGATGTGACATTTATATGCGATTTTGTTTGTACTGCGGGTCTCGAAGACTGGAGACAACAGTGATGACTGTTAGTGTGTGTTGGCAACGCATGCAAGAGGTCTGTTAGGTCAAAGATTTGGAAGAATATTCTGCCTCCGTGTTCAGGATCGAAAAGTTGAAGCTGTAGGATTATGTATTCGCAGGCTGTCCCTTAGAGCAGTGTTTCTCAACCGCCCGGCTGCGGCCCGGTACCGGGCTCTGGCATTAATTATACCGGGTCGCGAGAGGTTCTCCTGGAATTTGTCATTTTGGTTTTCTAAGCAATTTTCATGAATAAGTGTTTTATAGTGGAAATATTCTGAGGAGAAAAATATTCGTGAATGTGTCGAAAAACTCAGACCCAGATGTTGGCCTGAGGAAACTAAAGTATGCCACAAGATTTCATTAGTACAGTAATTGCTAACTAATTTAAATGTAATTCTATATTTGTCAACATGCCACACCGTATACATAAGTGTACTAATGCTCTTTATGATTATGCCGTAATTAATTATTAATACTTACGTTAGTTTAATGTATGAACTTAAAAAAATGGAAAGGTATTTACGAGTGAATTTGTTGGGACCTGGCTCTCGTCTTATGAGAAAAGAATTTACCGGGCCGCGGTCTCACAAAGTTTGAGAAACACTGGCTTAGAGAAACACGGAGGGGGTAAGGGTTACTTCAGCAGCGTCTGGGGTCTTAAAACTGTGAATGTCCCTGTTCAGAATTCTTACTACCCCAAGGAGCGTCCTAGTTCCTCTCTCATCACTTAGTTCTCAGATGACGCCTGTCTAAATGACAATATAATTACTCTATAACAACGCTGAAAATGAAGGTACGTGACATATTGCTCTGAAATGTCTGTAACACAGGTGACTGGTCAACGACGATAACACGCAAAGAACAGGACCAAGACAGACAATGAAGCACAGTGGAAAACGCGAGGACATTGACTACAATGCTTTTAATCCTATTATTTTAGGCACCTTTACTATTTAGGTAAAAAGCACCGATCGTGTGAAAATGAAGAAGCTTTACATAGTCACAGAGGATATGAATATTTTGCATACAATAAAAAGGAGGAGAGGGGGGTGTATAGGGTCTTGGTGGGGAAACCGGAGGGAAAGAGACCACTGGGGAGACCTAGGCGTAGATGGGTGGATAATATTAGGATGGATCTCCAGGAGGTAGGATGTGGGTAT
>Ga0131853_10005117_pt1 | contig 23607 bp, 18 predicted proteins | sample TergutLab28metaG_FD_92764 | JGI IMG/M metagenome (GOLD analysis project Ga0131853, IMG submission 92764) | Labiotermes labralis P1 segment gut microbial communities from Petit-Saut dam, French Guiana - Lab288 P1 (version 2) (version 2) | ecosystem: Host-associated > Arthropoda: Insects >...
ATCTCATTATCGTTAAGGATAATAATTAAGTTGTTGCCTATTTTATCGGTACGGCTTAAAGCTTTGTAAGATTTACCGCCCAGTATCTGCCCGGCGTGGTTTAAGGCCTCAAAGGCGGTGCCGTTAGCGATACTGCCATCGCCGATAACGGCAATAACTTTGCCTTTTTCTTTTAATAACTCTTGTCCTTTAAGCAGGCCCAGTGCCGTAGAGATACTTACCGAAGCATGGCCGCTGCTAACGGTATCGTGCTTGCTTTCGCTGCGCCGTGTAAAGCCCGATAGGCCGCCTTTTTGCCGTAAGCCGGTCAGCTGGTCGGCCCGGCCGGTTAAAATTTTATGGGTATAACTTTGGTGGCCCACATCAAAGATAAATTTATCGGTGGGGCTTTTTTTATCTTCGGCAATACTATTGTCAAACACATAATGCAAAGCCACCGTTAGCTCTACCGCCCCTAAGTTGCTGGAAAGATGGCCGCCGTTACTGCTAACGGTTTGGATAATAAGCTGCCTAATTTGTGCGCACAAAGCATTAAGTTCGGCTATGGTAAGCTCTTTAAGGTTTTGCGGGGTTAAACTATCCAAACTTATCTCTTTCATTGCTCTTTAGTATAATAGCCTTTAGTTAAAATTGCAATGGTAAAAATTAGCGTATGGGGGTTTTTATCGATTGGTAAAAAAATAAAATAATAATTATCCATAAATCACGCTATTAAAAGAAGATATTAGCATAACAGTCAATAACCCCTTTGCGCTAACAAGGGGTTATTTTTGTCGTTATTTACTATAGGTATACAAAATTTGATTTTTGGGCTAAAATAAATTTATATTAAGCCATAAAGAGGTATTTATGCAGATAGATTACACCCGTAAGCTCGATTTTAACGATGTGCTTATCCGCCCTAAACGCTCCACCCTCCAAAGCCGCAAAGAGGTAAATTTGCAACGCACTTTTACCGGCAAGCACAGCCGCTGCAACTTTAGCGCCGTGCCTATTATCGCCAGTAATATGGCCACAGGTAGCTTTGCAATGGCCGAAGTTTTTGCCCAAAATAATATGCTGGTGGCTATCCACAAATTTCATAGCCAACAAGATTGGCTTAAGGCTTCACCTGAGGCGTTAAGTGCGTCCATTTATACCATTGGTATGTCTGAGGAAGAGTATCAGGCCTTTGATGAAGTACGCTTAGCCTTAGCGGCCAGCGGTAAAATTACCGCCCCCGAGCGCTTACCTTTGTGTATCGATATTGCTAACGGTTACACTCAGCGTTTTGCCGGTTTTGTGCGCTGGGTGCGCGAACGCTGCCCGCAAACCTTAATTATGGCCGGTAATGTAGTTACGGCCGAAATGGTGCAGGAGCTTATTCTTAATGGGGCCGATTTTGTTAAGGTAGGTATTGGGCCCGGCAGCGAATGCACCACCCGGCTTAAAACCGGTGTGGGCTACCCGCAGATTGCGGCCGCTTACGAATGTGCCGATGCCGCACACGGGTTAGGCGGCGGTATTATTTTAGATGGCGGTATGCGCTGCCCCGGCGATGTAGCTAAAGCCTTCGTGGCTAACGCCGATATGGTTATGCTAGGCGGTTTTTTTGCCGGTACCGATGAACAAGAAGGGCAGTTAATAACTAAACGGCTCTTAACCAACTGGATAGATGAAAACGGCAAGCAAATCATAGAAGAAAAAAAATTTAAATTATTTTACGGTATGTCCAGCGAATATGCCCAGCGTAAACACCAAGATGGTCTTAAAGATTACCGGGCCTCCGAAGGCCGCAGCGAAGAGGTAGTTTATCAAGGGCCGGTACAAAATATTATAGACGACCTTTTAGGCGGTTTGCGCTCCACCGGCACTTACATTGGGGCCGCCAAAATTAAACATTTTGGTAAATGCGGTACACTGATTAGGGTTAGCCGCCAGCATGACCGCTTTTAATAGTTAAAAGCTAAAAGTTAAAGTTGTTTTTTATTGCGGTAAAGAATAAGGTTAATTTTTAGCTTTTAGTTCTCTTTTAACTTGATGCAACTTATAAAGCCGCTGTTTAGAGTTATAAATAACTTTTAGCGTACGGGCAAGGCTGCGCAGCCGGGTAAGGTTTTCGGCATATTCTTCAAATTGTCCCGTATAGGTTTCGGCATCGTAGATAGAGTAATTATCATAAATAACAAGGCTAAAAGTTTTCTTTCCTTTATAACGAATACGCAGAAGATGACAGCCGGGAGTAAAAGTACGATTATTACGGTTAAGGTACTCAAACTCTAATTTATTTATATCGCTATAAAATATAATTATTTCATCATTATTAATATGTAAAGCGGTGAAATCTAACTTTACGCTGGTCTCTTTGATAAGGCTTTCCTGCCCAACATAACCATATACCCTATAAAAGAAGGCAACTACCGGAGTTAGCATAACAAACTGATGTAAAAAATAAGGAAGCGGCTCAAAAAGGTTTCTTCTTAGAAAGAAACTCACTAAAAGGAGAGCGATAATTAAAAAAATATAAATCCAAAAAATATTTATAAGAAGCGGGGAGAGGAAATGGCGGCGGTGGCCGTTAATTTTATATTCGTCCATAATTTACTGGCAGGAGCCCTCCATTGGAGGGCTCTTTGTGGCCCTTAAGTATTTAGCCCAATCTTGCATTTATGTTTGGTTTCGGCTTCAAAGTCTTTGTAACTTTGCTGCCGCATCATCATATTGTTCCAATCTACTTTGTGGGCATCAAATTCGGGGCCGTCAACGCAAACAAATTTGGTTTCGCCGTCAATAGTAACCCGGCAGCCGCCGCACATACCGGTGCCGTCAATCATAATAGTATTAAGGCTAGCTGTCGTAGGTATATTAAAGGGGCGGGTAACGGCCTCGCAAAACTTCATCATAATGGGCGGGCCAAGCGTAAACACCTCACCAATATGGGGAAGGCTTTCACACAGCTCTTTTAACGGTTCGGTAACCAATGCCTTGCGGCCGGCGCTGCCGTCATCGGTACAGATAATAAGCTGGTCGGCAAAGGCCTCTAACTCTTTTTGCATAATAATTAAATCTTTATTACGTGCGCCTATAATGATAATAACTTCATTGCCGGCTGCTTTAAGAGCTTTGGCAATGGGGTGCATAGGGGCAACACCAACCCCGCCGCCGATACAAATAACCGGGCCATCGTATTTTTCGATGTGGGAAGGCGAGCCAAGCGGTCCTAAAAGGTGGGCAATATGGTCGCCGGCATTAAGCTGCGCCAATTTTATGGTACCTTCTCCTACGGTTTGAAAGATGATAAGAATCCAGCCCTCATCGGCATTGGCATCGGCGATGGTTAAAGGAAGACGTTCGCCATCGGGTTTAGCCATTAATATAATAAATTGACCGGCTTTCCGCGCTTGGGCGATATGTTTGGCTTCTATCTTTAAAGAGAAGACATCTGGCGATAGTTGTACTTTTTCTAATATTTTGTTCATTCTAAAATTATAGCCCATAAAAGACGATTTGTCAAAAAAAATCTTATATAATTAATGGCATTTATGGCAATTTTTACAACTATGCGTAGTAAAATTAAAATTACCGGTACTTTTTCTACCAATAATGGTTAAAGCTGCAGCTGTAGCCGCCAAAAAGATAAGCGGCAAAATTATAAATAATGGTTGGTGGGCAGTAGTTAGCTGGTAAAAGAGGGTAGCTAAACTCCACGCTACAATAAGCAGGTATAAAAGAGTTAGCAGTCCGTAAAACCAGCCCATCTCGCGCCATAAGGTGGTGGCGGCCGCTAAGCAAGGCAGGTAAAGCAGCACAAAAATAAGGTAGGCATAACTAGCCCAGCCGTTAAAAAAAGTGCGCATATTTTGACTTAACAGGCTTTCGGTGTATTCACTTTCGCCGCTGTCGCTGCTAATTAAAGTACCGCTAAAAAAGTTTTCCGGTATCGTTGCAAAGGCTTCCCCTAAACTGTCTAAAAAATTAAAGTTTTCGTGGCTTTCTTCGCTTAACCCATAAAGGGTGGCTAAGGTGGTAATAATGGCCTCTTTAGCAAATAAACCGGTAATTAAAGCTACGCTGGCCGGCCAATTTTCTTCTTCTACTCCAAAAGGGCTAAAAACAGGTGTGATGGCTTTACTAACATCTACCAGCAGGCTTTCCTCGCGGTCATTTAAATGAATGTTATTTAATATTCCCAATAAAATGGTAGCTATAATAATAAATTTACCGGCTCTTAGTAAAAAATCTTTAAGCTTGCTTAAACTTTCGCGCACTACGTAAGCCATACGCGGCAACTGATAATAAGGCAGTTCCATCGCCAACGGGGCCGGTTTGCCTTTAAAAAGAGTTTTTTTAAGCAGCAAAGCCGTAACGATGGCCACCGCGATACCCAGCAAATAAAGCGAAAAAACTACCAGCGCCGCCCGGTAAGGAAAAAAGATGGTGGCAAATAAAACCAGTACCGGCAGTTTAGCGCTGCAAGTCATAAACGGGGTGATAAAAATAGTTAATAATTTATCGCGCCTATTTTTTAAAATACGGGCGCTCATAATGGCCGGCACGGTACAGCCAAAGCCTAAAATTAAAGGCACAAAACTTTTACCGGATAACCCTAGTAATTGCATAAATTTATTGATTACAACAGCAGCTCTAGCCATATAACCGGAGTTTTCTAGGATAGTTAAACAAAAAAAGATAATAAAAATAGGCGGAATAAAAGTAGCTACCGTTTGCAAAGCCATACCCAGCGAATTGACAAAAACATCGACAATAGGCCAATCCAATCCAGCTAAAAGATGATTGGGTAAATCGATAAAAAGTGAGCCGCCTACAACATCAAAAAAATCGATAAAGGTAATGCTAAATTTTTGAGTTACATAAAACATTGCAAAAATAATCGCTAAAAAGATAGGCAGGGAAAGATAACGATTAAGCGCCACTCTATCTAGAGCTGCCGTAATATTTTTGCCGCTTGTTAGGGTAGTTGCTGCGTTAAATAGTTGTTCAATATCAACTTTGTCATCAATAATTATAGGTTGGTTTAAATGGGTGGCGATAGCCTCTTTTAAAAGATTGCCACTTGGTTTTTGGGTGGCATCTAAATTCATAATGGGCAGCTGCTGATTAAGTTTAGCTATATTGATGTTAATACCTTGTTTGGCGGCTATATCGGCCATATTAGCTACCAAAAGTACCGGCTTGCCTAACTTAATTAGCTGCTGGCTTAGCTGTAAGCTGCGCTTAAGATTGGTAGAGTTTAAAACATTAACAAATAAATCGGCTTCGTTACTATGCACGTAGTTACAAGTTACGGCTTCGTCTTCGCTTTCCGGTAAAAAATTGTAACTACCGGGCAAATCGATTAACGTAATGTGTTGATTATTAAAATTATAAAAGCCTTCTTTTTTCTCCACAGTTACACCGGGCCAGTTACCGATAGCCTGCTTAAGGCCGGTTAATAAATTAAAGATAGTGCTTTTGCCGCAGTTAGGCGTACCTATTAAAGCTACCTTAAAGGTATTTTGAGTCATAAAATGTAAATTTCCTTGTTAGTTAATACTAACCATAATGTTAGTATTAACTAACCTATTTGTCAAGAGCTTTAAAGGGGTTTTTACAAATTTATTAAGCAAAAAAATAATTTATAAAAAAGCGAGGATTCCCTCGCTTTAATTTTTACTTTTTAATTATTAATTTAATTACAGCTTTAACCTATTAATAATAGTATCTAGGATAGCGTCCATTGTGCTGATAAAACGGGCGCTGGCGGTAAAACCATGCTGAAAACGCACAAGGTCGACAAATTCTTCGTTAATGTTTACCCCGCTGATAGATTCTTTAATATCGTTAAGGTTTTTATAAATAGCTTCGTAAGAGAGGTGGGTATGAAAAGCCTCTTGCCCTTTGCTGCCAATCAAGGCGGCGCTATCGGCAAAAAAATCGTCCATACTCATCATACGGTCTATCATTACTTTTTCGTGCCGTAAGTTAGCCATAGCAATAGCAATACGGTTATCACCAATGGCCGCTTCGCCATTAGGGCCGGCAGCGGCGGCGGCAATGTGGTTTAAATCGGCAGTGATAAAAGGATTAACGGCCAGCCATGCAGCAGGGTGGCGCAGTGGCGCAGTACTAAAGCTGGCCCCTTGATTAGTGCGTAAAGCGGTAGCGCCGGCATCTAGGCCTTCCCAGTTAAAGGCATTTTCCGGACCGCTGGCATTAAGCAGGCCGGCATAACCGGTTAAAAAATGGCCGCTATCGGCTACGTAACGCAAAACAAAATCGGGGTTATCGCTGCCGGTCATGGTAGCTTTAAGGACTAAACGGCCGCCGGTATCGAGGTTAGCCGTTACATCGGCTCCGCTGCTGTTAATACGGTTAATAATATCGCTTACTGTGTCTGACGGAAAGTAATTAATATCAACATTGCCTTGCGGCCCGCTTAAAGTCATAGTACCGCTAATGCCTACCGGCACATTCGTTGCCAGCTGATTGGCACCGCTTAAACGGTAAAGCAGGGTGTGCGTAGGTTCGCCGATGTTGTTAAGATCGAAGTTGCCGTTAATATCTTCAATAATAGGGTGCTGTACAAAAAAATTTAAGCCGGTTTCGCCGCTGCGGCCAAAACCCGAGCGGTGCAGCTCGTTGGTCATATCGATAAAACTAATGGCCATCGCATTAAGCCGCTGCATTTCGCCGTAAACATCACCATCACGTAGCTGGATAAGCGAGGCAAGACTGCCGGTTTCGGCGGTGTAAGGGTCAAAATCAAGGTTATTACTGCGCCAATGCACATCTACAAGGCCATCGTTAGCTTGATTAGCTACGGCCCGCAGCTCTTGCACCTCGCCGCCCTGTACTAAAAGCCGGCCACCCACATGCACATTAAATTCGGTTGGTTCGCGGCCGCTAACCTCAACCGGTATTAAATGCGCCAGCTGGCCAATTAAATGGTCGCGCCTATCCATTAAATCGTTGGGGTTGTCGCCAATGGCCAGCACTCGGGCAATTTCGGTGTTAAGTTGGGCCACCTGCTGAGCCATTTGGTTAATGTTATTAACGGTTACACGTATGTCTTGGTCCAGCACTTGTCGTTGTTCATCAAGCAAGCTGTATCTATTGTTAATAGCGTTGGCTAAGGCTTGGCCATTTTGCGATACCACAGCTCGGCTGGAGATATTTTCGGGGTTATTAGCAAGGTCTTGCCAGCTATTCCAAAAATTATCCATAAAGTTACGCAGCGAGCCGGCTTCGTTAGGTTCGCTCATAATAATATCAAGCCTTTCAAGGTAAAAACTGCGTGTCTGCCAAAAGCCTAAGTTATCGGCGGTATTTAAAATTTGGTTTTGATGTAATCCATCAAAAATACGTTCGACACTACCCACTAAAGGGCCTTGCCCAAGCTGGCCGGGCGTAAGGGCACGGTTTAAAGCGGGAGCAGAGAGCGGGTCCATCGTGCCGATACGCACACGCTGGCGGCTGTAGCCTTCGGTATTAAGGTTAGAGATATTATGACCGGTAGTATTAAGGGCAGTTTGGTGGGCATTCATGCCGCGGCGGCCAATTTCTAACCCCGAAAATGTTGATATAGACATGAAGCTCTCTCCTTATTACAAAGACGACCCACTACTCCGGTGCTACACACCACCCCTTCGCCGGCGAAGGGGATTTAAAGAGGAGTTATTTTACCGAGCTAAACAAAAAGGAATCAGGGTCTTGCATGGCACGTTTACCTTGCCGCATATAAGGGTTGCCGCCGTTTTGGGCCAGCTGAGCCTTATTAAGAACCTCTTCTACTAATTGCATACGCACACGGCTATAGGCCTCTAAGCTCTTTAATCGGCATTTCATGCGATAAACTTCAGCCCTAAGCTCTAAATAATTCTTTTTTAAATCGTCGCGCAAATCGGGAGGGCATAACGAAGCCAGCTCGAAAAAGCTGCGCTCACGCGGCAGAGCAAAGGCTTTGTACAGCTCATCGGTTATTTCGGCCCGCCGCTCTTCGATAGTTACCACATCGTGGCTGGTACGGCCGCACTCTTTTAAAATACTTTGCAGTTCGGGCCATTTTTTATCTTGTACGGCGGTACGTAAGGTATTGTAACGTTCGTTAAATTCTTTAATTAAGGATAGCTCGCGTTCCATGCTGGCTTTTAGGTTAATTATTTTATCGATAGCTTGCACTGGTTATGTCTCCGTAATTAAATTTTCGGCATAAAGGTAAGCCAAAGTTTAATTGCTTAGTAACTATAAATGGTTAAGATAATGTTATTGATGATAAATAAAGATGAATTTAGGCAGGCATTTTGTTAAGGTGCGGCGGTAATTATAAAAGAGGCCAAGTTTTGCTTGGCCTCTTTATTTGCGTTGTTATGAAAATAATGTTAGTAAATTAAATGCGAAGGCGAAGGGCTAAGTAAAAGCTGCCTAAACCGGTGGTGGTAGCCTGAAAGTTGCTCCACGTGCCGCGTTCGGCGCTCATGGTGCCGCGTTGCCAGCCGGCCGTAACATAAAGGCTAGCTATATCGATGTTTTGCGAAACATCAACATCTACGCCAAGTACCCAGCTTAAGCGGTCTAGTACACCGTATTCGGTATCAAACCAATCGGGGCGGGCATCTTCACCGCTTTCGGTTAAAGTAAGGATAGCGCCTACACCCAAGAAGGGGCGCATAAACCCAAAACCTAACCACTCAAAGTTTAACCCGGCAACACTAGCAGCGCCGGAGCGTGTCCAGCGTTCGGCCAGCCAATTAACGGTGTTTTCATCGCTGACAATTTGGCTGTAGTTTACGGCTAGGTTAAAGGTATCGGGGATACCTACGCGAGCGCCGGCGGTAAAGCTAAAACCAGTTAAAATGTGGTCGTCTATAGCTTCCCATTCATCGATAGAACCCGGTTTTAGTTGGAAGGGGATAGCCCTAACAAACTCGAACGAGCCGCCAACATCAAGGAGAACCGGTAAGTTGTTAATACCTACGCGTAAAGTACCGCCAAAAAATTGAGCATCGGCGTTAGCTAAAGCTAAATCGGTTACCGATAAAACCGGGCTGGCAATGAAATCTTCCAGCGGGTCTACACCAAAGTTATTATCGATGTTAATTCTAAGGTTAGCGTAAGCGTTGGCCCAAATATTAACCACGCCTAAATCTAGGTTATTAAGGTTAATTTCGCCCAGTCCAATCCAGCCGGTGTTGCGTCCCCAAGCGGGGTTATGCGGGCCTTGCCCCAATGGGTCATCTTCGCTGCTGTTGCGGCCGGTGCTCATATCAAGGTCGCTAATCCAGCGTACGCTTAGTTCGGGAAAAGCGGCAAAACTTAGCAAAGCCTCTATCGAGGTACGGCGCGTGCTGTGGTCTTGGGCACGGCTAAAGTAGTCGCGTTCGTTGTATTCGGTACGAAAAACTCCAGTGTAGCTGGTGGCCGATGTTTCTATCATACCAACCCTAAAAGTTAGGTTAGCCGCATCAATCCCTAAAAGACCAAACGGGTTTATCCTAAAAAAGGCTTCGTGCAACAAAGTGCCGCCAAGCCTAAGTTGGGTTTGGGCACCAAGATGCTCGTTAAGATTAAAGCCTATCCATACACGCGGCCAGTTATCTAGGCCGCCAATAAATCTGCCTTCCCCATATTGGCCAAAAGCGCGCAGTTCGGCGTTAAAGGTCCATGGGCTAGAGGTAGTTTCTTCTTGAGCAAAAGCAGCATTAGCCACAAAGGCCAATAAAAGAACAAACAAAATTTTCTTCATAAACAGCAACTCCTTTTAATTATATTTGCCGTTAGCAAAGCAAATATAATTAAGTTTAGCACACTTTACCAAGTTGTCAATAGGTTTTTTTTAAAAAAAATTAATAAGGTAGCGGTTAAACTGTTATAATAGGATTTATAATTATACGGCGCAAAAATTGATAGAGGGTAAAAAGTTATATTTTTGTCTTTGACAAAGAGCTAAAATAACCGTATACTTTAACCAAGAGGTTTAAACAATGAGTGGCGGGCCTAAGAATAGTGTATTTACTTTACTTTTTAGCGATGAAGCGCGGCTGCGCGAATTATATTACGCTTTAACCGGCATTAAGTTAGCTACAGATACCCCATTAATTATTAACACCCTAGAAGATATTTTTTATATGGGGCGCGTTAATGATATATCTTTTGAGGCAGATGGTAAATTAGTGGTATTAATTGAACATCAATCAACTATCAACCCTAATATGCCGTTACGGTTACTTTTATATATTGCCAGATTATACGAAAAGATGGCCAGCGGTAAAAAAGTTTACACACGTAAATTAATAACTTTACCGCGTCCGCAGTTTTTTGTTTTGTATAATGGAAAAGAACCTTTAGACCAAGAAGTAATGAGATTATCGGAAAGTTTTGCCAATACCACTTTCGAGAGCCGTAATTTACTTGAACTAGAGGTAAAAGTTATTAATATTAATTATGGACAAAATGATACTATAGTAAGGCAATCGGCAACTTTGTATGGGTACAGTGCGTTTATTTATAAAGTACAAGAGTATATAAAGGAAGGCAACAGCCTAGAAAAAGCAACGGAGCTGGCGGTAGATTACTGTTTAAGCCACGAAATATTACAAGAGTTTTTAGATAAGCACCTAGAGGAGGTAAAAAATATGTTGACACAGGAGTGGAATTTAGAAGAGGCCAAAGAGGTATGGTTTGAAGAGGGCTTAGAAAGAGGCTTAGAGAAAACCGCCCGCAATATGTTAAAGATAGGTTTATCGCCCGATATTATAGCTAAAGCAACCACTTTAACTATAGAAGCGATAGAAAAGCTAAAGGATTAGTAACTTTGCATTAGTTTAATTTAGATTTTGTGATATTATTTTTTCGGTAAGCTTCGCAGCGGCAAAAGTTGCGATATTTTTATATTACAGGCAGACGAACCCTCTTTGTCAAAGAAGGGGAGGTTAGTGCGCTATTTTTTTATATAAGTACCAAATATTTTAGCTATATCACAAAAAGCACCCCAAGTTTTGCTTGGGGTGTTTACACAATTTTTTTAAAAAATTAAAGTAACAAATTACACACGGGCGCGTAGGGCAATGTAAAAAGCACCTAAGCCACTGCTGGTAGAGGTAAAGCTGCTAAAGCCGGTATCTCTTTCAGCACGTACGCCGGCACCACGTTGCCAGCCGGCAAAAAAGTTTAAGCTACCTACGTTGGTTGGTACAGGTATATCTAAACCAAGTACCCAGCTTAAGCGGTCTATAGCACCTAAATCGGTATCAACCCATTCAATGTTATCGTTGTCATCGCTGTCAGCAAAAAGTACAATAGCACCTACACCAACAAAGGGGCGCATAAAACCAAAACCTAACCAGCTAAAGTTTAAACCAACTACACCGCTGGCACCATGGCGGTCAAATGAATTGTTTAGCCAATAGCCATCATCTTCGTCGCTCATAATACCGCTGTAGTTAATAGCTAGGTTAAAAGTATTAGCAATGCCAACACGTACACCGGCCATAAAGCTAAAACCGCTTACAGCGTCGCTAATGTGGCCAACTTCACCGCCGCCAATCGGGCCAACTTCAAGAGCGCGTACAAATTCAAAAGCACCGCCTACATCTAGGATAACAGGTAAGTTGTTAATACCTACACGTACGCTACCGCCAAAAAACTGTAAATCTTGTTGTCCACCTAAAGATGTACCTTGAGCACCGGTTAAACCGCCGCCTATGTTGGCAACATTAGCACCGGGGGCAGGAAAACCAACCATTCTAACCTCAGCGTAAGCGTTAGCCCAAAGGTTTACGGCGTCTAAATTTAGGTTGTTAAGGTTTACTTCGCCTAAACCGCGCCAGCCCACATTACCCCAGTTTCTTGCTTGGCCAGAGCCACCACCAGTAGTATTAGTTCCACCGTGCACGCCTGGGTTATTAGCCCAATCGTTGCGGTCGGCGCTCATATCAAGGTCGCTAATCCACCTAATGCTTAATTGCGGTAAAGCGGCAAAGTTTAATAAAGCCTCAATGCTCATACGGCGTATACCGTTATCGGCGGCACGGCTAAAGTAATCGCGCTCGTTGTATTCGGTACGTAAAATGTTACCAACGGCGTAAGTGGTAGCGCTGCTATCAATTAAACCAACCCTAAAGGTTAGGTTAGCGGCATCTACACCTAACAAGCTTAGCACATTTACTCTAAAAAAAGCTTCGTGCACTAAACCGGCAAACCCGGCATCGCCTGCACCAAACCTAAATTGGGCGTGCATACTAGCGTGCTGGCTAAAGTTAAAGCCCACCCATACGCGCGGCCAGTTATCTAACCCTGCAATAAACTGTTGCTCACCGTATTGTGCAAAGGCACGTAGCTCGGCATTAAATGTCCATGGGCTAGGCGGCGGAGCATCTTGAGCAAAAGCAGCATTAGCTACAAAGGCCATCAAAAAAACTAACAAAATTTTTTTCATAAACAACTATTTCTCCTTTTAGTGTTTTTATTGATTAAAAAAAGATATAGCTAAGTGTAGCATACTATAGCAAATTGTCAATAGAGTTTTTTAAAAAAAAGCAACAAAAATTTAATAATTTTGTTACAATGGCTAATAGCTAGGCAAGTTTTACGCTAAATTTGTTTATTTTTTACTTATTTTTAAAGCGCTATAAGCCGAAAGAAGACGTTAAATATTAAATTTAGATAATTTTTGATTAATATTTAATATAATTGGTTTGTTTTAAGGCGATGCACTTGCCGTTGCAAACGCTAAATTTATGGGTAACAGTCCTAATGTTCTTCTTCAGGGAAAGGCTCGAAGGGCGGGGCAGCGGCTATAAATATTTGCGGCTTGTCTTTTGCTGTCTCGGTTGCTCACTCACAGCTGCCCAAACAAAGAAGATTTAGGCGGTAACTTTTTTAAAAATTTAGCTTGACAATTGGCGATATTATGGCTATAATGGTGTTATAAAAACCTTACCCCCGTGTGGTAACAGAGGCAGGAGAACTTTCTTAAAATTGATTACTTTAAGAAGTTTTTACCAGTTTCCTCTTAGTAAACTGGCTGGGCGGCTACTAGCAGCAGTATTGTGACGTAGAGTGCTAGTAGCACTTTTCCAATGGTTATATTATCCATTGTTTCCCTCCTTATTATAAATTTCTTTACAATGTAGAGGTGGAATTACAATACTATGGCTTTAAGCCGTATGCAGTAATTGTAATATGGCGTGCCGGCTTTGTCAAGGCAATAATTTAATTTTTGTTATTATTTTATTAAGGAAATTTAGCTTGACAATTAGTGGTATTATGGCTATAATAATGTATATAAAAAACCTTGCCCCCGTGTGGTAACGGAGGCAGGAGAACCTTAACAGGTTTTTTGCACACTTTACTAAGTTGTTACTTTAGTAAAGCGGCTGAACGGCTACTAGCAGCAGTATGGTAATAAACAGTGCTAGTAGCACTTTATTTATGGTAAAACCCATAAATTTTCCTCCTTCTATAAAAATATTTGTTAATATCTTCTAGTGTAGAGGTGGAATTACAATACTATGGCTTTAAGCCGTATGTAGTAATTGTAATATGGCTTATCGGCTTTGTCAAGGTAAAATGTTTGTTATTATTACTCTTGGCGGTAAATTTTATTTACTTATAGAAAAAATGGTAAATAATTATTACAGCCCCTTGACAAAGCAGCTATTAATAATGTAAACTACTAAACAATGGTGGCATAGCTCAGCTGGTTAGAGCGAACGGCTCATATCCGTTAGGTCGGGGGTTCAATCCCCTCTGCCACTATTTTTTAGCTTTAGTTACGCTCGGCAGGGTGTAGAAATTAAAACTGCCACTACTTTAGGGTTTAGCAATGGCTAAGCCTTTTTTTATCGATGGGTGTAAAATTAAATGACAGAAAAAGATTTATCGGCCTTTGCGAAAGGCCTTAAAGAGCGGGCTTATAATCGCCGTATTTGGGCCGAAGGAGAGCAAATAACGGCCTATCGTTTATTTGACCGCGAAAAAAGCCTGCCCTTAGCCATCGATATTTTTAACGGTAAATATCTGCATATTACTCATTATGCTGGTGATGAACCGTTTGAGATAAATGTCTATCTTGATGTGATTAGTCGGGCTTTGGCCATCGAATCCGGTCGTATCTTTTATAAAGAACGCAGTAAGCTAAAAGATAAAGAGCAGTACACTAAACAGGCCGGCGATAGCTTTACCTTATGGATAGAGGAAAACGGCCTGCAATTTTTAATTAATTTGAGCGATTATATCGATTATGGCCTGTTTTTAAACCAGCGTCTTAGCCGCCGCCTCATCGCCGATTATGCCCTTAACAAAAAAGTGCTTAATTTGTTTAGCTACACCGGCAGCTTTGGCCTATACGCTGCTTTTGCCGGCGCCGGTAAAGTGGTTAATGTGGATACCAGCAACACCTACCTTGATTGGGCCAAAGAAAATATGCGGCAAAATAATTTGCTCACCGGTCACACCAGCTTTGTGCGTGCCGATGCGGTTAGTTTTTTGGCCGAAGCTAAAACCAATAAAGATAAATACGATATAATTATTTTAGATCCGCCGGTGTTTAGTAATAATAAAAGCGGTGTGCTTAACCTACAGCGCGACTATGCTAAATTAATTAATGATAGTTTGGTCATTTTAAATAAAGGCGGCTTTGTGTTTTTTAGCACCAGCCTAACAAATTTTGATTTTACTAAACATCAAATTAACGGCAAGGCCAACGAGGTTACCAACAAAACCATACCGCTCGATTTTGTGAAGCCGCATAGGGCGTGGGTAATTAGCCATTAAACAAATCCCCTTGATTAAAAGAGGATTATAAAAATTATTCTTTACTGGCCACCACTCCCAACATATACCCCAGCGCCTCCGCCAGCGGCTTATCCTTAAGTTGTTCCTCTTGGCCACGCACCTTAATGGTTACCGTACCGGCTTGTTCATCGCGCCCGCCTACCACTAAGGTAAAAGGAATCCGCTGGGCGTTAGCCTCTTTTATTTTGGCATTTAAGCGTTCGTTGGATAAATCGACATCGGCGCGTAACCCGGCCTGCCGCAGTTTTAACTCTATTTCTTTAGCGTAGTTACCAAAGGCGGCGGCTACCGGTACCACACGGGCCTGCACCGGGCTAAGCCAAGCGGGGAAAGCTCCGCCAAAGTGCTCTACCAGCACGCCAAAAAAGCGCTCGATACTGCCAAAGAGGGCGCGGTGCAACATATAAGGGCGTTTTTCCTTACCATCGCTGTCCACGTAGGTCATTTTAAAACGTTCGGTTTCATTCCAATCAAATTGAATGGTAGTAAGCTGCCATTCGCGGCCCATACTGTCATTTACTTTAAGGTCGATTTTAGGGCCGTAAAAAGCCCCGCCGCCGGCATCAACTTCGTAAGGCAGGCCGGCTTCTTGTAAAACTTTTTCCAACACCCCTTCGGCAAAGTTCCATTGTTCTTCGACCCCAATCGCCTCTGCCGGGCGGGTAGAAAGGTAGGCTTTAATAGCGGTAAATTTAAATGACCTTAACATATAGAGGCTAAAACGTAACACTTCGGCTACCTCACCGGCGGCTTGTTCGGGAGTGCAAATAATATGGGCATCATCTTGGGTAAAGCCGCGCACGCGCAAAAGGCCCTGTAAAGTGCCGCTGCGTTCGTAACGGTAAACGGTGCCAAGCTCGGCCCAACGGCAAGGGAGGTCGCGGTAACTTTTTTTGCCTTCGTTATAGACCATAATATGGAAAGGGCAATTCATCGGTTTAATGTAATAGTCGTCGCCGTCAATATCCATTTGGCTGTACATACCGTCTTTATAAAAGCCCAAGTGGCCGCTGGTTTCCCACAGCCAACTGCGGCCAATGTGGGGGGTAAAGAGCATTTCGTAGCCGTTTTTATAGTGTTCGGCCCGCCAAAAATCTTCAATGGCGATACGGATACGCGCTCCCTTTGGGTGCCAATAAGCTAGGCCGGGTCCCGATTCTTCGTGAAAGCTAAATAAATCTAGTTCACGACCCAATTTACGGTGGTCACGCCGTTCTAGTTCGGCTTGCAGGGCGATGTACTCGTCAAGCTCGGTTTTGCTATTAAAAACGGTGGCATAAAGGCGTTGTAACATAGCGTTTTTTTCGTTGCCGCGCCAGTAAGCACCGGCTACACTTAAAATCTTAAAACTATCGGGCTTAATTTGGCCGCTGCGTTCGAGGTGAGGCCCTTTACATAAATCGGTAAAGTTGCCTAGTTTGTAAATGCTAATAACTTCACTTTCGGGCAGGTCATTAATTAATTCTATTTTATATTTTTGGCCGGCAAACAAAGTTAAAGCTTGGGCTTTGCTTAATTCTTGCCGAATAAAAGGTAAATCTTCGGCCACAATTTTGGCCATTTCGGCCTCGATGGTAGCAAAATCGGCGGTGGTAAAGGTATGTGTGCTGTCAAAATCGTAATAAAAACCATCTTGAGTGGCGGGGCCAATGGCAAATTGCGTATTGCCATACAAGCGTTGCACAGCGCAGGCCATAACATGGGCAGAGCTGTGGCGAAGTATTTGTAAATCCATACCTTATCTCCTATAGTTTTACTATAGCATATTAATAGGTAATAGGGAATAGGGACACGAGCTGCCGGTTGGCTAGGGTCGTGCGGTAAATAAATACCTATAAAGGCGGCTTTGCCGCCAGTTTAAGCTATTACCTGTTAGTTATTACTTAATTAAAAGTCCTGCCTTTATCATTGGTTTTGCTCACAGCCCACCCCTGATGGTTGTTTGCTCGCGTATTCCTTGATGGTCTCCGTGCATAATAACAATTTCAGTTGAATTGCTAAGACCAATTAAATTAAGGTTAGGCAACTGAATATCATTTATAGTTAATCTTTCTAGGTTAGGCAGGCCGCTTATATCTAAATTTGTTAAAGGGTTGCCATCTGCTATATTAAGGTGAGTTAAATGAGGAAGATACCCTATATTTAAACTGGTTAATAAGTTGCGTGCTACAGCAAGTGTGGCTAAATGAGTAAGATTACTTACATCTAAATGAGTTAACTGGTTATCAAATAAGTTGATTACAGTTAAATTGGTGAGGTTATTTACATCGAGGCCGGTAAGACGGGTGCCGGCTATACGAAGATGTGTTAACTGATTATTATTACTTAAATCAAGATGAGTTAAGCCGCTAAGCCTTAGTTCAAGTCTAGTTAAATTAATCAAATTACTTATATCAAGATTTGTGATAGCGCTAAACTCTGCTCGTAAATGAGTTAAATTTATATTATTGCTTAAATTTAAATGAGTTAATTGGCGATTAAAGTCTACATAAAGCGAGGTTAAATTAATGTTATTATCTAAGTTTGTACTTATTAAGTTATTAGATGATACATTAAGGTAAGTTAAATTAACAAGGCCGCTTACATCAAGCTGAGATAGGCGGTAATTACTGTTGGTTACCACCTTAGTTAAGTTAGGGTTATTACCCAAAGTAAGAGTAGTTAAGTCATTAGAGCTTACATTAAGCTCGGTTAAATGGGTAAGGCGGCTAACATCTAGGCTGGTTAAGCGGTTACCTGTTAAATTAAGAGTAGTAAGCCCCGTTAAATATTCAAGGCCAGCGCTATCTCTTATATGGCCGTTAATGGGCTGGCGGCCCACAAAATCGCTGTGGCCAGAATGGTTTAAGGTGTGTATGCGGGCTAGAGCGGCTATTAAAGCTTCTCCCCGTAGTCCGGCATTATGATTCAAGCTTCGGGCCACCACACTGTATAAAATTCTGTCTGGAAATAAGAGGGCTAAATCGGGATTATTAACAGGAGGAAGGGGGATAAGAATACCGCAGCTAACGTTAAATATAATTATAGCGGCTAATAAGTAATAAATTTTTAAAAAATTTCTCATAATATAAAGTTATTAGTTTTAAATATTTATTGAGCCAAAAGTGGGAATTGAACCCACGACCTACGCGTTACGAATGCGTTGCTCTACCCCTAAGCTATTTTGGCAATGAGTATATCATAATATAAATTGAATTTTATGTAAAGGGGTTTTAATTGAAAGATAATACTTTTATCATTAAGAAACGTTTATTAAAATACCCCCCTAAAGGTGCAGGGTAAGCCCTGCTAAATATAAGCCACCGCTTCAATCTCTACGAGACCGCCTTTGGGTAAAGCTCCTACTTGTAAGGCGCTGCGTGCCGGCGGATTGCTGCCAAAAAATTCGGCGTAGATAGTGTTTACGGCGGCAAAGTCGTTAATATCGGCTAAAAAGACGGTGGTTTTAACAACTTTTTCCATGCTGCTGCCGGCAGCCTCGAGCACGGCTTTGAGGTTTTGCAAGGCATAGGTGGTTTGCGCCTCTATGCCTTGCATCAACTCCATTGTGGCGGGGTTAAAGCCCAGCTGGCCGCTGGTATAAACCATATTGTTAATAACGGTGGCCTGTACATAGGCCCCAATGGCTTTGGGGGCTTTATCGGTGTTAATAATTTTCTTTTCCATCTTAATATTATAGCATAGCTGCCGGCAGCCGGCAAGAGCTAAATTTATAAAAACTCCTTAAAAAAGCTCTTGACAAAGAGCTAAAATTTGATTAAAGTAATTAAAGTGCTTGGGGGCATAGCTCAGTTGGTAGAGCGTTTGAATGGCATTCAAAAGGTCAGGAGTTCGATTCTCCTTGTCTCCACTTTTAACAACCGCTATTTTTATCTTTCTCAATAATCTGCTTTAAATTAACTAATAACCTTTACGCAGCAAAATAATTTTGATGGTTTTGAAACCTATTTTAAAATCTAGGGCTATATTAATGGTATCTATATATTGCATATCCAGTTGTACGCGCCGGGCGTAGCTAACATCGTTGCGGCCGCTGGTTTGCCACAAGCCGGTAACACCGGGTTTTATGCTGATAAGTTTACTGTAAAATTCGCCGTATTTAAATTTTTCGTCCTCAACAATCGGGCGCGGCCCCACCACCGACATCTCCCCTTTGAGCACATTAAAAAACTGCGGCAGTTCGTCAAAGCTGGTATTGCGTAAAAAATGGCCTATGCCCTTAATGATACGCGGGTCGTTTTTAAGTTTAAAATATTCGTTATATTCGGCTTTCCGTTCGGGGTTAGCCGCAAGGTATTGGGCTAAATAGCTATCGGCATTAACCACCATCGTCCTAAATTTGTAGCAATTAAATAACTTGCCGTTTTTGCCAATACGCTTGTGTTTAAAAAAAACTTGGCCATCGGGGCTGTTAATTTTAATAAGCACCGCTATAAAAATAAATAAAGGTGCAGTAAATAAGATAAATATGAGCGAAAAGCCAATATCTAATAATCTTTTAATAAAAGTTCGGTATATCATAAATAATGTTTTACTATTGTAACATTAACTAACCAAGCTGGCAAGGGTAAAAACTAAGATTATTTATATAAAAGTAAAAAATATCTTTTTTATATCAATATATTTTAAATGCCATGCGTACCACTTAACTGTAAAAATAAAAAATATCTTTTTGCCAAAGCATAATACCTTAATGTATATATGTTGGTTATTTACAACCCTTACGTTTATAATACAAGCAAGGGAGTTATTAAACTGTCTTTTTACTTATAAAAATAACTTTTTTATTTTAATATTAGGCTGCTAACTTTTATGACGGTTTGTAGTCGATAGGGAAAGTATGAGGGTAAAACAAGGTACACAACTAAGTGATTTGTACTTAGCTAGTAATAATTTACACAAAGCAAACGAAGTAAGCGCTATTTTGGGTTGCCCGGTAAAGCTGCCGGCGCAGCTGGGTTTAAACTTTGCCGTAACCGAAGACGGCGGCAGTTTTATCGCTAACGCTTTAATTAAGGCCAAAGCTTTATACAGTTTAATTAACCGGCCGGTAATTGCCGACGATTCGGGCTTGATAGTAGAGGCTTTACCCGGTGAACTAGGGGTAGAAACGGCCAACTTTGCCGGCGATATAAGCCAGCAGCAAAAAAATAGTTTACTGCTGGATAAAATGCAGGGAGTTAGCAATAGAGCGGCCACTTTTGTTTGTGTGGCAATACTTTATGAAGGTGATAATAATTTTACGCTTGTAAAGCGTGAACTGGCGGGTGAAATAGCCCGGCAAATGCAGGGCGAAGCCGGCTTTGGTTACGATAGTGTATTTTACTTAGCCGAGTACGGCGAAACTTTAGCCCAGCTTGATGAGCAGTTAAAAAATAAATTATCGCACCGGGCGCTGGCTTTTAGCCAATTAAAAAAGATTATTATGGCTTAAAGTAATGTACTTTTGTTAAACTTATGGCAGGTAGATTGTTGCTGCCCACGCTATTAGAGGTTATGCTTAATGTAATTAAAAATTAATTAAATAAGGATGGTTTTAAAAATGAGTAATCCAAGCACACAGTTTCATGAGTTGTTAATTAAAAACATAAAACTGCACCGCAAGCAGCATGCGTACTCGCAAATGAAGTTGGCAGAGTTATGCGCCGTTTCGTCCAACTATATTGGCGAAATCGAAATGGGCCGTAAGTTTCCTTCGGCAGATACAATGGAACGTCTTACCGCTGCCCTAGACCTAAAACCTTACCAGCTTTTTGTGGAAGGCAACGAAACTCCTTCGGAAGAAGAGATTATCGAAAGGTATAATAATCACCTTAAGGCATTAGAGGCTGCCAATTTAAAGGTGGATTTGGACCAAGCTAAGGAATCGTATTATACCAGCCGCATGAACGATGCCAACAACCAAGATAACCAACCAAAGGCGCAGTAAAATTTAATTTAGCTCCCCAAAAATTTATAATTACATTATAAATAATGCTTAGAAGCATGCTTCTAAGCATTAAGAAAGGGGTCTTAAGGGCAGCAAGCGATGACGGCTTAGCTGCCTTTTTTGTTAAGGTTAATAAGCAGCCGCCATAGCGCGAGCAATAACATCGCGGTTAAAAAGCATGGCCGCTACATAACTATTAATAGGGTCGTTACCGCCGCTAATGGCCGAATCCAGCTCGAAAAGTTCGCGGCCGGCTTCACGAGCAATTAGCTGAGCTGCGGCGCTGGGGTAAAAACGTTCGGCAAACAGCACAATATCGGGGTTATCTTTAAGCAAATTGACCAGCTCAATAATCCGGCCGGGACTTATTTCGCTATCTGCCTCGTGTGAGATGGTGTCGATAATCTCAAAGCCGTAGTCGCGGGCAAAATAAGGAAAAGCATCGTGAAAGGTCATTATCCGCCGGCCATAAAAAGGGGCGAAAGTATCGCTTAAAATTAAATGCAGGTGCTCTAAAACGGCATCGTACCTTACGGCGTTAGCTAAATAAATTTCGGCATTGGCGCTATCCAGCCGCAGCAGCTGTTCGGTAATGTTACGCACTTGCAGCCGGGCTAAAGGCACGCTTAGCCAAAAATGTTCGTTTAGCCATAGTTCGTCAGCATGGTCGTCGTGGTCATCATCTTCGTCATCATCGTGATGGTGCGTGCCGGTGTAGGGGATAGCCTCTATGCCAAAGCCAGCATTAATAACGGGGATATGCGGGTAAAGCTGCTGGATACGCTCCATAAAGGGCTCGCCGATACCGTTGCTAATAATAAAGCTGGCGGCCTCGATGGCGCGCAAATTGGCCGGTGTTAGCTGATGATGGTGACCCTCCGGGGCAATATTAACAATTTGCCACTGGCTGCCATCGGTAATGTTTAAAGCCATTACATAAAGCGGAAAGATGGTGGTAACGATGGTTGGGTGCTGCGACCGGTTGCCGCAAGCTATTAAAATGAGAGCAAAAATGAATGCGAAAAGTTTTTTCATTTATAAACTATCCTTTGGTGGCTTAATTTATAGATAAATAATTGGATTTTGTCAAGCTCCTATGGGGGAGTTGGAACTTTTAAATTTTAGCTTTACTTTAACTGTAAGCTATGTTAAACTATTACTATGAAAAAAATATTAATTTTATTTTTATTACTAATAGCCATAAATGCACAGGGGCAAGGCTTGCCGGTGCCGGCTAACGCTACACTTGTTACTTTATTCCCTGACGCTAATCTGCGTATGGCAATGATGGAAGAACTTGGAAGCAATGACGCATGGCTGACTGGACAAGCCTTAAGTGATAGGCTGGCAAGGGTGAGAGAGCTGAACGTAGGTAATATTAATAATGCCGATGGCCTTGAATACTTAATTAATTTAACTCGATTTTCAGCAAGGTTGGGGTCATTAACCAGTTTAGATGTAAGTACTCTTATTAATTTGGATACTCTTGATATAGCATGGAATAATTTAACTGAGCTAGATATAAGCAATAACATTAATTTAACTTATCTTGATGTTGGTTTGAATAACTTAACTCATCTAGATATAAGCAATAACATTAATTTGATTTATCTTGATGTGAGTAGTAATCCCTTAACCAGCCTTAATGTGAGTAATAATATTAATTTAAGAGTTATTAGAATATGGGATATAAATTTTACAGGGCAGAATATTATAGGGCTTCGCAGGAATATAGAGTTATGGGATAGTTTTCCACAATAGCAACGTACACCTTTAAAGGGTGTGCGTTGCTATTGAATATTATTTTAAACTCTCCTTCTACCTATAATTCTAATGCCGCGCCAAGTAACGGGGTTATTCGCTTCAGCATCATAAACTAACCTTTGGCTAGAGTTATATAAAAACTGCCCCCTGCCATCACACAAAATAAAATGATTTATACCACCTACTCTACCTTGAATCATCGTATAATGAAAGCGGCCATCAAAGTGTTCATCTCTTAAGTTTCTTACATCACCATCTACTTGGTTTACTGTTAAAATAGGAACATTTTCGATAGGCACACCCGCCGGAGCCACAGGGGTGGGAGTAAACCACCTAAACATCTCATTAAGGATTAATGGAGTGTTCTGTACTTCTGTATCATCGAGCATAATTTGCACATCTGCACCATTATGTCTAAAAGTATTAGTTACAGCCATATGGTACATAGCTATCACCTCGTGGTGGGTAAAGGGTCTACTTCTTAAGCCTTCGGCTATAAGTTCCATCTGTATAATGGTAGCTAAGCTCATAAAATAACAACCAAACATATGAAGGTTATTAAGAGAATAGCCGCTATTTAATGCTCTTCTACGTAAATCATCATCAAAAAGAGGGTACGTTCTGGGGTTATTCCGAGTAAAATGGTCATTACTAAAATCAATTTGCCTTAGGTATATAAAATTACCATGTTCATTTCTTTCATTACCATTGGCATCCTCCGACCTTCTGTTTACATCTACCGTAGCCGGTATACGTGCCGGCTCTTCTACTACTGGGTCTTCATTGTTCATATTATCGTCTCCTTCTAATAACATTGTCTCTAAATCTTGCCTTATACTGCCAATCTCCGCTAATTGCGTAGGCTCAATTCTATCGTTATGCGGGCTTATTATTCTTAAGTTTTCCAGTACTTCTAATAACTTATCAAAAAGGTGTAATAGTTCGTGGTTACCTTTTCGTAAACTAATTTGCCCGGCTTCATTGATAGTTAAACCACCATTAATATTTTGCAGCTCAACCAAGCCCTCTTCATTCAAAGCCAGAGAGCTCTCCCCATTACTAATCTCTAACACCCCCTCTTTAGGTGAAGGAGCCTCCCTCATAGTTCTCTCTCTATCCGGCCTCGCCGGGTTTAACGCCAT
>Ga0131853_10005118_pt1 | contig 23606 bp, 27 predicted proteins | sample TergutLab28metaG_FD_92764 | JGI IMG/M metagenome (GOLD analysis project Ga0131853, IMG submission 92764) | Labiotermes labralis P1 segment gut microbial communities from Petit-Saut dam, French Guiana - Lab288 P1 (version 2) (version 2) | ecosystem: Host-associated > Arthropoda: Insects >...
AACTGGATCCTGATTTCAGAAATTAGCCTGAATAGTGGCTCTTCTGTGGTTTAATGTGTTCAAGTTTGTTAATACCTTCAGGTGAATGCTAAATAATTTTTCACATTATGGCAGATCGTTTCCTTCCACAACTTCCCCCATTCACTGATTTTACTATAATTCAATGCAACATAACCTAATCAAAATAACACAGGTTCAGTCCGTTCCTGAAGGTGATAAGAGTGACTATACAAGCCTTAACAACGAAGCTGCATAAAATAATAAACGGAAGTACACAAGAACAATACAAGACATCCTAATGACACTAGTCAAATATATAAAACACAAGGTTATAATAACCAAACACCTGACACTTCACCTATCATCGAAACATGGGAAAAAAACAACAGGAAGTTGTACTTATGAAAGTATTGTCAATGTTAATTGGGCATTTTAACGTACACATAACTTGTCACAATGTATAACCATTAATTACAATGGAACATGGAAAGGAAATGTACCTCAAAAGTTATGTAAAATTGTGATCTTAATTACAAATACAACACAATTTTGTCTGTACTTTTTAATTTTGATAAAGTCCTGTAGATGGTCAAGGATGATCGCAAAATGTTGCCTAAAAGAAAGTCACTAAATATTTGTGTCGATTGTACTAAGCTTTCACAAATTAACGGATCTTCAAATAATCCAAAATTGCACAATAAGGGAATAAAAACGAATGTATAATGTAAGAGGCCCCACCAGAATAATGATCAGCTTACTGAAAGGATCCAAATATTTAGTGTCACATGAGACCAGAACAACCAGGGTCCAGTGTGTATACGGAGCTACACGCTGCTTTTAATGATGTCCTTCCGAAACGCAAAGTCACAGGAATGTATTTGGCGCGTTTGCAAAATTGCATAACTTGACCATTAGCTTCGTCCTGTCTGTCTGTCTGTGTGTCCGTTTGCAAGGAATAACTCTCCTCCCACTGGATGGATTGTTGTGAATTTTCATCTTTGAGGATTTTTTGGAGACCTGTTGAGATTATTCAAGTTTTATTAATATCAGACAAGAAGACCTACGTACTGTACACTTACAATACTATCGCGCTGTATTCTTCTTAAAATGAGAAAATTTTCAGAAAAAAATTTGCAGAAAAATCAAAACATATTTTACATTCATTAACCCTTTTCCTGAAAATTGTGCCATTTATATGATACCGCGGAAAAACCTGGTACAGCCAGACAGGCTGCAGATGATAATATAATAGATTGCACGCTTTGTATGTTGGATAACTAAAGCTACACAAACACACCCAGAGTATGCAATAAATACTGCTTTTCCACTGCAAGAATATTTATGTGAACATGCCTTACAGTTACGTGTATATGCACATTTCCTCTCTTTAACCTATTTCATTGGAGGGACAGTATCTCCAACTATGTAACATCGATTACCACAACCTGATGCAAACAAAAAGACCACGTGACTTTGTGTCCGTTGATCCTGGTTCGAAGCCAGATCAAAATATGCTCGGCGGAGAGACAGGTAAAAGTACGTGACAAGAATAAAGTAAAATTTGGGACTTACAGTAAAAGGATTTCTTTTGTGTGCAAATAAACTGGTACATTTTGAAGGTGTGGACTTCATGCTTACTGGTATTAAGTTTATTAAGTTTATCATGGGAAGGAATGCGGCATGTTTTTAGCTAGGGTTACAACCGTATTGCCGCTCTGTCTCCCTGGGAACGGTACATTCTATACCCCTTTCGGCACACATCAATCAGACAGCTGTGATGCTTGATGAGAGTAGAGGCAGTGAAGCTAGCACAGCCTGGGTTTGGGGACTTCTTAGCGGACACTCGTGTGAGGATGTTGAAGGGGAAGCGTAACGATAATAAAGAGGTGTATTTTGTTGATACGATTTGTTACAGTGCCGGACGCAAATAAATTGATTGTGAATATTAAAGTATAAAAATTAAAGTAACTGTGAGAATAAAACTAAAGAGGCCAAACCACAAATATCCTTCTTGTCATCTAGTCGGTAGACACTTAACGTTTCCTGTGACCACAACGCGTAATATTGCCTGGGTGGAGTTCGTGTTCCTGTCTTTGAGATTTGGCCGGTTATAGCAAAATTGGTGCCCAACTGTGAGGCACGATAGGCTCGAAACTTCGAAGAAGGGAAGTGACTTCAAGAGCCAGGTGCAAACAGGAACAACCACCAACCGTATCGTCTTCCGACGCACAGCGACGACTTCACGCTGTCTTCAATACCACAGCCGAACCGAAGGAGCGAGCCACAGGCAAAGGACATCTTTCGCTGCTAAACAGACCTTCAACCGCTGTACCTTTGCCGCCTACTACAAGAAGACATTCGCCGACGACGACCACAGTTGCCACCTTCAGTTCTCACAACTGTGCACCCCAAGAAAGTGAAAGGCGAATCGTGAAGCTTGCGTGTGTATGCGAGGTTACTAGTGGAAGGGAAATGGCAGGTAGACACCTCCGTAACCAAAGCATTGCATTTGTAGAGGACAGTATTGTACGTGCAGACAATACTGAGGTCGACGACATTAGTAGTCATGACAACAACAACAACTCCGTGGCCTTAGTCCGCACGCGAACTATACCGACAGAGCGGCTGCCGCCGGTGGGCGAAGTTAGTGCCAACTTTTGCGGATAGAGGGGTGTCACGTGGTCAACGCAACGGGTCCCCGCAGCCGTTAATCTCTGTCAATACTGCAGTTAATCAGAGGGCAGAAACAGAAGGATGTGTTATGTCAGAGTGTGAAGGTAATAATTCTGACAGCATAGTCACAACTGAAGTAGGTGTCGGTATGTCAGCTAGGCAGCTGCAAGACCTACTGACCAAAGTTTTTCAAAATTCCAAGCTTAGTTTTCGAATTTAAGATCAGATTTTTAATATATTACTGAATAATTAGATTCCAAATTGCAGGCAGCAACAGAGAATATAACAGTTGAGATACGACAGGAGAATGAAAAACTTTCTGAGAAACTGACATAAAATTATACAATGAAGTTAAGAAATTGTCTAGTGATATTTGTACTTTGCGAAATGACACTGAACGTAAGTTTCAGGAAGTCACTACAACTATAGGAGGTGTAAGTGATTCTTTGAATGAAAGGAATAACGCACATGTGGTAGCTACTACAAAAATGACAGAGAGGATATCCCAAGAAACGAATGCTAGAGCGGGACGCCTACTTGATGATATAAAGAAGTATAGGACAGAGGCAGAAAATGGTTTGAAGGAATTCAGACAAGACTACAGTCAGTTCAGAGAACAAATGAACTCGGAGCAAGCAACTTAGCAGAATAAGGATGGGGGAGAAATGGACAAGTTGAAAGACAGTGTCATATTAGTTGAAGATAGGGTTACTGAGGTTCAGGCAGCGGTGCAGAACAGTATTCAGAAAGTAAACACAGAAATTACATACTTGCGGGAATAGCTAGCAGCTACACAGTTAACCGATGGTGCGATACCCAGTCAGTGACTGCCGTCGATGTGGAAAATATTAGCCAATCGAATTTAGAAGTAGCAGCTAGTGCTGGTAACTACCACATGGGTAATTGTAATGCTAATAATTGTAATACAAATGTGTGGCAACGCTACAACACAACCAAATGCTAATAATATTTCAGGAACTGCTATTGTAAATGTGACATCTGATGTGTTTGCAAACAATTCCCCTATTAATGAACTGACTCTGCCCAACTTTTATGACAGCTCTAAGCAAATAGTATTGCACTTCCTGCGCGATCTTGATGAATATTACAGGATTAAAAATGTCCCCGAATCCCTAAAATTGTCGCTAGCCATACGAGCGGTGACAGACCCGATTGCTAAGAGTTGGTTCAGTACCGTGTACTGTGAGCTACGTGGTTATGAACATTTCAAAACCCTATTTACAAAGTTTTTATGGAATTCGCCCACCCAATCTCGGATCAGATGCAAAACTTATCAGGACAAATTTACCAGACAAGATGGCGAATCCATGACGTCTGATTACTTGAGATATGCCAACCTTGCCGCAAACCTCCAACCAGCTATGTCGGAAGAAGCCTTAGTAGGAGCATTGAACTTCCACTACCCCATTGCCGTTCAAATATCCTTGATTAGTGGAAATATTAAGACGACGCAAGATGTAATAAACCTGCTTGGGAAATCAGAAGCCTTGGAGGCCCGGGACGATTACGGGAACCCCAGGCAGAACTCGGAAACACATGACGCGAGCTGGCGACCCCAGTATAGTTCGCGGGGTGATAGGACAGACAGGAACCGACGTAATAGCATACGGGTACAGTACATACAATATGCGGATGGATCCAAGTTTGACAGGCAGCGAGCTTATGGTTCGCCGAATAGACACGACAGAAGAGGGCGCTATGACTCTGGTTGGAAGTAGCAAAAAGGACGGAGGCATAGCCATGGGACACAAGACAGCAGCTTATCCCTGAATCCTGCAGCACACAAATTCGAACCCCGAACTGAAGATACAAGTTCGAAATTCCAACAACAGAGGCCGCCTAACCTTGACTCCGGCGCTGATTTAAACAATTAAAGAACGCGTTTAGGGGGCGTAAACCGTTCTGTGAAGAAGTAATAAGCCCGGGTTTAAGTCATTGCAGTTAATTCCAGCGGAAGTAACTAAAACAGATTCAGGTAACAAACCCGATAAACCTCAACAAATTTTCAAAACAGACGAATTAAACCTTACTGAAGAGTGCATACAAGACAATGACGAAATTTTATATATGTTTTACGTAAACGAGGAAAAGTTAAACAGCTGTCCAACGATTTCTATATGTGTTGGTAATCAACTTATACCTACTGAGATTGACACAGGAGTAGATATCATGCCTATTGGAGCGGAAGTGACGTCAGAGTCACGTTATGTAATCAAACATTGCGGTGGGGTCAATGACCTCTAGACTGGAAGTGACGTCACATGTAAAGAAAGATGGTGGACGACCTTGCCCCAGGCGGTCACGTGATGTAAACAAACATGGCGGATGACCTAATTTCGGCAGACATTATGGCGCCCAACCTAACTGTAGCCTCCGATATGTAAACAAATGACGTAGTATGTAAGCAAATATTGCGGCCGACCTTGACTCCGGCGGTCACGTGATGTAAACAAACATGGCGGATGACCTAATTATGCTAGACTGTGTGGCGCCTAGCCTAACTTTAGCCTCTGATGTGTAAAATAATGACGTTCTATGTAAACAAAGATGGCGGATGACCTAATTATCCCAGACATTATTGCGCCTAACCTAACTTTAACCTGTAAACAAATGCCGCAGTATGTAAACAACTATGGCGGATGACCTAATTTCGGCAGACAGTATAGCGCTTAACCTAACATTAACCTATAAACAAATGACGTAGCACGTAACCAAATATGGCGGCCAACCTTGCCTCCGGCGGTCACGTGGTGTAAACACATATGGCGAATGACCTAATTTCGGTAGACAGTGTGGCGCCTAACCTAACTTTAACCTGTAAAAAATGACGTAGTATGTAAACAAAGATGGCGGATGACCTAATTTCGGCAGACAGTATGGCGCCTAACCTAACTTTAACCCGTAAACAAATGACGTAGTATATACACAAAGATGGCGGATGACCGAATTTCGGCAGACAGTATGGCGCCTAACCTAACATCAACCTGTAAACAAATGACGTAGTGTGTAAACAAAGATGGAGGATGGCCTAAATTTTGGTAGACAGTATGGGGCCTGCTATTATTTTGAATGAGCGCTAACCCAAGCTTCAGGTCCGCCATTTTGTAATATAGCCCCCTGCGCGATTCTTTTAAAATTTGTTCTAACCTAACTCTGCCATTTTCCAATATGGTTACCAGCGCGGTACTTTTAAATTAAACCTAACATTACAATTTAATTGCCGCTTTACAATATGGCCGCTAGGGTGGTAACTTTTAAACTAAACCTAACGTTAAGTTTGCATTGGCGCTTACCCCCATTTTGAATGAGCGCCACTTTTAAATTTGTTCTAACCTAAGTTACAAGTCCGCCATTTTCCAATATGGCCACCTGCGCGGTAATTTTAAATTAAGCCTAACTTTAAATTTGAATTGGCGCTTTCAGCCAATTTCAAAGAGCGCCACTTTTAAATTTTTCTAACCTAACTCAACCATTTTCCAATATGGCTACCGGCGCGGCACATTTAAATTAAACCTAACTTTAAAGTCCACCATTTTACAATATGGCTAGCAGCGCGCTAGTTTTAAATTAAACTTAATATGACTTTGTTTTTCTCGAAAAGAATTGGCTGAAGCGGTAAGATTCCGGACTGATAGTTGAATTATTCTAGGTTCGAATCCTGCGGCTTTAACCATCTCTTTTTTTAAAGGATCCTATCCCAGGTACAAGGAAAATAAATAAAGCCAAACGATTTACATTTTTACAAACACATATAATGTACGATTTTGTTGTTGTTTTTACACTTACATTAATTAATCGGCAGAGTGTAGTTCGGTGTGATTAAAAACGCGTAAATTTCTAAATACGCAAATTGTTTTTACACTTACAGTTTGATTAGATGGTGAGTAAACTTTGTAACTTATTAACACATAATGATTTTAAAATTTCAGGTCCGTCTTTCACACATAATTTAAGATGTCACTGAGCTTCTCGAAACAAACGATGAGATTTTTTTGTACAGTATAACATGTAGAATGGACAGGCTTTTTGCGATACATCGAACAGTACCGCGTATACAATGTGATGCCAGCCAGCTCCTTACGTAATTCCAAATCACAAGTGTAAAGTTCAAACACACAGTCATGCTTTGACGTAAGTGCTTTTTATTTATATAGGTCACACGCTTGTTCATACACACAATACCGAAGGCTAGTGACGATAAGCATATTTTCTTCAAACGACTTCGCGCAAATATTAATTCGGACGGTAGTTTTGGAAATTGTCTTGCTTCAAACGATAATTAAATTTTCTCACCACTAGATGATATTCGAAATTCATCTCATCTATGTGGTTTATAAGTATCACTGTGCTCTTTACCGGCAAAACATTTTTCAATATAATCTGCGTAATTTAACGTTTCACTGCACAACACGTAGAAATGAATTTCCTTCACAGAGTTTAGGATACCAGCCACATAACTCGGGTACAGACCAAATGAACCACACAACACTTTATCACTGTTCATGGTCGTAACAATATCATTCACAAGCCATAAACACTTTGTGTTCTTAACTTGAAGTTATCGTTCCATACACCCTGTCCTACAATATTATTCAAGTCTTCACATAAGCGTCCGGTGCTAGAGTTTGGAAGGAACGAAACGTCGTAAAAATTTAGAAAATGCCTTGTGTGTAACTTTTACGACTGACGATAACGAGGCCTGCTGGCGAAGTGTGAAAGCGAGCAAGACTACCGCTACCGAAATAGGGTGTTGGTGTTTGCCTGAGGGTAAACTGATTAGAACATGCACACTGCAACCCTTATCTAGTATAACTGTATACTAAATAGGAACGGCTGTATAAAACCACATTCCCTGTACATTACTCTGTCCGAGGAGCACCGAATAATACGAATGCAGGACCTTTTATATGTAGTATGTAAACATATTTCGGACTCCATATTGTATGCTCCCGCCAAACCGAATCAGTAATTTTTCAATCTTTTAGAGCAACACCGCAATGGAAGCAGATGGTGTGACCTTTTTTTCCTGTAACAAAAACAATTTTATATTTGCAGGCTCTTCGAGAAAATAGTTGTTTTGTAATAAAGAGGTTTTTGTTTATAAAATACGTTACCTGTATAAAAGAATCCCCCTTCATTTAGATCGTAAGCGTCTTGATTGGACAAAGAAGACCAGGTGGAAAAAGACTGCATTCGGGTGTTGAGTCTTCCAAATTGAGGGTAGAAAGGCCGTCCCATTGGCTACAATTGTTTTGTCTTATCATGTGTTTAAAAGTTCTGGGACTTGTAGCTGTGAAGAACATTGAAAATTAGTGCGGAGCAATAAAAGACACAAACATTACAAAACAAGAAATACAAATAATAGTACTTACTACGTTCTAGTAGGGAATTGGGTCATAACTCGAAATGAGGCTCGCACACGTCGCGGCTTCGGGTAGGCTGTTGAGATGATTTCTCTGGCTGGCCGTTAGAAACAATAGGAATGTTTCCAACCCACAGCCCTTAACGAACCCACAAGAAGGAATCCAGCGCTGATGTTCCTTCAAGGCAATATCTCCATCCCTCCAGTAGCCTATTTCCACTCCACAAAAAAAAACCCAACGAACAACATCACTTTCGTTTGTGAAGTAAAATCCTGCGGCTGCCATTTGATTTGCATCTATGAAGGGTACACGCCAGGTTTCAAATATTTTTCGACGATCAACCTCACTTTTCAAGTTTAAATATTTTAGGTTTATACTAGGTGGTAGCGGTACATATACAAAGTCGTCACTCGAGTTACACTCCACGCACATGGTTCGACAGCTAGTTACCAACTGATGCGGTCGAGGTCTTCATTTCCTAGTCGAGTATCTTGCTGACTATATCTGTTCACGTCCCGGGCTAAAGCCATTATTATTGTTTACATCACGTGACTCTGACGTCACTTACGCTCCAAAAAGGCATGCTTACTACTCACTGGGAGCCAGATTAGCCTTCTGACGGAAGAACTGTATCACGAATTGAGGTCTGAAGGTGTGGAAGGCCTATAGTTAGGGGTGCAGAATGCCGTACTTGTCAGTGGCTTTAGAAATAAAAGCAAGCGTGTTCGCGTGCAGGCAATGAAGCCAATTCCTATCGACGATATTGTGGTGGACGACAATTTTCTAATATAGCCTCAGCACTTAGGCAATTCAGGCACTTCTTGGTGTGGATTTTTGCCGAATGAACAACGTTATTATTAACTTCCCTGAGCAGTACTTAACCATGGGTTGCCAGGTGGGTTATAGAATTACAGCAATACGATATTCAGATCTGTCATATAATGGCCCGAGCAATTACCTTGCATATGTGCTTAGCAGAAACCCCGCAGGATTTACAGAAAACGAATTACGGGACCTGAGGCAGCCGGCGAAATTCATTGTGCATGCTATCAAACTCAACATGGATCCAGGCGTGACACATGAATTGAAGGACTTCGCCGCCCACCAAGCAACCGACAAAAGACTAGCTAGAATAAGAGAAGGACTAAATAAGTACCCAACTCAAATTAACCCAAAATACAAGCTTTTGAATGCAACATTCTACAGCACGGAAGAAAAGCATCATCCCTTCTGGAGGTCTATGTTGCCAAGCGCACTGGATAATCTAGTAATAAAGTATGTACACACGAGTCTTGGTCATCTAGGTGTGGATAAATGCATGGACCAAATTGCCCCCTCGTTTCATATTAAGAACTTAGGCAGGAAGTTTAGAAAATTTATAGCCAGGTGCGATACATGTCAGCGGGTGAAATATCCGGACAAGTCCTATACGACCCAAGAGAGAAGCTATTTGCTAGCAATACCGGGAGAGCTGTGTGCTCTGGAAATGTTTGGAGCTTTACCAGCGGCAAGAGGAGGCGTTATATATATATATATATATATATATATATATACTTGTGTGCTACGCCGTGTTCTCTAAGCACGTAAACGTGTACGCACTAAAAGCGGCCACAATCCACTCGTGCCAGAACAAATTAGTTAAACATTATTAACAAAAGTGGTTCTTCCCTTTCGCAAGAATTACCAGTGGTGACTTGTTGTAAAGCATGTCGTCAGGACAGTCATCAAACATTTTTAATAATACATCCGTTAGAAGTGTACAGGCAGGACGCGGCTCTGGCCAAAATGATACCGGGATCGGTCCCATATATTCAACTCCACTTTTTCTTCAACGCGGACACGGAATCGGAAATTACTACGGCAGTTTATTTCCCTGGGTTAAACCCATCTTTTGGAACGGTGCCAAGGCTCTCGGACGAGAGACTTTACTTACCGGCGGCAAAATTTTGTCCGATATTACAGAAAAGAGATCACCCGAAGCAAGCGCTGGAGATATCGTCACAAGACATGTGACTGAATCCATACAAAATTTAATCAGCAAGTTGCGAGAACGCGGTAGAAAACGCGCTAGAGGACCCGCATCTAAAAACAAGCGAAAAACTAATAAAAGAGCCAAAATAACAAAAAGGGTCATCTTCTCCTAAAATACATCAGTCGCAGAACAGCCATGTCTGCGGAAACCGTGTCCGTCAGTAGCGAGTTGTCCGTTAGTACCGACTTCGACATTTTTGCGCGCAAGCCGATTCAGACGTCGGTTCACGAGACCATCGAGACGGTCTACAAACCCATTGCCCCCGTGGATTAAAGCTATTTGGAATTTCTGATTCCTGCCGATAATGATACATCAACCTAGATATCAAACTCTATAACCTACGTAAAATGATCTCGGGGGATGTGAAGGACTTGGACGCTAAAGACTTTACAGCCGTAACTAATAATATCTTACATTTACTATTCAGTCAGTGTAACGCCAATCTCAACGCTGTGCTTATCACGCAGTCGTACGAGCTCTATCAGTATCGCTCTTATCTAAAAACCTTCTTGACCTATGGTAGCGATGCTGCCGCTACGCTTCTCACAAATTCATTGATATCTAGACATGGGTGATATGCTGCCCTGCGACACCACGGCGGCTCAGACCAGTACGACGAACATTGGATTCAACACCCGTTGGAATAGAATTAAGCAGAGTAACGTGCCGGTTTATTTACTTCCCGGCGTCTAACTGCAGATTAAATTAAACACAACCCGGTCAAATTTCTAATTAATAAACAAAACTGCCGATTCAAAGACTACTTTTAAATTCCTCGATGCAAAATTATTGAAAAACGTATCAGGCCGAACCATGGGATTCTATTAGCTCACAATTCTATTCTGAGCAAAGGAGGCATTGCGCGATATAACCTGACCAACGTCGAACTCAAAACATTCACATTCTCTAGCGCATCGAAATCCTTGTCTACAGATAACGCCGTTTTGGGACCTATCCCCAAACGTCTTTCGTTCACCATGGTGAAGAACACATATTTTCTCGGGTCTTTTGACCCCAACCCGCACAAATTTCTACGTTATGATCTCAGCAGTTTTGCTCTGTTCGTGAACGGAAAACAGATTTCAAACGTAGGCTTATCTCTTAATATGGATCATGAAAAAACCTCCGTCGTGGTATACAGGACGCGCTTCCAGGGATCTGGCATACATAACTCAAACTCGGATCTTCAGATAACACACGATATGTATATAGCTGACTATTTCATGTTACTCTTCGATCTGACGCCAGACCTATGCGCGTCAGAAGGACATAGGTCACATCTGGACAATGGCAATATTAGGATGGAGTTAAAATTCAGCAAGCCATTACCTGACGCGATCATCTGTCTGCTCTACCCAGAATTTCACAATTCTATTCGTATAGATAATTCTCGAACTGTCACGAGCGACTTCTGATGGACACTGTGCATGTACTGTGTACCCTGCGAAATGTAAAAACGTTTCTCGGAGTATTTCCCTCCGATCTCCTACCACAGTCAATCACGCTATCTGGCAGCATCATTATCAATGCCCATCCTCACACAGAGAGAGGTTCACACTGGCTAGCAATTCATTTCGAACCTAGATCCTCCAGTGCCTCCTATTTCGACTGGTACAGTGTCTCCTCCTTTATTCCTAAGATCCAAGCATTTTTGAGACGCAATTGCACCGTCTGGGATTACAACACGGTACAGCTGCAGGGTCTGACCAGCACGGTCTGCGGCCTATACTGCTGCTTATTCGCCCTATACAAGGATAGAAGTTGCACCCAGAAACAATACGTCGGACTTTTCACTGCTGACATAGCTGACCGGCAAATATACGAAATTTTCACATCCGAATTCGGACCGCCACGCAAGCTACAACATCTATAAAAGATACGTCGGTAATTGCAAATTCATCATTTTTAATTCTTATGTCGACCTCAATGGAGGTGGTCATCGATTACGATTTCTTGAAGGGGAGCCAAGATGAGGTCGTCATAAAGGAAATTTCTATAGCTGCCAAAAATGTCCTCCGACGTTATATTTTTGGAGTACGTACGGCATGAGTCCGCATGGCTCCGACGAAAACGGACTCAATTGGGATTACGGTATTGTTCCTTACAACCAGTTAGAATCCGCCCTAAGCGAGGGGGTCCCTAGATATGCCCACCTCTACAGTTACGGTGTTTCGAAATGCAGATTTCTCTCCGGATTGCTCGGTCGCCCCTTCTCAATTTGGAGGAATTTGGGTGCCCTAATCGCTGCAAACACAACCCGGGATACAGTTGCATCCTACCTTGCCATGGTTATAATTATATCAGTTGCGCAACGTGATACGCGAATTCCTTCTACAAGTGTTTGTTGTATCACTTTCAAACAAAATGTTATGTAAAGTGTCCAAAAGACATGACACTTCATACCGCCATGTTTCTTTCAACCGTATAAAATCGGAGACGATCGGTCACCTACCCTTCAGTCTACCTAGCGATGTCAGCGAGAAAAGTCTTCAAGCAGTAGAGGCCTGGAAACCCAAACCCGAAATGTAAGGCCCCTGAGTTTGACACGTGCAATATCCTTGTCGAAGCCTTGAGTACAGAGTTCTATCCAAACAGGGTCCTGATACGCCGCGTCTTCTTCATCAACGAAAACAAGAATAGACACGTGTCCGTCGGATTCAATCCGACCCGGAACTACCAACCCCTCCCTCGTCGAGTACGGAGGATCGAACATTAAACCAGTCGTCCTCACGGACCAACAGGTGGCAACGATGGCGGAATGTCTACCGAAAATAAGTGAGGCCATGAGTGATAACGGACAATATGCGTGCTCAGACGGCGCTTTCAGACTGAATATGGGCGGGAGTTACCGGGTTGCTAGATTTTATATTCATAAACATTATATAACCTTAAAATTTCAAGAACTGCGCTACTTACTAAATATGTTCTATGTTATTCAAAATCAATTGAATTCATACATCACTTCTTTACCCGATGTCATGACTTATGTCATTTCTGCACCGAGTTCAGATACGTACGTTGTTTACACTAAGGACAAATTTTATATTATAACTAATTTGCTATTTTTATTTTAATTTTTGTGTACAAGAGTTGCAAAATATATGTCTGTGAGCGAGATTAAGGCGGGAATATGACGTCATAGCGTGCCTCTTTTTCTTAAGCGTGGCTTCAGTAGTTGGCGTCAGTACCATTGCGCGTGGCAGTTCAAGGGGAACTCCGCATTCTACAGTACTCTTGTGTCATTAGGTCTGCATGAGGCAGTGTTACATACATAGCCATTATTCCCAAGGTTATTAAGTACAACATTTATTAGTGCGTGGCAATTCATCGAGCTACAATACATGTCAAGTGTAAATAGACTATGAGTTCGTAGGGAACTTAATGAGAAGCGAGTAAATGGTACAAGAGTGTGCGTGTTTTATTTCGAGTACATTTGCAGTGACGCAGTGAATACAACTATTAAGTTGTCAAAGTTCAAGTTTTATTATAAAATTGGCGTGAACTAGTTAATAATTGAACAGTATTATTTAGTTCTACTTGCCCTTCAAGGAAGGCAAGATTAATTGATATATTTGTTTAGTGCTGGTTAGTAAATTAAATTACTTAAACCAGCCATTTATTAATGAACAGAATTGTTCAACCTCTATGTTTTCGAAGCAGAGCGAGACATACGTCGAACCGCCAGATAATGCTAGTAAATTAATTCTCTATCCACACCTGTTTGAAGAACTCAAGCCTATAATGTAACATGTTCTTTGTCTGTACATGTTTGTTTTTTCTTCAATAAACTACACTTATTCGAATCGGAAGTAATGGGTTTTTTCTTCTGATCCCGCTTTTCCTACCTATATTACAGTGAATATAAGAAGGACCTCTAATTATATCGTCTCTCATTTCAGGTTACAACTATCATGGAGAATGAATCAAACACTGACTGTGATCGTTCTACTGACATTCAGTCACAGATTAATGAATATCGACCAAATTCCAATCCGGAGAATTCTGTGGGTATCAGAGCGGAGTCACCCATTCTCTCATTAACTGAACATCATGTACTGCCTCATGCCATTAAGGTCCGGGATGGACCATAATATGCGACATAAAGTGCGAAAGAAGCACGCCTAAGATCTTTCACCATCCACGGCTGGTCTCATGGCTTGAACCCTAAACCTCACCCTTTTAGCGACGCCTGCTTTTTCTACACAGGTAGGATCCACATCATATTTGAAATAAGACAAAAATGTTAGCTATGTTTTAGGTCTCTTCATTCATTTCAACATATCGAATATGTTTACAGGTTCGAACGATCGAGCGATGTCTTTCACTGTGGCGGCGGTTTCAAAGACTGGTTACGAATCGACGACCCGTGGTTGGAACATGGGGCATGGTTTCCATTCTGCGTTTACATCATATTAATCAAGGGCCCGACTTGCATTCGTGAATATCAGAGAATGCGGATGGCAAATTGAAGAAGATTGCATTCTTACGTAACCCAATGTTTTTTAATTAAAAAATGCAGAATCGTTATGTTCATGGAAGATTTTATAATAAAAAGGAGAATCTTTATGTTCAAAATTTGATAGCTTTTTCAAAATCATGCAAGATAGAAACAAAAGTAGTAAAGTCCATCACTTACCAATTAGCCGGTTGATGAAAATCTTCTTTAAAAGATATGATTATTGTTTCACTGAGAGCTTTGGCAGCAAGTCGATTCGCAGGGACAGCGATGGTCTTCAGTCGAAGATGCTATGTGCTTTTCACCAGGGTTTTTATAATGCTAAAAATGATTACCTTTGCTGATTCCATCAGCAACATTAACACTATCATCATGGTTTGCAGACGGTACGTTGCACTGGCCTTGCAACATATGCAATCCTTTCACTAAATAACGCAAACGTTCTGATTTTCGACACTTGCTACTATGCATAAGCTCATCAACTAACTAAAACGCAAGCGTTCTGATTTTTCAACACTTGTTACTGTACACAAGCTAAGACGATTTATTAAATTGACCTATGACCCCTCCACATTTCGACATGAGTAATGGGTGTCCATGTCCTTCAAACTTATCAACACTTATCACCACTATTCTAAACAGGTTTCAACCTGTCATAAGCTTTAGGCAATAGTAGCAATCGTACAAATAACGCTCAAACTCTTTTTTCTTTTAGTGACACTCAAACTCACTAACGCCCACAAACATCACCCGACGTACCTGATATATTCATGTTACATCACGTGATGTCGGCTTGTGATCTGCTTAAATAAACCAATCACGGCGTAACCACAGTCATTCTAGAAGCAGGTGCAGGCAATGGCAAAAGTATTTGCCACGAGTTTCATGGATCCTTTGACAGCAGTCGAAGATATCTTGGGCGATGTGCAGAGTTGACCTACATACGTTATTTGTAATATGTTCGTTGTGGAACCTAATGCAAATAGTGTGAAGAAAGTTGCGGCTTTTATGTACGGCAATGATGTTCCTATCGAAAAAGCTACAGACTGTTATATTGCATGTATCGGATTGGAAGGTTATTAAGTATCATGTGCTATGAAGGATTGATACTCTATATGGGATAAAAATCCTTATAAGGTGTATAAAGCAGAATATTATTCCATGACTTTGAAACGTTGGATATGGATAAACGGATTACTGTAAAATCATGCAGTTCGAAACTGACTGAAAGTATTGGATGTCAGCAAATTAGAAGGACCACGATCGAACGTGCTCGTTCGTGCACAATTATGTAAAACGATGTCAAAATAAAAGTTCAAACATATTTCTTCCTTTCATTCAATTGCATGTTACACATACAGCCATATAACCTCCTTAACCCTTCAGCGTGGAGTGACGAGCACAGGTCGTCATAGCGAAAACATCACATGTCGTGGAGTCACGAGCACTGCTCGTCATGGAGCAAGCTCTCACTCATTCGTCTATATCTCGACAACATAGGGAGCAAATGTAACCGGGCTGCTTCATGCTTATTCGTGAAGGAGCTGGCTCTCTTATGGTGTGGGAGACAGTTACTAGAAATTATTCCTTCATTTTTTTCTCTGCTCTCGAATTTCAGGTTTTCATTTTGCAGTCCCTAATTTCACAGACGGTTTTATGCGTCCCTCTAACAGTGAAATGAAACAGGAAACGAATGTTATTTCTATCGTCATGTATGTGAACTATGTAGCTTTGAAATGGTGTATGACATCACCCACATATATCAACAGACTGTTTGTTCCTTCACCGCTGTTTTCGGGTCTGGATTTCAATAGAAGCTGCAGTGTGTTGGAATGATGGCGTCAAGTAGGAAGTGTTTGTTGGAGGATGAGATTGAACAAAGTTTGCTGCGGGAACTTACAACTTCTGATGAGAGTAGTTGTAGTGACGATGATGACTCATGTGGGACCGATGATTTGACTTAGTTGAGGTAACTGGTTCGGAATGTAGTGGTGTTGAAAGTGACGATGTGCAATGTGCTACTGCATCCAGTGCGCCTACTGCTTCGCGTGCTACATTTACGTGGGAGGATATGACGAACTATGTAGGGCAAAGGGAACAGTTTGTTGATAACTATGGGCCTCAAAATGAAGCCCAAAATGAAACTCACTGTGCTAAAGTGTTCAAAAGTTTTTTGATGACCAAATGGTGGAACCAATAGTGCGCGAAACAAAACTTACGCAGCACAAAAATTACAAGCCAGAAGTTTCATTCCATTGCGTTCCAGAATGCGGGACTGGAAACCTGTCACTAAAGACGAAATGTATGTTGTGTGTTAGCACCTTTCTAGCTGATGGGAATAATACAGAAGACCACACTACGTTCATATTTTTAAAAAAATTATATTTTGGCGACTCCAATCTTTGATTCTATTATATCTATGGATCGTTTTAAATCAATCTGCAATTTTATGCATTTCAACAACAATGACCATGTAGGAACATACCACGGACCATCCAATCTTTTCAAAATCTATCCAGTCCCGTCCCAACTCAACACAAAATTTCAGACTTTGTACATACCTGGGCAGAACATTGCAATAGATGAGTCACTAACGCTATGGAGAGGAAGATTTTCTTTCAGACAGTATATTCCCCTAAAGTCTTCCAAATTTGGAATCAAGTCATACGAACTATTTGAGTCCAGTTCGGGGTACTTGTGGTCCTTTATAATTTATACTGGCAAAGACATTGTGTTCCAGACAGCAATAATTTCAGGCGACAAAAACAAAACAGCAGCAATTGTGTTGTCACTTGTGGAGCCATTGCTGAAAAAGGGCCGCACGTTCTGGATGGACAATTTTTATAACTCGCCAGCTCTGGCTCAAAGGCTAAAGACCTTGAAAACTAACTGTGTTGGAACCCTGCGTCTTAGTAGGAAAGACGTTCCACAAAGAGTGAAAGAGAAGAAGCTAAAGAAAGGAGAATTGGTAGCCCAACATTCAGGACCGGTGTCCGTTCTGAAGTGGAAAGACAAAAAAGAAGTGACTATGACTTCAACTTACCATGGAGAGGAAACAAGAATGAAGCTAACGAAATGTAGACAGGAAAAGCAAAAGCCTGTATCAGTTCTAGATTACAACGAAAACATGAGTGGAGTTGATCTAAAAGACCAACTTGTTCAACCCAATCTTTTGGAAAGAAAGAAAATGAGTAAATGGTACATAAAACTGTTTAGGAGATTGCTCAATATTACAGTTCTAAACTATATGGTAATATGCCGCGCAAATTCACAACAGACCAAAATAGACAATTTTAAATTCAGAGTAGAATTGGTACATGCACTACTCACTGAACATGGAAGAGGAAGTGTCAGGAAATTTCAAGGCCATCATTCCACAGACAAAAATGTGCCGCGACTTCTTGAAAGACATTTTCCAGAAAGAATGCCACCGACAGAAAAAAAGGCCAGGCCAAGAAAGAGGTGTGTAGTGTGTTACAAAAACAATAGAAGGAAGGAGACAGTATTTTAGTGCCCGAATGTGAAGCAGCCCTATGTGTTGAAGAAGGTTTCAAGGCATTTCACACCAAGTTAAATTTTTAAGGTAAGATTTGATTGGATATTCCAAAAGCTTAGACATTCCTAAATATTTTGTTTCAAGTTTCATCGAAATCCAGCCACTATTAACAAGACTGCATTATTTTGAACAGACTCCTGCACAATTTTGCTCAAAATTTAAATATCCTATAGAAAAACCTTCCCATGTCACAGTATGAACTGGGGTTTAACCATTTGGTGCCGGAATTATTTTTTTAAATTTTAGCACACCTGTACATAAAATGTGAATAATACAGGAACCAAATATGTTAGAATTATGAAACAAACTTCATTTTAAGAGACAAAAAACGGAGAGTATATACCATGTTTAAATTATTCATTACCTATATTCGTTGAATAAATATATGAAATACAACTTTAGAGGTTAGCGGTGCGGTACGAACACTATAGTTGACATTAGACGTCAAAAGGTTAAATGCCCCCAGTCTGAAGGGTTAATACACTCACAACTCCTCCTAGAATCTCACTAATGTCGGCAAACATCAAGTGATCGTGGTGGCCTGTCACGTGATGTCGGCTGGACGGAGGCTTGAAAATGATCCAATCACGACGCACCCACTCTCAGTCGGAGGCGGGGCAGCGCGCGGCGAACATCGTGCTCTGTCTCTCCGCGAAACGATGAGACTTGATTTTTTTCACAAAACAAAAAATTATGGTTCCTCTAAAAATAACCAGTATTACCTTCCCTTTGCCGTGACGCAGGTGTCGTCTCCACTCGGTATTTTCACCTGGGATAAAAAATCTCGGGCGTAAGGGGCATGGTGGCACCCTGAAATAATACCTCACCAAGTCGAAACACTTATGTTGCGGCAAAGTGACAGATATACTACTCACAGGATCTGGGCAGCACTACTCCCTAAGACAGAGGAATGGTTAAACACTACGGTGGCTGACTCAACCGGCCCTCACACCTGTTGAACTGTTATTTCAGGCCAAGAAACCAGACTTATTTGAAAAGATTCTTATGAAATCACCGGAAAACCTACCTGAACCAGAAACCATAGGTGATAAAGTTATGAAAGCATATGCAAGGATGAGGAAGAAGTTAAAAGACTGGAGGGAACGGAGAAAGACGGGAAACAAGACGTGGGAACCCAAGGTGAGTGAAAAGGTTCTTGTGAGGGCACAACCAGCTTCAGATGCAGCAGTCAGTGTGACAGCTAAGTTTATTCATCCGTATGAACGCCCATACATGATTTCTAGGGTGATATCACCATCCACGTATAAGCTATCAACCACCAGTGGGAAGGTTAGAGGAGAATTCAATAAAAAGTCTCTGAAGTCTTACCTAGAAGAACAAACCTCTAATGCGGTAGGCAGCAATTAAAATTATTGAGATTTGTGTTGTTTACAAAATTTGGTCTTTTTCCCCTGGCAAACACAACAGATACGCATACCTAATGAATGTAATGGGTTCATGAATGTGTGGGATAAAACTCATATACAGACAAGGGAGATGTATAGAGAGTAAGGTTAGAGTCTACAAAGCAGTTCAGATGTCTGATGTAATTAACTGAAAAAAATGATTATTACTATTGTGACCTTAAATAATTCTAGCAGTATATGAACATTTATTATTATTATTATTATTATTATTATTATTATTACTGTTCTTATTCTGGGTTTATTTGTGTAGTTGTAATTAAATAATTGTGTTTTCTTTGTCTCTGTGTCTTAGTAGCATGTAAGTTAATCAAACAAGCATTTAAATTCCAAGTTTTATTGGTAACATCTAATTACTAAAGGTTTTTAACAAGAAAACTAGGCTTATAAAAGTATAAAGTACTAAAGGTTTAAATGCACTGTGTTTTGAAATGTATGTACCATGTTTGATGTAATGTGAACGGCATTGAATTAAATTTTATCAGCATACTGCGTAACTTTAAAATTTAGATTCAGGGGGAGATGTTGTTACCGTTGATCTTGGTTCGAAGCCAGATCAAAAGTATGCTCAGCGGAGAGATAGGCAAAAGTACCTGACAAGAATAAAGTAAAATTTGGGACTTACAGTAAAAGGATTTCTTTTGTGCGCTATACACTGGTACATTGTGAAGGTGTGGACTTCAAGGTTACTGGTATTAAGTTTATCATGGGAAGGGATGTGGCATGTTTTTAGCTAGGGTTACAATGATATTGCCCCTTTGTCTCCCTGGGAACGGTACATTCTATACCCCTTTCGGCACACATCAATCAGACAGCTGTGATGCTTGATGAGACTAGAGGCAGTGAAGCTATCAAAGGTTGGGTTTGGGAACTTCTTAGCGGACACTCGTGTGAGCAGGTTGAAGGCGAAGCGTGACAATAATAAAGGGGTGTATTTGTTGATACAATTTGTTACAGTGCTGGACACAAGTAAATTGATTGTGATTGAAGTATAAAAACTGAAATGACTGTGAGAATAAACCTAAACAGGCCAAACCACAACCATCCTTCTTGTCATCTAGTCGGTAGACACTTAACATTTCCTGTGACCACCACACGTAATATTTTCTGGGTGTTGTTCGTGTTCCCATCTTTGAGATTTGGCCAGTTTAAAGATTTACTACATGAACTTCATGGCTCCTAAGTAACATGTACTTTTGGCAAACTTCATCATATTCTAAGTATAATAATATATAATCGCAATTCAAGTTCTCAGTGACTGATTTACAAATGTGTTCTCACTGCAATTAACATTAATCTCCAACATCTATAGACAGAAACAAACAGGCCTTACAAGTTAGTCACAATTAACTTTAACACAAGTTGCTTTGACTTCAGATATCCTCACATTTGACTTTTCTGTATTATACATAGTGGGATGAGATGAATAAAATGACAGGCAGAGCTGCAGCACCCTCTTAACCTTTAACCGACAAACGCACCCAATCCTTTCAAATCAGCATCCTACGAATGCACCAAATGGGTGCACTGCGGCCATTTAAATGCTCCGCACAGTCATGTACAGGCTTAGAATCATAGCCCCACATGTTATCTCCACATTATATACTGCTTTGTGGTCACATTCATGCTCCGGCCACTTTACCCAATTATAACATATGCACGTCATGAATAGCAGTTTCTAGGCATCCTGTAAATCTTCGGAAACTTGACTGTTTTTTTTTTTATGCTAAGCAACTGACTCACTTCCTTCTTAAGAGACGTTTAGCAGTGGATTGCATTTCGTTCATACAGAAGTTGGACCACATGCACTGTGAAGCCTCATTCACTCTGCCAAGCGTTGCTGTTAGAGGAAGACTCTTCCTGAAGGCGTGCTTCATATAAGAATTTTCTTGCTGTGTCCCGCTCGTTACAAAAAACAAACTAATCATTGAGTGATATACTTTACAGTTTGTGATCCTGTAGTCATAACACACACACTTTATTTGGACTGTCGAAATATATATTACTGCTAAAACGGACTAAGTATCAACTGTCTCTATATGACAAAAAGGCAATGCTGAATTTTCTCAAATGCTAGTGTTAAATTTCAGTTCAGTTTCTGCCCTATTCGAAAAGGATGGTTTGAAATCGAAGATAAACAGGATGCATATATTCGCCCGTACAAATAAATATAGGTAATTCCTGGCAGTTCAGTGAGATAATGATTTTCCCCTGACTTACTACAAGTGGAAAGCTTCATTTGCAAATTCTGCTGGCGTTACAATTCCAACTGCGGTTTGATATGTAGAAATAAACAGACTGATATGTAAATATTAGAGCGATAAACCAGCTGAAATAATATGGTATTTCAATGCGTTACCACTTGTTCCAACTTCATAATAATAAGCTGGACTGAATATTAATTTCTGAGCCAGCACTCTGCAATGTCTGTGCGTAAGAGAACCGGGTTCCTGTCCCCAAACCAGATATCTGAAATGGTTTGGGACAGTGAGAGTGAAGAAGCAGGGGTGTTGAGTGAGTGCATATTTTATTTAGGCAATGGAATTTCATGCATTTTTAGACAACCGCTGAAATATTTCTGTTTTAATTACTCTATCCTTGACAGACTAAGAAAATATGCAGACTCGATTCCCCCTCGTAAAATATGCTGGAAATGATGATGCAAGTCGGTAGACTCAACAGCACTCCACAAAGTTTGTCAGTCTCAGTTCATGATGGGAACGCAGCTAAAATGTCGCATGTGAACTGCGAATGGTGTGAAGAAAAAAGTTGTTAGTGAAGTTTTGAGAAAGTATGGTGTGCATGTGAAGTAAGAAGATGTATCTGACACTACCAGGCAAAGGCATAACTCCACACATCTTCACGCTGAAATTACTTGTACATAAATCAGGCCCGAAACAGAAACGTAAGTAAAATAAATTGAGAATTCTAAAACTTTTAAATTAACTTCCTGCATGTAGGCACTAAACATTTCTCCTGAATCAGTGGCGTACCCAGGAATTTTGTTTGCGGTGGTTCAACAAATTCAGTTGAGGACAGAGAGAATGGGGATCTGTGGGCGTAGCCCCTAGTCAGGGGGTTCTGGAGGCAGCTGTAATTTGTTACAAGAAATTTCATTTCATTTAATAAAATTTTCTTAATTTTTGGTATTTTAAGACTGTTTATGATGACAACCAATTTATTTGTCATTGCTAATGTAAAACAATTGAGAACTTATGTAGTTTTAGAATTTTACTGCCTTTTTTCCGAACATCTTGGGGTGTTGGCGTCCTAAATTCAGTAATTTTTAACAGTTTTCACAATCGGGTTGAGTTTAGCATGATTTTTGAGGGCCTTCCGAATTTCGGGGGGGGGTTTGAACCCCCCCCCCCGGTACACCAATGTACTGAAACTTTTTTTGAACTGAAATATCTCTGATTTATTCGCAACAGTGCAGATTATTTGTTTCATCACCCTTGGTTCATAATTTATAAACGTTTATAGGCAACCATGCGCAACTATCTAAAGGGCTGTCTAATATAATCACCATACCATGCGCACGAAAACTAAATTAAATGCCGTACTGCGTTCGTCGGATAAAGGTTAAATCAGTAAAAAAATCTAACTTATGGATTTTGGGTGTACACTTGTAATATGAAACACAATGAATATTTAGACATTGATGCACGATGCATTACTCTTTTATTCATGACATTTCAGAAAAGGAAACAATTATTTTCTGAACAAAAGTCACACAAATTTACACAATCCCATTACACTGTTGAAACAATAATTACATATTTTGTATGCGTGTAGAAATTATTGTGTGATCCACTTATTTCACTTAAATATTCATTTCCTTTTTTTCTGTTTCATTTTTAATTACACTCCCATAAAACAGAGACAAAAATTTAATTTTATATTACATTATATTTATCATTTTTATCGCTAAGAGGCACAAGAATTTAATTAAACGAGGTAGTACCCGTTTCTTATCTTTCACTTGACTTTTTAATGACTTCCCTGTTAATTAACAGAAAAATCTGTATTATGATTATAAATAAGAAAATTGTTTGCTAGTTAATTAAAACACATTCATACA